>Ga0315294_10001328_pt1 | contig 26814 bp, 35 predicted proteins | sample YL17G13_40_MG_FD_203626 | JGI IMG/M metagenome (GOLD analysis project Ga0315294, IMG submission 203626) | Sediment microbial communities from Yellowstone Lake, YNP, Wyoming, USA - YL17G13_40 | ecosystem: Environmental > Aquatic > Freshwater > Lake > Sediment | place: USA: Wyoming | collected... | reverse complement strand
TAACCAACTTCAAGAGGATGTTACTCCCTCTGTTGAATACTATAAACTTTGATTGCGGCCCCAATCCGGCATCCCTCCTGACTTCAGCAGGTATAACTATCTGCCCGTTCTGGCTCATCTTTGTTATGGCAACTTCCATATACAACACCTACAATGCGTTTTAATATTAAAACATAGCATCTTTGGGTATAAAAATAGGGATTTGCATAAAATCCCCCCTTCAGGATATATCCGAGCTTCGAACCCTGTTATGGATGCTCCCTTCGGGATTTGAACCCGAGTCGCCGGATCGAAAGTCCGGTATGATAGGCCGGTCTACACTAAGGGAGCGTAGATTGGTTTGTTTTTGTTTATCCCACTGCTTCCCGCAGAGTTCATTTCTCCCGAAGGGTTTTCGCCAGCATTTTCTTTAGAAAAGGCTGCTACACTAAGGGAGCGTTTGTGATGCTCAATCCTACGTATCCCCTCTTGTTCAGAGGTTCATATCTTCCGGGCATAGTCCGGTATGATAGGCCGGTTTCAGGGAGTTTTTTGTGGTTTTTTTGGTTTGTGTTATAGGGGGTTATTGGAATAAATAAGAGGATGGGATGGAGTTGGCGTCCGGGGGGTTTTCAGGGGGGATAGGGCTTCCCCTGAGTCTTTCCCCGGCGGTTTATTTGGTCAGTTCTATTTCGATGTGGACGCCGTCTGGGACCTGTATCCGCATTATCTGGCGCAGGCTTCTTTCGTTGGCTGCGATGTCGATTATGCGTTTGTGTATTTTCATGTCCCAGCGCTCCCATGTTTCGGTGCCGTCGCCGGATACGGCCTTTCTGGTGGTTATCCGCATCTTTTTCGTCGGCAGCGGTATGGGCCCGGAGTATTTGGTGTTTGTTTTCTGTGTGACGTCCACTATCTGTTTGCAGACGTCCTCCAGGGTCGCCACGTCCTTTCCGATCAATATTATTCTTGCCTTCTCCATCTTCAGTCAAAAAATGTGGGGGAAGAAGAGGGCTTACATGGCCTTCTTCTTCACTTCTATTACCATCCCCGCTGCTACGGTCTGGCCCATGTCGCGGATTGCGAATCGGCCCAGTTGCGGGAATTCCTTCGCGGCTTCGACGACGGTCGGCTTTGTCGGCTTTATCTTGACGACTGCGACGTCTCCTGCTTTGAGGAATTCTGGCTTTTCTTCCTTTACTGCGCCCGTCTTGGGGTCGATTTTCTTCACAAGCTCTATGAAGGTCATCGCCACCTGGGCTGTGTGTATGTGGAAGACTGGCGTGTAGCCTACGGTTATGGCGCTTGGATGCTGCAGTACCACGATCTGGGCCGTGAACTCCTCGGCGACCGTCGGCGGGTTGTTTACGTGGCCGACCACGTCTCCGCGTTTGACGTCGTTTTTGCCGATTCCGCGGACGTTGAATCCGATGTTGTCGCCGGGTTCTGCCTGCGGGAGGGTTTCATGGTGCATTTCGACGCTTTTCACCTCTCCAGTCACGTTGGCTGGCATGAAGATGATTTTGTCGTTCGGCTTTATGATGCCCGTTTCGACGCGGCCTACCGGGACCGTTCCGACTCCGGTGATGGTGTAGACGTCCTGCACCGGGAGCCTCAGCGGCTTTGTTGTCGGTTTTTCAGGCGGTTTCAGGTTGTCGAGCTCTGCCAGGAGCGGGTTGCCTTTGTAGTATGGTGTCTTCGCGCTCTTGGTCTTCAGGTTGTCTCCCTGATATGCCGATGCCGGTATGAACGGTATCGTGTCCGTCTTGTATCCGATGCTTTGCAGGAGTTTCTTGACTTCGTCTACGCATTTGTTGTATTTTGCCTCTTCGTAGTTGACGGCGTCCATCTTGTTGATGACTATGATTAACTGGTTCAGGCCCAGCGTCTTTGAGAGGAACGCGTGTTCCTTCGTCTGGGGCTGTACGCCGTTTTGTACGTCGACGACTAGGACTGCCGCGTCGGCTTGCGAGGCTCCGGTTATCATGTTTTTTACGAAGTCTCTGTGGCCGGGGGCGTCGATAATCGTGAAGTAGTTCTTCTGGGTTTGGAACTTCCTGTGCGCGATGTCGATTGTGACGCCGCGTTCCCTTTCTTCTTTGAGGGAGTCCATTACCCAGGCGTACTCGAACGTCGCCTTTCCGGTCTTCGCCGCTTCATCGCGGAGCTTCTGCATCTGCTGCTCTGAAACCTCACCCACTTCGTACATTAACCTGCCGACGAGGGTGGATTTTCCGTGGTCTACGTGTCCTATGAACACCAGGTTCATGTGTGGTTTCTCAGCCATTTTTGCCCTATCCTCCTTTTCTTATAAATTTTAGCTTTAGTTATTGTTGTCTTCGTTTAATAAATTGTTATTTAGCCTATGAAGTCCTCGGCCTTGGGGAGTTCCTTCTTCAGGCCTTTTCGCTCCCTTATCTGGGCTACTATCTTGTGCTGCAGTTCCGTCGGCAGTTTGGCGAAACCGGCGTTTTCCGTGCTCCATAGGGCGTGTCCTTCGCTTGCGCTTCTGATGTCGCCTGCGAATCCGAACGATTCTCCGACTGGGAGTTTCGCCTCTATTGTCATGACCTCGTCTTTTTGTGTCATGTTGAGGACGATTCCCCTCCTCCGTTGGAGTTCCCTTGTGACTGAGCCCATGTACTGCTGCGGGACGTCGACCCAGACGTTCTGTATCGGCTCAAGCACCGACGGCTTGGCTTTGAGCATACAGGCGTATATTGGGTTTTTGACTGCGGGGTATATTTGGGCCGGCCCCCGGTGGATGTTGTCTTCGTGCAGTGACACGTCTTCGAGTATGACCTTCACCTTGGTCATCGGCTCCTTCGCCAGCGGGCCTGCGTCCATGCATTGCTCGAATCCGTCGAGTAGCAGTTCCAGGATTTCGTCGAGGTGCTGGACTCCGCGGGTCATGTCGAGCATGATGTTGCCGTGGTAGATGTCGATTATCCTCCGGGACTCCTCCTTTTCCATGCCGACTTCGGCGAACTTCTGCCAGACGTCCTTGCTCTTGTCCTTCCTGCGGCCGTCTTTGACGTCGCCGCTCTTGAGGAAATCGAATACGCCGTCTTCCAGGGGTTCCACGCGTAGTAGGAATTTGTTGTGTTTGTTCGGGGATTTTCCCTCGATGGGGCCGAATGAGCTGTCGATGTTCTCCCGGTAGACGACTATCGGCTGCGAGATTGTGAGGTCTAGGCCGCTTTGTTTTATCCTGTTCAGTATGACTTCCAGGTGTAGTTCGCCCATTCCGGAGAGTAGGTGTTCGCCTGTCTCTTCGTTGATTGTGGCCCGGAGGGTAGGGTCTTCTTTGGCTGTCTGCCTTAGTACTTCGATGACCCGTGGGAGGTCTTTCATGTGTTTGGCTTCGACTGCGACGGTGACGACGGGCTCGCTGTAGTGTTGTATCGGCTCGAACGGCGCTATCAGGTCTGAGGCTACGGTTTCGCCTGCGTATGCGTGCTTGAGGCCGGACAGGGCGACGATGTTTCCTGCGGGTATGCCTTCGACGTTCTGCCTTGAGGCGCCCATGTATAGTCCGACGTGGGTTATCCTGTCGGTGATTTTGGAGTTGACGCAGTAGAGTTCCATCCCTTCCGTGACCGTCCCTGAGAATATCCTTCCAGTCGCGACTTCGCCTTCGCGTTTGTCGAATGTTTGAATGTTCGTCACCATGATGGTGACCTTGCCTTGCGGGTCGCATGCGAGCATCGCCTTTCCGATGTCGCTTTCCAGGTCTCCGTCCTTCCAAATCTGGGGGACGCGCATCTTCTGCGCCTGGAACGGGTTCGGGAGGTGCTTCACCGCCATGTCCAATATGATGGTGTGTACCGGCGCCTTCTTCGAGAGTTCCTTCTGGTTGTTGTTCATGCAGTAGTCGATGATGTCCTTGAAGGAGATGTTGCTCTTTTTCATGTATGGGACGTTTATGGCCCATTTGTGGAATCCGCTTCCGAATGCGACCGAGCCTCCGTTGACGTCGACTCGCCAGTCCACGCCCTCCGGCTGCTTCATCGATATTATCTTGTTGACGTCCGCTATGATTTTCAGGAACCTCTTCTGCAGCTCCTCCTGGGTGAGTTTCAGCTCGTTGATGAGCCTGTCGACTTTATTTATCAATACGACGGGCCGCACCCTCTCTTTGAGGGCCTGGTTCAGTACGGTCTTTGTCTGGGGCATGACGCCTTCTACGGCGCAGCATACTAGGATGACGCCGTCGACTGCCCTCATCGCCCGTGTCACGTCTCCGCCGAAGTCGACGTGGCCGGGGGTGTCTATCATGTTGATGAGGTATTCTTTGCCGTCGTATTCGTGGACCATCGACACGTTGGCTGCGTTGATGGTTATTCCGCGCTGCTGCTCGTCCTCGTGGAAGTCCAGTGCAAGCTGTTTCCCAGCGGTTTCGAATGATATGAGGCCTGCGTTCGCGAGTAGGCTGTCCGACAGGGTGGTCTTGCCGTGGTCTATGTGGGCTACTATGCCCATGTTCCTGATTTGGTCGGGGTTTTTTACGAGCTTCAATACCCTTTCCGCTACTTGTTCCTGTCTTCCCATTGACTTCACCTGGCTGAGTGGGCAATCCTCTCTGTCTCCTCCTTCCTCTGGATTGCATAGGATTTAGATTCAGAATTAGCCGCCCAGACTATCTCGTCCGCTAGGCACTCCTCTATCGGCTTCCGGCTGTTGAATGCGGTCGCGAACGCTCCGAGGGACAGGTACTTCAGCGCGAAGTCCACCCTCCGCTGGGTAGACACGTCGACTGACTGGTGGTACCTTATTCCGCCGTAGATGATGGTGGTCGTCTCCTCGCGGGGACCCGCATTCTGTATCGCGTCGACGAAGACCTGTATCGGGTTCTTCTTCGTCCTTGCCTCGACTATCTCGAACGCCTGCTCCACTATCTTCAGCGCGTTGAGCTTCTGGCCGGTGTTGCCTCCACCCCGGATGTAGCGGCCGGCGACTTTTCGCGTTCCCTGGCCGGAGCGCATCATCTTGTTGGCTAGGCGTTCGACTATGTTCATCTTGCTTTTGGAGAACTGCTTTCCTATCATCCTGCCTGAGGAGTGCGGGATATGCACCGGCACCAGGCTGATGTAGCGGGCCATGCCCTGGTCTTTCAGGGTGACGTTGTAGTCCCACCGTCCGAATAGTTTTATTTCTGCCATTTTAGCTGAGTTTCTTGAATCCGATGCTCCTTGCGACTTCGCGGAAACACCGCCTGCATATGTGGAGGTTGTACTTGTGTATCATGCCCCTGTTTGTGCCGCACACGCTGCACCCGAGCGCTTTCGAGTCCCACTTCTTGTTTTTCCCGGAGTCAGTCTTCTTCTTCAATTTTAACACCGAATTTGTTTTTCATGTATTCAATCGCCTGGTCCCTCGACACCCTCGCGTACTTGGGTATCTTCGCCTGCTTTCTGGCGCGTCGCTGGATTCTGTAGCCTGGACGCTCGAGGTTGACGTTGACATTGAGGCCGAATATCCCGATTTCCGGGTCATATTTGAGGCCTTGCACGTCGAGGTATTCCTGTATCCCGAAGGAGATGTTGCCGGTTTTGTCGAAGTTGCCCGGTGCCAGCGTGTTGTTCTTCGCGTATAGCGTCCGCTTGATGATGTCTTCTGCCGAATCCCCCCTGAGTGTTACTTTGCACCCGATGGGTTCGCCTTTCTTGATGTTCCATGTCGGTATCTTGTGGCGGGACACCGTCCTTGCCGGCTTGCGGCTGGTCAGCTTCTCAAGGAGCTTCTCGGCCTTGCCGAGCCTTTCCCCGGACTCGCCCACGCCTATGTTGACTGTGACTTTTTCTATTCTCGCGCTTTCCATCACGTTCGCTGTCATAACTCGACCACCGGTTTGTCCTTGCCTATGACAAGCAGGTATTCTGTGAGCGTCTTGAAGTCGCCGACCGTCGTGAGCGACCTGCGCCCAGCAGTCCCCTCCTCCACTCCCTTTATCGTGCCGGTTTTCCCCCTGTGCCTTCCGCTGAATATGAAGACCGTATTCCCTTCCGCGAACGGGATGATTTCCTTGATTTTCTTCTCTGGGAGCTCGAGTACGACGGTGTCGTTGACTTTCATCGGCTTGCCTGTGAGGAATGTTGTGCCGTCGTGCAGTGTGACCTGTATTTTTCCTTTCGCCTGGGTCTTCTTGCCAATCACCCTGCACGGTTTGAGCTTAGCCTCCGTCTCGGATATCTCCCTCAAGACGAGGCCATTCTTCTCGGCAACGACCCGGTAGTTCTTCCCGATTTTCGGTATCGAAACGGCGTCCATGAGGCCGACGCCGAAGTTCTTGTCCTTCCTCTTCTTGCCGTCTACCATTACCTCCCCCAAGACGACTATCTTGCGGGCTTCGTCGCTCTTGTCTGCGTATCCTAAATCCTTCAGTATGGACACGAGAGGTATCGATTCGCCTTTTTTGTGGGAGCTTTTCGGGGTTGCAACCCACTTTATCCCCTTCGCTCCGCCCGCTGCTATCCTTTTGGTGTGCATTATTTGGCCTCCACGTTTCGGCTGATTATCTCCCTGCGCTCCTTGTCTTCTTCGTTGAATGCGGTTATCATGACGTTCGACGGGGCGACCGGCTTTTCGACGTCGGTGCCGTCGGCCTTCTTCGCGGTCACTCCCTGCACGTATATCTTGTACCTTTTTAGGTCGACTTTCATGACTTCGCCGCTGTGGCCTTTATTTTCGCCGCGCATCAGCTTGACTGTGTCGCCTTTGCGGACGGGGATGCTGTTTTTCTTGTATTTCTCCTTCAGTTCCTTGCTCAGTGCGGCTCCCACCATCCTGTGCCTTGTATGTAGCGGGGCAGTGTACATCCGCTTCCTCTGCTTCCTTGGCTGCGTTGAAGTCGTCTTGGCCATGTTATATTACTATGCTTGATATTGAGCCCACCTTGCCCCAGCGTTCGGTGACCTCCCTTGCGACGGGGCCTTTTATCTCCGTCCCCTTGGGCATGCCCTCTTCGGACACGATGATTGCAGCGTTGTCTTCGAACGCAATCCTTGAGCCGTTTGCGCGCCTGTACGGCATCCTCTGCCGGATTATGACGGCGTGAACGACCTGCTTTCTGATGTCAGGCCTCCCTTTTTTGACTGATGCGATGACCATGTCACCTACGCCGGCGACCGGCATCCTGTTGCGGATTCCCTTATACCCTTTTACCGCTATTATCATGAGGTCCTTCGCGCCCGTGTTGTCTGCGCATATGAGGTGGCCGCTTGTCGTAATTGCGCGGGTGACGTTCGCGGCCACGGCCTTTCCTAGCGGGAGGTTCTTCGGAAGCCCTCCGAGGGGTTTAGCCACTCTCTGCCTCCTTCTTTTTCCTGACCTTCTTCGCCGGGGCCTTCTTCTCTGTCTTAGCCTCAGTCTTCGGCTTGTCTATTACTGTCTTCGGCTCCTCAGCCTTCTCCCCGGCGCCTAGTTTTTCGATGACTGCGAAACATACCGTCTTGGAGAGTCTCCTGCACTCCATTATCCTCACGTTGTCGCCTGCCTTCGCGTTTATGCACGGCGAGTTGTGGGCGGGTATCCTCGATATGTGCTTCTTGTACCGGTCGTATTTCTTGACCTTCACCATCCTGTTTCTCTGGACGATGACCGTGCCCTGCATCTTGTCTGAGACGACCACTCCCTCAAGCACCGTACCTCTTGTTGAGAGGTTCCCGTGTATTGGGCAGTTCCTGTCCGTGCATTCCATGTTCAAAACCTTATCCTGTGCTTTTTTTTGACCCGGTCCTGCGGCCTTCCGGAAAGGAGCTTTCCTTCGACCGCTACTACCGCGTCGTCTGGCAGCCTGAACTCCAGTGTGCTGGAGTCCTTTGCCACCGCCTTGACCCCCTCGGGGGTCTTGACCTTGATTGTCTTTTCCGTCTCCTCGTCCACTGTTCCTTCGACGGTCTTGTCTTTCGTTTTTGCTCTGACAGTCAGCCCTACCAGCTCGTGCCGGAGTATGTTATATGGGGTGATCATCTTTTGCCGAGAAGGGCGTGTGTCAGTTTTTTATGCGACGTCAATCATATCCCCTGAGAAGCCCATGTTACTCAGCACTTCCTTAACCCTGCTGACATGGTTTCCCTGCAGTTCTATGATGTTGTTTTTTGACGTGCCGCCGCATGCCATCCTCTTTTTAAGCTCTTTTGCGACCTTGTCGATGTCTACGTCGTCGAAGCCCTCGATGACCGTCACGTATTTGCCGTAGCGCCTCTTGTCACCGCGTACTTTGATTTTCTGGCCCACGCGGGTCATTTCCTCGCATACGCAAAGTTCCTTCGGCAGACCACATTTAGGGCAATTCATTTCTTACCTGCAACCTCTTTGTTGGGCTTAGCCTTGGCCTTTTGCGCCCTGATGGTCTTAATCCGGGCTATTGTGCGCTTTATCTCGCGGGCTTTGCCGACTTCCTCGGGTATGCCTCCAGAAGCCAGCACACCCCGGATTTTCATCAACTCTTTCCTCAACTGAGTCAAGCGTTCATCCATCTCAGAGTCACTCATGCCCTGTATTTCACTTGAACGGATTATCGCCATTTTTTAAGGTTTATTATATACTCAACTATCGTATTTAAGCGTTTGACTGCGCCTCTTCGCCTTCAGGGGGCAAGTCGCTGCCTGCCGGGACTTCCGGGGCTTTCGGAACCTCTGGAGCCTTCTTTTTCCGGGGTTTCTTCTTCTTTTCGACTTCCTTTTCGGGAAGCACTACGCCGTGTAGTATGTTTATTTGGTCCGGGAATTTGGTGTCTGGGGGGATTATTTTCACCGTCACGCCGATGACTCCGGCCTTCAGGTAGGCCTGTGTCGAGCCCACGCGGACGAGCTTGACGCTGTCTCCCACCTTTCTCATGTAGCCTTCAAGGTATTTTTCGGTCCTTGCCCTTCCGCCTTTGCCGACTATCTTCCCAGCCAGTATTATCTCGACTCCCATCGCCCCCGACGACATGACGGCGCGCAGGGCCTTGTAGGCGATTCTCCTGCGGTTCATGTTCCGCTCGAGGGCGACTGCAATCCTCCGTGCTATGATGTTCGGGTCTAATGTGGGCCGCTCGATCTTTTGGACGTCGATTGACGGGTTCTCTATGCCGAACTTCTCCTTCAGCATGCTTGTGAGCGTGTTTATCCGCTTTCCCTTCTTCCCGATGACTATCGGCGGCTTTTCCACGAACAAGACGACCCTCGTCGTCAACGGGGTCTTCTGTATGTTTATTCCGCTGTATCCTGCCCGGTTCAATTCGCTGCGGAGGAAGCTCTCGATTTCGCTTCTTATGACGCCCTCCTGGATGAAGTGTTTCTCAATCGCCATTTTATATCTCCTTGCCCACCAACTGGAGGTGGCAGTATTCGGTCTCCCACATAGTCCACCTGCCCTTGGGCCTCCTTCTCGGCCTGCAAACGCCAAGTAAAGCCTGTGAGTGGATTATCTTCACCTTCTCCGGGTCGTAGCCTTTGAACTCCGCGTTCGTCTGAAGGTTCTTCACGATTGCCAGCGCTAATTTGCCGGCCTTCTTGGGGTACTTGCCGCATTTGAATGTGTCGCCTTTCCTGTGGCCGATGCCTTTGTTGAACCGCCTGTACGGTATCGGCTGCTTCAAGGCTATCGCGGCCTCCAGTATCTGGACGGCTTTGGGGATGGTCCTGCCCCGTAGGGCCTCCGCTATCATTATCATATCCTTGAAGGACACGTTCATGTCGCGGCCCATCGCCTTGACTGTCCTTTCGCCAGGTGTTATGGAATACTTCAACTCCATTTTTAATTTTTACTTTATCGGTACGAACAACGACGACCTTGTCGCGCCGACTCCGGGTGAGCCGTGTTTGACAGGTTTCCTGTTGTAGGTGAACTCGGCGAGGTAATGCCCGATCATCTCGGTCGTCACCTCGAATTCCGTGAATTCCTTGCCGTTGTATACCGCGAATCTGAGCCCCACCATGTCGGGGAGTATTATAAGGTCCCTGCAGTGGGTCCGAAGCGGTTTCGTCTGGGGTGCCTTCCGGGCTTCCTTTATCCGCTCCAGAAGCTTCATCTGCTGCTCGGTCAATCCTCTTTTCAGGTTTCTCCTCGCCCTTGCCGGGAGGAGTTTAATAACGTCCTGCTCGGACATATTTCTGAGTTCCTCGACCGTGTGACCCCGGTATGTTATTTCCCTTTTAGTCATGTTATCACTTCTTCTTCAGCCCCGTCCTGCGGGCTGCTATGTGTCCGACCTTGCGGCCGGGCGGAGCGTTCCTTGACACGGTGGTCGGCCTTCCGACGTGCGGGTGCCTTCCTCCGCCGTGCTTGTGGTCTACCGCGTTCTTGGCACGGCCTACGACGACCGGCCACAGCTTCCCGCGGGCGCGGTAGTAGTAGAATGCCTGGCCTGCGTGGAGCATCGGCTTGTCTGGGCGGCCGCCGCCTGAGACCCTTCCGACTGTCGCAAGTCCCTTGCTGGATATTGTCGCGGTCTTGCCGGACGGCATCTTGATTTGTGTCATGCCCTGAAGCCTGTCATGGGCTACGATGTTGGCTGCCGTCCCCGACGTCCGGACCGCCTTTCCTCCGTCGCCTGCCTTGATTTCGAGGTTGAAAACCTCTGTTCCCGGCGATATTCTGTAGAGTGGGAGCACGTTACCCGGGTTTATGCTCGCTTCTTGGCCGATTTCAATCGGCTGGCCTACCCTGACGCCTTCAGCCGCTATAAGCTGTGTCTCTGTGAAATTGTCCAGGAGGATCTTGGCCAAAGGCGCCGACCTCCCAGGGTCGTCTACGAGTTCGACTATCTGCCCGATCATCTTCCCGTTGTAGTCCATCCTCGGATAGGCGATGTTCCCCTTGTACCTGTGCGACGGGGACCTGTACCTTGGCGTCCCGCGGCCCCTCCGTTGGGGAATGTTTCTGTTCGGCATTTATAGGACCCCCATGTGCGAGGCTATCTCGTCTGCGCTGTGTTTCTTGTCGAGTTTGACGTGTGCTTTCTTCCGCCCGTTGGTCGTGTGCATGACCCGCACGCCAACAACCCCGACGTTGAGCATCTTCTCAGCGGCCTCTTTGATCTCCTTCTTGGTTGCTTTTTTGTCGACTGCGAACGTCAGGGTGTTCTCCTTCTCCCTGAGCATCGTCGCCTTTTCGCCCATCAGCGGATACAAGAGTACCTCGTGCGGTTCCATTTTATGCTATGTCCTTTATCGCCGACTCACTCCATATGGTGAGCCTGCCTGCGTGCGTGCCCGGCGCCAATAGGTCGACGTCCAAGTCCGTGAGCGTCGCAACGTCGACGCCAGGGATGCTTCCCGCAGCCTTCATAACGCCTTTGTCTTCTTTCACGACTATGAGTATCTTCTTTTTCTTCCTCGACTTCAGCTCTTCTGAAAACCCGTTTGACACAAGGGCCCTCTTGAGCTCAGCGGCCTTCGAGAGCTCTTCGAGCTTGTCTTCGACGACGACTGGAAGTTCTTTGTCGCCGAATAGGTGGCCGCGTGACTGCACCAGCTTCTTGTCCGCTGTGGCGGCGATTGCCGAGTTGAGTGCGAGCCTGTGTTCTTTCTTGTTGATTTTCCGGCTGTAATCCTTTCCTTTCGGTGCGTGGGCCCTCATTCCGCCGCGGACCTGGGGGAGCCGGACTACGCGGCCGAGTCCTCCGCCTCCGGTCTTCAGCCGTGGCAACCTGCTCTGGCCTTTGTTGATGGTCTGTCTGTACCTGTTGCGTCTTGAGCCGAAGTAGTCGCCGCTTGTCCTAAGACCTGCTTCTGGATCGGTCGCATGCCTTTGCCTTACGTTCGCGTACGCTGCGACGACGGTCCGTTGTATGAGGTCAGGCCGGTAGGGTGTCTTAAACACCTTGGGCGTTTCTACCTTGCCCTTCGCCTTTCCGTCTAACGCGTATACGCTGACCATTTTATGCACCCTGCTTTGAGGTCAAATCCACGTGTTTGACCGTAAGATTCACCGCCTTGTGGTCCCTTCTCGGGAACGTGAGCCTGACGACCCTCTTCGCAGGGCCTGGAACGCTGCCGTATAACATGACATATTCCCCCTTCACCGGGCCGTAGTGGAGGAATCCGCCTGCTGGGGTGACTTCGTTGCCGTCTTCCCCTACTTTGACTATCAGCTTGTTTAATTCGGTCCTTGTGTGGTATCCGACCTGCCCGGGGAGAGGCTCGACCCATAGTTTGTGGGCCGGATGCCATGAGCCGCCGGTTCCCGGGTGCCTTCTTTTGCCCTTGGACTTCCTCGGCTGCTTCCTGACGCCGTACCTTTTGATGACGCCGCCGTATCCCTTCCCTTTTGTGACTGCGGTGACGTCGACGAAATTCTTCTCCTTGAATACCTCCTTCACGGACAACTCCTTGCCAAGGACTTCCTTTGCATATGCGAACTTCGCCGGTATGTCGCCGCTCAAGGCCATCTCCATTATGTCCGGGGTTTTCTTCGGCGCGTGGGTGAGCGACGGCTGGCTTGCCACGATAAGCTTTATGTCGCTTGCCTCCCCCATAGTCTTCTCAGCCTCTGCGATTTTCGCGGCTGACTTCGTCTTCTTCGGGAGGCTCGTCCTGCGGGAAAGGTCTTCGGAGGGGCTTTCGCACCATATGTCCGTAAATGATTCCTCGCCGCCGTAGCCTTTCCGGTACACCCTGATGCCCACGACTTTGAGGGGGGGAGTCTCTATGACAGTTACAGGAACGAATATTTCAGAACCAGATGTCACGCTTGTTTTATTCTCGTCCAAGGCGATGCAGTGGGTCATCCCAGCCTTGTAACCGGTGAAACCCAACACCTTCGAGTCCCCCGCAGGCCAAGAGTGTATCCTCGGCTTCTCCTGCCTCGCCCTCTTCAAAGGGCGAAATGCCCTGGAGCCCGCATGGGGCCTGTTGCGTTTTGCCATAGGCCTTCTTCAAAAAGACAACCCCGAGAAGGAGGATGTCAGAAAAGCATGGCAGCTTCTTCTTATACGAAAAAAAAACTGCTCTAATTAATAGACACTACAGCTATAAAAGCAGTGAAACTCCCATGCGAGGCCCAAGCGCAATCGGCCGCTTCTGCTGATTCCGTACATTGGGATTGTCGTATCAATCCTCCTCATGGTCCCCATCATGCCGTTGACTGGAGGCGTTTCCGAGGCTTTATCGACCGTCTGGCGGGTGATGCTGCTCCGAAAAAGGCGGTAGCAAGGCTGCCACCTTCTAGTGCAAATCCGCCACCCAACGTTTTTGTGCGTTCGCCTTCAATAGGTATTTTACCAACCCATAGGGGGGAAGAAGCCAGCCAACCCCGAACCCCGGTGGGGTAAGATGGAGGGTCACCTCAACCGTTGGAGACTTACCCCACCATATTTATCCAGCCGCTAACTGAGCCGTTTTTTAACTTGTTCATCAGGGTATATTATAGGATGAACAGAGTTGTTGTGGGCAAAGACAAAGACCGCCTGCCAGATACAATAGAGCGCGTGAGCCTTGGGGGGATGAATGAGTTCAATACACGGTACGGGGAGGATAGAATGGACAGCGACTATGCCTGCATGTCGCGATGCCCTGGCGCCGTGTTCTCGTTCGCTGTGAGAGGCAGGGACCTTGGCATCGGAGTCGTCCGCAACAACGGCGAAACGAAATTCGGCCTCGGCTTCGGCGAATACGGGAGGCTGAGGTTCAAAGTCGGCAAAATAGGCGTCGAGGAAGCCTCCGCCGAAGGAATCCGAATCCACGACCCGCGAAGCCTTCTTGACGTCGCACAAACGACCTTCGGCCCCACAATCGGAAGATATCTCGGATGCTCCGAGGAAAAGGGCGGCCCGTGCGGAGAGGCAAAAGGGGTGCTCGAAAGGTTTCTGGAATCTAGGGGGATGACAAACACGGCATCCGGGGAGAAGCTTCCGCCGCTGAAATAGATTAAATCTTGTACCTGAGGAGGGCGGCCTTCCCCTTGAATGTGTTCAGTAGCTGGAATCCTTCTTCGAATTCGTCTGTGAGTATCTCGACTTTGGTGCCTGCCGCCTGGGCTTTGTCGTAGAGGCCTTCGACCTCCGCCTCAGGGAGTTTTTCGGAAAGGAGCAACATGTCGACTGCGTTGGCTGCCAATGCCCGCTCGACGTCAGGCCCGTACGCTATCGGCCCGTCCTCTATCAGGGCTTTCATGAACCGCTGCATCCACACCTTCTGCCGTACCATCTCGACCTCCTTCAGGTCGTCCGAGCTCGCGTTGATGAGCTCCCGGATTCCGGACTCGTCTGTGTATGTGGTGTCCTTTACTGCGATGATTTTCTTCCTCAGTTCGTGGTTCATGTATTCGCCATCGACGAACGCCTCCTTAGTCGCCGCAGGCCCTCCGATTATGAGGCCCCGAAGCTCTTTTACCTGGGAGAGGAAGATGTCGTTAACCGCCTCGCCGACGCGTTTTTTCATGTTGTGGGACTCCTCCTTGATGAGGCGTTCGAAACGCTGGGCGGACTGTCCGCCAGCCCTGTGTTTGCCGCTGTAGCCGGAGGTGACCTTCTTGTGTATGACGTACCTGTCCCCCTTCAATGTGGCGATTGTCGCCATCTTGTTGTCTATGGCAATGAGGCCGTAGACGTCCTTGTGGGCGATGAGGTCCTTCAGCGGGTCGAGTATGAACTGTTTGTCGCAGCGGTAGAGGCGGATGGATATGGGTTCCGGCGGCTCGATGCTCCAGACCTTCACGTCTGAGACGCCTTCGCGCTCGCTTACGTTTCCTGAGAAGACTATGAGGCCGTTTTTTGGGGTCTGTTTGTAGAGGCGAAGGTGCTGGACCGCACGTTCGAGAGCGTCTACGACGTTCTTCCTCGTCGACGTGCTTTTGATGTTCGTGGCGGTCCCCTGCTCGCTTGCAAGCTGGTTCATGACGTTCACGAGGTTGTAGCCTGCTGGGACGTAAACCGACACAAGCTCGGTGTGCCGTCCTGAAACGTTCTCCAATTCCCTGATAAGCTTTTTCAGCTTGTAAACGCTTCGAGAATCCATTGTCACTTGAGCTTCAGCTGGAATGCGGTCGCGGGGACCTCCAACCCGAAGTTGGAAAGGACCTGCGGTGCGACTTCCCCACAGAACCCGAACTCGTTCCTCGCGCACCGCCCGGGTATGAACGACGGGTGGTCGTACGGTTCGTCCATGCCTCCCTTGAGCTTGAGGCCCAAAAGGAGGCCGGAGACGGCGGCTTTGACTCCGCTGAAGTTGGTTTTGCCGTGGGCGATGACGCCTGCCGCCATCATGTGGGTCTCGCCCTCCCCGTCCAAGACCTCCCCGACTTCGAAAATCCGCTGCGGGTATTCGCGGTTGCGGTTCTTCTCGAGGACGACCATGAGCGACGGCAGAAGCCACGTCCTTGCGATGCTCTGGTCTTGGCTCACGGGCTTGAGCGCTTCGACAGCCTGTTCTTCGGGGGCGTTCATCCGGCCGTAAAGGTCCCGCCTGTTCGTCAGTATGAGCGTCATCACCTCGTAGAAGCCGAGGCCGACCATGAGGTCCCGTATTTCCTCGCAGTAGACTTCAAGCGGGTCCGGTTTTCCGAGCGAATACAGTTTCGGCACCTGCGGCTTGAATTTCATGTACCCGTATGATATGGCCACGTCCTCGACGAGGTCGATGGGGTGTAGTATGTCGGCCCTGTATGGCGGGACCTTCACCTTCAGTGTTTCTCCCCCGCCTTCGACTGCGAACCGCATCTTCTCAAGGTGGGCTTTCACCTCCGACGGTGCGAGGTTCAGCCCCAGAAGCTGGTTCACGTATCCGACGTCCAAATCGACAGTCCTTGGAGTGAAATCGGGCCGTTTCATTGTTCAGTATTATGTAGGCCGCGATTATAAGACATGCCGGGCAGTATGGTTTTCCTGAGGGCGGCGTGGGCGGATGCCAGGACGTATGCCGCCAGGGCGGCTGATACCAGGGAGGCGGCTATGAAAGAGTTCTGTGAGTAGTTCACCCAGGGCGCCCCGGTCTGGTAGAATGCGGCCTTTGTTATCTGCGCCATAAAGAATGAGTAGAATGCCGCGAATATCAGGAGGGTGTGCAATTTCCTGGTTTTTTCCTCTTTTAAGAGGTCGGCGCTTGCGAAAACCAGCAGTGGGACGAGGGGTATGAGGTATCTGAAACTGTGGGCGTTGCCGCCGTAGCTTGAGGTGAAAAGAAGGTAGAATGCAGCGGTCAAAACGGAGGCTGCAGCCATGATGAGCCGTGCCGCATTTTCGCGTCTTGTGTCGGTCAGATTCCGTATGAACACTAGGGCGCCGAAAGCTAGGACGGGGGTGGTTGACAAAAACCCCTGGACTCCAAAAAGCGCATTCAGTAGGTATTCTATGCGCCCGGGGGAATGCGTAGCCCCGAACCATCCGGAATTTTCCCCATAGAACTCGGACCCAGGATACCCCCAGTATTCAGGATGCATGACGGCAGGCCTCAAATCCCCCAGGAGGTGTATGTTGAGGATGGCGTGGGCTGTCAGAGGCAGCGCGGCGGCGGCTGAGAATATGAGGACGTCTTTGAAACCCCGCCTGAGGACTATCATGATTGCGGCGTAGGCAGCAAGGAAGATGAGCCCGACTGGCATCTCCACCGCCGCGCACAGGCCGGTTGACAGTCCCGCAAGAAACGCTGTCTTTTTCCCGGCATGCCCGGCGGTGAGCAGGTATCCTGCGAAAAGAAGGAACGCAGCTACTGTGTGGCTGTTATAGGTCACGGAGTAGTTGAAGATGGGGGTTGCAGTGAGTAGGACTGCGGTCAGGAACAGGGACTGCCCCCGTGCCAATCCCTCAGCCTTCAAAGCCCTGTTGAAGACGACAGCAAGAAGCGCAGTGGAAAAGCCCACTACAGACAGTGTTATCAGACGGTAAGCCAATGCCGTATGCTCACGTAGCGAAATGCCGATGTTGGAGAGGAGGAGATAGGGGACTGCGCCTATGATGGACAGGATGGGCGGCTTGTCCGAGTAATAGTGGCCGCCTAGAGCCACCTTGTCGACCTTCGGCTGTGCGCTTGCATCGTCTATTACGAAGGTGTGTCGTTCGACTAGCGACTCTATTGTGGCTATCCGCGACAGGTCGTTTTCGACGTAGCCGGTGTTGGTGAGGATGGCAAACAAAAGGAATGAGACTGCAAAGACCATAATGCTTTCTCTGCCAGCCATAGTCAGTCACTCCGTCTGTATACATACACCCTGCCGAATTTCTGAACCTTTTCGAAGCCGCGCCCTGGAAGCAGCGTCTCCATGCTCTCGTTCTCGGTGATGACGTAGTTTATGCCGGGTTCCGCGACGACCTTGGGGAGGGGGCTGCATTGGAAGCCCAACGCCCACATGTCAGGCTCGCTGCAGTGTATCTCCTCGAGGCACGGGTCCAACACCAATTCGCCTATGAACACCAGCGGCATCTTCTTATGCAGGTATGTGTATCCGCCCACATTCCACCAGTAGGGGAAGTAGCCGACGCCTGTTGAGTCGCGGCAGCTGCCGACGAACCGGAGAGCCTCGACGGCATCACCCCGCGGGAAGCTCCCGACGATGAGCACTGAGGTCAAAAAGACAGTCAGCACAACCACCCCGACCTCAATCCTCTTCCCGTACAATGCGACCATCCGCTCCAGACCGCGGCCTGCCAGTATGAAAAACGGAGGGAGTGCGGGGATTATGAAACGCATCTCCTTGTGGGAGACGAGAGAGTATGCGAGTATGAAGAATCCTGCGTTGAGGGCGAGGAAGATGGACTCCCGCTTCTTCTCCGCCGCATATGGCAGGAGGAAGAGGGATGTTTGGTGGAGTCCGAGGACGCCGAGGTAGAAGTAGAACGGGAGGGTGCCGAACATCGATGAGCGGCTTTTAAGGATGTTCTCGGTGAAGAACGCTATTGGGGATTTGAGGAATACCCCCCAGGTGTACAGGTCCAAAAGCCCCTGGGCGACGACCATAGCCGCGAAGCCCGTGAAAAACAGCGTGAGGTCCTTGGGCTTCCTTTCGTAGAGCGCATACAATGCAAGGGACGGGACGAAAAGCAGGGCGTCGAACCTGAACATGAACGCCGCGCCGAGGCTGAGGCCTGAGTAGACCATCAACTGCCTTGACCTCTCACTCAAACCCCGGAAGAATATATACAGCGCAACCGTCGAAAACAGGGCGGAGGGTACGTGGGGGTTGACGTCCGCGCTCCAAAGCCAGAGGACATATGAGAACACGGAAAAAAACGACGCATACAATGCTGCCTTCCTCCCGTAGAAAAGCAGTGCCGTCTCGTAGACGACGTAAAGCAGTGCGAGTGAGAAGACGACCATGACAGCCCGGTTGATGAGGATGAGCGACTCGATATCCCATACGCCGAATAACAAGCCGATTTTGAATATGCCAGCGATGAGAAGCGGCTGAAGCCAGGAGCGCATCCCGAGGACGTACTCCCATGGTATGATGCCGTAGCCGAAGACGAAACGGTGGGCAGGCTCGAGAAGCTGGTATAGGTTGTCAGGGTGGAGGACCCCGCGGGTGGCATACAACGCGTAAAACCGGGTGAGAACGGCGCAAAATGCCACGAACAAGAGCCCACTCCTATGACTTCGGTCCATGCAACCCACATATTATTATGCCGGATTATTTATTACTGATTGGGCAGGCCTCGTCGGCTGTATCTTTCGCAGCTTTCCCTGATTTTCTCGTCAAGTATCTTCCCGCACCCCGCGGGGTCCCTTGAGGCCATGCTCGCCTCGAAGTAGCATGCGTCCCTGATTTTGTCGTGCTCGATGTCCCTGCAAAGCGACGAATCCCCGCTCGAGGATGCGACGTCCCGCAGGCATGCGCCCCGCATGTACTGGTTCTGGACCATGTCACAAAGCCTCCTGTCCCGGACTGACACCGCAGACTCAGAATAGCACATGTCCTTCCTCACGGGGTCGCTCATATCTGCGCACACGATGGACGGCCTCGGCCGGGTCGACGTCGTCAGCGGGCGCGTCGTCGTGGGGGCTGAGGCGGTGGAAGCTCCGGCTCTGGTCGTCGACGTTTTTGAGATGGTCGTTGTCGCGGGAGGCTCTTTGAGGTCTTCGAAGCACTGCCTCTTCCATGAGTCCTCCTTTATCTTGTCGCACATGAGGATGTCGTTTGTGACTTTCGCATAACACCACATCATCTGGTTGGGTTCGATAATGTCGTCGCAGACTGAGACGTCCCCCTCCGCTCCCGCATCCTTGAAGCAGCCGCTCCGGTAGTAGAGGTCGGATATCGCATAGCATATTCCGCTGTCCCCGTTCCTCTGGGCGACGTTGTAGTAGCAGGCGTCCTTCCAGTGGCGGTTGGCAATTTTCTCGCAAAGCGCAAAATCACCGTTGACTGCCGCGAGGCAGCTTGTCTTCCAGTCTTCGCCCCCGACCAGGTCGCAGACGCCTGCATCCTTGGATGAGATGGCAATGTTCATAATGCACCAGTCCCTGTGGTCGGGGTTCCCCAGAAGGCCGCATTTTTCGACGGGTGTCTTCCCCTCGGTGGTCAGGCAGGCCGACATAAGCGTCAAAACCGCTACCAGAAGAGGTAACCGCATAGGTAGTTATGAGGCAAAAGACCTATATATGACCTTATTTGACCAATGTTCAGGTTTTTATTCTCGTGTTTCCCGATGGGGGTAACAGGAGGTGGTGGCCGTGAACGACCAACTCCAGGAAGCGGTCTACGCGATAGTCGCCGCATACGGGTGCGTGACGACCTCTTTCATCGAGGAGCAGACCACATGGTTCGGCGCTTCGAAGGATGATGTCACCAGGTGCGTGGACGATCTCGTGAAAAAAGGGTGTCTGACCTCCCCGAATCCGGGAAAGGTGCAGGCTGCATTAAGATGAGCTTTGGACGGAGCCTTCCGCGATTACGTCGTGGCGGTGGATTGACTCGTGCGAGATAACCTTAGAGCGTATCCTGCATTTCCTGAACCTTTTCTTCGCCTTCTCAAGGATTTCCCTTGCCACATCCTCGACGAACTTCGGATTCCGGTACATCTTCTCGACCACATGCTTCTCATCCTCGGATTTGAGGAGGGTGTATACCTCAGACGAGAACGACTGCTCGACGCACTCGACCATCTCCTCCAAGCCGACGACGTTTCCGAACCCTGTCTCGACGGTGAGTTCGCCGACCGCCCGCTGCATGTGGGGGACGCCCGCCGTCTCCATCGAATGCGGGCAGACGGTGTTGCCGAACACAGTCACCTTGAGCCTCTTCGCATAGCTGCCGTCGTCCTTGATAACCGACACTTCGACCTGGTGGGCTTCCGCGGTTTTTCTTCTGCTGACGGGAGTCTCTTTCGGGATTATGAGTTCGGTCTCCATCCTGATTTCCCCCCGGCGGTACGGGTGCCTTCGCGCCAAGGCCTCGAGAATCCTCTTTTCGATGTCTTCTATGGAGCTTCCGGTCTTTGCCGACTCCTCCTCCACGGCCTCCGCGATTGACTCTATGAGCCGGCTCATGTGCACGCCCTTCTTGTTCTTTTCCAGGTTTATCGTGATTTCAATGGACGGCGTGAAGTAGTAGCCCTGCCCCTTCCACGTCGTGTGGATTAACGTCTTCAGGTTGGTTACGCCCACTTTCTCCAACCCCACCAACACATCCGGCTTCGCATCCTGTGTGTCCTTCATCTTACACCCACCACCTTATGCAACTGCGGCAGCACACGCACGCCGAGCCTGTCTTGGAGCACCTTCTTTGCGAGGGCCTTCACCTTCACCCCCCCAGACGGCTGCAACACGACCTCGGACCTAGATTTTTTTAGAACCCTCTTCGCGAATCTGTAGTCTTTCTCGTCGGCGATGACGACCTTCACCTGGTCCTTCAGCCTCAGCCTTCCGAGAATCTTCCAGTCGCTTTTTTCCCCGGAGCTCGGCGGCTTCATGTCCATGCTCACGCAGTCGGCTCGAGAGAAAACCAGCCGGTCGTATAAGGTCCCGTTGGTCTCCAAGACGACCTCATAACCCCTGCGCTTCAAGGCCGAAACAAGCAGCCTCAATTCCTTTACCTGCAACATAGGCTCACCGCCGGTAATACAGACGCTTCTTAGGCCGAATCCCTCGACCGTTCGGAGCACCTGCGCCACCGTCTTTTCTTTCCCCCCCTCCCAGGCGTATCTGGTGTCGCACCATCTACACCGGAGATTGCACCTTGTAAGCCTCACAAAGACCTGGGGCCGCCCCACGTACCTGCCCTCGCCCTGGATGCTGGCGAATATCTCAGAGACTTTCATCCCCGCCTCCGTATTCCCTCCTCAAGGCCTCGTGCTTCTCGGGGGGATAGATGATTTTAGCAAGCTGCACCAGTGGGTGGTTGATTCCAGTTATCGGCCTTTTTGTCGCCTCATGGAAAGGGGCGTCGCAGTAAGACCTCAAGTAGCCTTTTGTCGTCCAACCGAACTTTTGAAGGGCCTTCCTTCTGATTTCCGAAGGCTCCGTCGTCCTTGCAGCCTCTACGACGTCGTCGATGAGACCGTCTATGTCGCCTTCCACATTCTTCGTGAGTCCCTCAAGCATCTTTCTGAGGGCGGAAGGCCCGACCATCGAGATTAGGTCATGCTGTTCTGTCTGCCTGGAGCTGTCAAGAAGGGTCCTCATAGAGTTTGCGACATACCCCAAAGCCTGCGGGTAGGTCATCTTCGTGAGGTCCTGCCCGTCATGCCAGTCGCATACGACGACTGACCTTTGCCTATTCCCGGTTCGCCTGTACCGAAGGTTTCCGAGGTGGGGTTGTTCATGGCTTAGTCCACGGTCGAACATCTCACTTACCGCAATCCCCTGGCCGACATGTATCGTTTCGACGTCGCCTCGCCAATGGTCGATGATGCCGTCTCCAGTTTGACGTAGGAGTTTTTTGAACGATACGCCTGCGACTCCGAGCGTTTCAGCTATTGTTATCATGTGGGGGAGGTTCGCAAGCGCCTGCGGGTCGTCTGAGGACGAAAGGTCGGAGGCATCCGTTTTCAACCGCCCGAGGACGGCCCTTAGGGGAGGCATATCCTGCAGAAGGACAACCCCCCCGTTCTCGTCGACGAAACGACCTGAATCCACGAATTCTCTTATAAAGCCGTCAACGTTTTTCACGAACTCTGAGATGATTTCATTTTTGAGAGCCCCTGATTTCACGAGAAGCCGCCCGAGATAGTTGTTGTCCATGGAGTATATCTCCATGTCCCCCCGCTGGCCCTGGTCTTCTTGGCGGGTGAAGATAAAACCCTGGCTCGCACCGGCCTCTGGCCTTGTCTTGAAGCGCCCGTATGCTATGGGCTCGTCCACCATGGTCGTAAGGCCCCTTTGCCGTGCAAGAAGCATCATCGAATACTCGTGCTCCGACTTTTCATAATCCTGGCCCATGTTGACTTCCATGGGCCTTTTCAGAAAAGACAGCACCCCCCGCCGGTCGAATGAGATGTCTGTTCTTACTGATTCCGCTGGTATTTCCTCCCCGAGTATCTGGCGCCGTACCTCAAGCAGGTCGAACTCCCGTTTTTGGCGGCGGTCAAACTTCAGTCCTTTGCCATAGTAGACATACGGTGCTTCGTCCAAATCGTGGAAGCCGAGAGGCAATACGTAGAGCGCCCTTTTGGCGAGTGTCCTTTGCCATGGGAAGAACTTCGGTATCGTTAACGGGATGTCCGAAGTGATCCCATCAACGAAATCATGGGAGACCACAGCCAACCGGATGTTAGCAAGGTCTTGATCACCCACATTCGTGGAAGGATGTATGTACAAGGTCGCGTCCCTTTCATGGAGGGGGTCCAGTATCTCCTCGACGCGCATGTTTTTGACCAAACCGCCCTCAGAAAGCTTCATAGGCTGTACTGTGACGACAGGTCCCTGAGCCAGTTTCTGCCTGCGCCCCCACCAGGTGCTTGCCGCATCGTCGAACTCTTCCCGCTGGCTTGTGCCAAAAACCTCGGCAAGCCCCCGGTCCCATCCTCCCGCCTTCACCGCCGTCATGAAAGCGTCCTTACTCCCCCGTGCTTCCCTGAAGAGCGCTTCGGCCTTCACCCGGTGGTCTTCATCCGGTGACCTGCCTTTTGGGCTGGATAGGTTGCTCATTTTCTCTGATTCTTAGCGGCCGTATTCTAGCGGGTCCTTGATTCCAGCCTGCTTGAACCCCGAAAGCCTCAACACGCAGCTGTCGCAGCGGCCGCATGCCTTTTCGCCGCCTTCGTAGCAGCTCCATGTGAGTTCGAACGGGACTCCCATCTGAGCTCCCCGCTCGACTATGGTCTTCTTGTCGAATGTGATTATTGGCGTCCTTATCTCCACCGGCCGCCCCCTGATGCCGCATCTTGTGCCCAGCTTTGCGACCTTCTGGAAGGCTTCAATGTATTCGGGCCTGCAGTCCGGGTATCCGCTCGAGTCCAGGTAGTTTGCGCCGATGAAGACGGCCTCGGCGCCGATTGCTTCGGCGTATGACAAGGCGATGGAAAGGAGTATCGTGTTCCTTGCGGGGACATATGTCGGCGGTATGTCCTTTGACTCCTTTATCTCATGGAACGTCTTCCCCTTCGGCACTGTAATCCTGTGGTCGGTCAGCGCGGAGCCGCCTATCTGGTTCAGGTCTATCTTGAATATCTTGTGCTCCCTGATTTTGTAGTGTTCGGCTATCTTCTTAGCGCTTCTGACCTCCCTCCTGTGCCGCTGGCCGTAGTCGAACGTCAGCCCATGGACTTCGTAGTCTTCCTTCAGCGCCATGACCAGGGTCACGGTCGAATCCAATCCGCCGGACATGAGACAGACAGCCTTCTTCCTCATCGGTTCACCTCTTGGAAAGTTCAACCCATTTCCCTTCCCCCTCCCACAGCCGGATTGAGGAAAGCGACAGCTTTTTCTCAAGCCGCTTCCAAATCCATTCCGTGATACGTTCTGCGGTCGGGTTTTTGAAGAGTTTGTTCAGTCCCTGATGGTCCAGCCTCTCAAGGACCTCGGATTCCACGACGTCTTTGAGTTTGGTGAAGTCCATGACCATCCCATCCTTCTTCACCGGCCCATCTATTGTGACCTCGAGCTTGTAGGTGTGGCCGTGGAGGCTCTCGCATTTGCCGCGGTAGTCTGGGAGAAAGTGGGCTGCGTCGAAGTAGAATTCCCTGCAAAGTCTCATTTTTTCACCCCTTTGCCGCGGCCGTGTCTTCGGTCTATCTCGTCCATGGAATCAAGCATCCTCCGGCACGCGGTCCTTACCGCGTCCGAGAGGTTCACGAACTTTCTGTCGTCGCCAACATGCTCCATGAGGTCGTCCAATATGTGTTTTGGGACCTCGACTGATATCCGCGGCATTATATTACCCCAATCATATCCCAATATGATATAGGCTATACGGGGGATGGCTTTATATACTGGTTAATCCCGGCGCCCGAGGCGTTGGACCTTGGGGCCGCCTTTTATCTTGGATAGCATCGATTTCACCGCCAACCCGGTGACCGGATGCTTCAGGTTTGGGGCAATGTCTGTAAGCGGTTTTAGGACGAACCTGCGCTCATGCATCCTTTGGTGGGGGACTGTGAGGCCCTCCTCTTCGATTAATTCATCTCCATAAAGCAGGAGGTCTAGGTCTATCGTCCTTGGGCCGTCCTTTATGGTCTTTGACCTGCCCATTATCTTTTCTATGCCCTGGCACATCTGCAGGACTTTCTTAGGTCCAAGTTCCGTCTCGGCCTCGACGACGCAGTTGACGAACCAAGGCTGGTCCGTGTACCCGACAGGCTCTGTCAGGTAGAACGGAGAAACCTTCCTGACTTCAAAGGATTTCCGAAGCCATCTTATGGCCTCTTCCACGTTCGCCTTCTTGTCGCCGACGTTCGACCCTAGGGCGAAAAACACCCTCGTCATCGCATTCCCTTTATGGCGTCCGCGACCTGGACCGCCCTTTTCACCTCGAGGACGTCGTGGACTCGGACGATGTTCGCTCCGTTGTAGACGGCGACCGCGACCGCAGCCAACGTCCCCTCAAGGCGGTCTTGGACCGGCAGGCCGGTGAGGTTGCCTATGAAGGCCTTCCTCGACGGGCCGACGAGTATGGGGCAGCCGAGTTTCCTGAACTCCCCCAGCCTGCGGATTATCTCCAGGTTGTGTTCGGTCGTCTTCCCGAACCCTATCCCCGGGTCGACTATTATGTCGTCGACTCCGAGGTCTTTCGCGAAGGCGATGCGTTCACGCATGAAGTTGTAGATTTCACCCACCACATCCTTGTAGACGGGATTCTGCTGCATGTTCTGCGGCGTCCCCTTCATGTGCATCAAGACGACCGGGACCTTATGCTCGGCTGCGACCTTAATCAGCTTCTTGTCAGCAAGGCCGGTGATGTCGTTCACTATGCATGCGCCCGCATTCAGGCACTCCTCAGCGACCTTGCTCTTGTAGGTGTCGATGGAGACGGGCACCTTTAGTTCGGAAGCCAACCGTTCGATGACCGGCTTCACCCGGTTCAACTCATCCCCTAAAGTCACGGATTGGGCCCCAGGACGGCTGCTTTCCCCGCCGACGTCGATTATGTCGGCGCCCTCCTGCACGAGCCTTTCAGCATGGGATACGGCGGCTTCGAAATCCGTGTATTTCCCCCCGTCCGAGAATGAATCCGGCGTCACGTTCAACACCCCCATCACCAAAGTGCGGTCGAACCGCAGCACATGAGCCCCGCAACGGACGTCCTTTAAAGCCATTTCATACCCTCGGCACAAGACCGAAATAGAAGGTCACTGTAGTGCCTTCCTTTTCCGTTGAATCTATTACGACCCTGCCGTCGTTTATTCCTTCGATGCTGCGCATCAGCTCAAGGCCTCTTCCGGCAAGCCCTGTCTTCGTGCTCCTGTACGGTTCGCCCCTGCGCCAACTCTCAAGCGTGTCCGCTGGTATCGGTGGGCCGCCGTTGTGGACGACAACCCTGCATATCTCGTCGCCAGCTTCATATCCTCGGCCGAGGAAGTGCTCGCGAACCTCCCTGTGGGCGTCGGGTACGCTTGAGACCCTTACCTTGCGGGGCACGAAGGAGAACGCATATTTCACGCCCGATTCATGTTCAGCCTGCAGTGCGTTCACCACGGCAGGCCTTATCGCGACTTTAAGCAGGTCCGGGTCCGCGACGACGTCGAAGTCGTAGGAATGCGGCGTGACCCGCATGGTTAGTCCGAGGCGGTCCATCTCCTCTGCGCTCATCAAAAGCTCCAGCATATTTTTCATGGACACCCCTGGCACAGCGAATTTTCCGAGCTCTCTGGTCAGCCCATAGAAGCGGCCTGCGAAAGGCTGGACAAAGCCTTCCTCGTACCGTTCAATGAGCTTTGTTATCCCATTTTTTTCACCTGGTTTGACCAGCTCGGCCGTCTTCAGAAGTCTGGATACGTAACCGCCCACACCAATCGAACCTTGGGTGTCATGCTCGAAATCGCCAATCATACCGGGGGAAGCATTCGAAAGCCTTGCCTTCAGCCTGTGGAAATCATAGTCTTCAGCTCGTAAGGCATCTTCGAAGTAGCTATCGAGCAACCCAAAATGGAGCCCGGCTTCATCGTGAGACCCAACCTTCAGCCTTCCTCTCACCGCAGCCTCAAGGCTGCCGTTGAACCGTTTTGAAGCGAGTATGAACGCCGTTACCTCGTCTGATATCTGCTCCAGAATCAGGTCACGCCCAATCTCCAGGTCCCCGGCAGTCCTACTGCCGCTTCTTCCTGCCCTCCTCGGCTCCGATGTTTCGACTGCCATGGCCTTCTCAAGCAGATTTTTGTCCCAGCGTATTCCCCTGCCTTCTGAAAGCATGAGCGAGTCAACAGACCGAAGAAATATCTCCGGATGCAATGAAACGTCTAGTTTCTTGAGGTATATTAGAGGCCATCCGCCCTTGGTAATCCGGAGCGCAGAATCGGAAAGACGCCTGATGTCTTGGATT
>Ga0315294_10001326_pt1 | contig 26833 bp, 12 predicted proteins | sample YL17G13_40_MG_FD_203626 | JGI IMG/M metagenome (GOLD analysis project Ga0315294, IMG submission 203626) | Sediment microbial communities from Yellowstone Lake, YNP, Wyoming, USA - YL17G13_40 | ecosystem: Environmental > Aquatic > Freshwater > Lake > Sediment | place: USA: Wyoming | collected... | reverse complement strand
TTCTCCGCTTCCCATCGTTTGAGCATCTGCTCCCACCGCCTGGATTCTCCGGGCTGTTTCAGCAGAGATGAAGGTATCTCGGGGTACCGCCCTTCTGTAGCTTCTCAAATCCGAACTTGATCCTGGAGGGCGGGTGGCATATGTTTTCGGCTTGACGATGGAATGTTCAGTGTTGGCTGGAATGCATGAGACGACAAGCCAATTACTTAGCAGCAAGATGGCTGGCTTTTGCGTGGGCAGGAGTTGCAGTCGCGGTTTTGTGGTTGCCGACCGCTAGGGGACAGAGCGGTATGACTCAAGCCCAGAGGCACTACGAGGCGGGGATTAACGCTTTTGAAAGAGGCGACCTGAACGGGGCAGAACGGGAATTCCGGGTCGCACTCAAGATTCGTCCCAGCCATGTTCAGGCGCGCCAGAACCTCGCGGTCACCTTGGCGCGCCAGGGCAAGCGGGAGGCGGCAGTCGAGGAGTTCGAGAAAGCGCTGGCCGCGAGTCCGCGCTCGCCTGAAGTGCATTACAACCTGGGACTAGTTCTGCTCGAAAAGCAAGACCGCCGGTCAGCTCTCAAGCATTTCCGGAGAGCAGTTGAACTCAAGCCCGATTACGCCGAAGCACGCAACAATTTGGGTGTGCTTCTGGAGGATCTGGGCGACCTTGATGGAGCACTGGCGGAGTATCGCGCCGTCGTGCACCTGCGTCCGCGGTACGCCGAGGCGCACAACAACCTTGGCGCACTGCTGGCGAGGAAAGGTGAACTTGACGCAGCCATGGCCGAATACCGTGCGGCGATTGACTTGCGACCTGACTTTGCCCAGGCGCATGAGAACCTGGGGCTGGCATTGTGGAAGAAACGCGAATTGGGAGCGGCTGAGGCTGAGTTTCGCACGGCGGCCGCTCTGGGTGACCCCGAAGCGCAGGTCAGCCTGGGGGTTGTTCTGGGGGAAACGGGCCAGCTCGATGCCGCGATTGCCGCGCACCGGAAGGCCGCGGAGCTTCTGCCGATGGATGCGGAGGTGCACTTTCTTCTGGGTGGGGGCTTGCAGCAAAAGGGTGACCTGGATGCCGCGATTGCTGAGCTGCGGCGAGCGTTATTGCTCGACCCGAAACTTGTTGCCGCCTATCTGCATCTGGGTATGGCGCTCCGACAAAAGGGGGATCTTGAAGGAGCGATAGCCCCGTTGCGGACTGCGATATACCTCGACGCTGCCAATGCCGAGGCACACTACCAGCTTGGGTTTACCCTCCGCCGGAAGGGGGAGCTGGCCGAGGCTGCCACCGTGCTGCGTCGTGCCGTATCTCTCAGGGCGAATTACACCGAAGCCTTTTATGTTCTCGGTCAGACGTTGCAGCAAATGGCCAAGCGCGAGGAGGCGCAGGCCGCTTTCGCAGAAGTCGAACGCCTGCACCGCGCTGATGCAGATTTAGCGCAGGCCAACGCCCAATACAACTTAGGGCTGCAAGCCCTGGAAAAGGGCGACCTCCGCGCAGCTCGTGACGCTTTTCAGGCAGCCCTGGCCATTAAGGCAGATTTCGCTGAAGCCCACACGAACCTGGGGGGGGTCCTGCTAAAGCTGGGAGAAACCGACAGCGCCATAGGCCAGTTTCGGATCGCTTTGGATCTTAGACCCGACGACGCCCGCGCTTATTACAATCTGGGCCTGGCTTTGGACAAGAAGGGAGATGCGCAAGGCGCGCGCGCGGCATTCCGGCGCGCCCTGGACCTCGATCCCCGGCTGGCAATCTCCCCGCCCGTTTCGCGTCCCTGACGGTTGTTCTTAGGGCTCACCGCACCCAGCGCTCAAGAAAATTTTGGATTTGCTCTCGATCCAGGTCAGCTCGTTCCTGCGCCTTGAGTTGTTGGAACTTCTCGACGGCCTTCTGCGCCGGCGTTGTCTCGCCCAGTTTCCGATAGACCTGGGCCAGCCTGTAGTAGGCGGCGCTCAACTTTGGATCAAGCTGCACGGCCCGTTCCAGTTCCCCTCGGGCCGCCTCCATCTGCCCGCGCATCTCCAGTACATTGCCCAATTCCATATGGGCTTCGGCCAGGTTGCTGTCCAGCGCCACAGCCCTTTCGAGGTGCCGCTGGGCTTCAGTCAGATCGCCCGACGAGGCCTGTTGGCTGCGGGCTGCGAGAATCTTTCCATAGAAGTACTGGGCCCAGACGTCCTTCGGGTCCGCTTTCATATAGCGGCTGAACTGATGCTCCACGGAACCCTGGTATGAGCCTGCGGCGTCATAGGCCCGCCCCAGGAGGTAGTAAACCTCCGGGGCCTGAGGGGCGATTTCCGCTGCGCGGAGAAGCGTTCGTGCGGCGTCCTCGTATCGTCCGGCCAAGTAATACGCCGCCCCCCAGCCCAGCCACATCTTCACGGACTTGGGGAACTCCTTCGTGGCACTGGCAAAGACTTCCAGGGCCTGACCGAGGACCCACTGGCGCACCAGACCATAGGCGTAGTCGAAGCGATAGTCTTCGTTCTGAGGCTCGAGTTCGGCCGCGCGGCGGAGGGCCGCAAGCGCGCGGGTGTGATTGCCCCGGGTTTGCTCGACCTCTCCCAGCAAATTCTCCAGTTCCGCGTTTTCACTGCGCCCCAGCAAGCTTTCCAGGAGCGCCGATGCCTGCGCCTCTTTTCCGACCCGGTGATAGGCCAGCGCCAGGTTGTAGTTGAGGTCGTAGGAGTCCGGATTCAAGGCGCGTAACCGCTCGAATTCCGGAATCGCAAGCCCATAAGAACCTTGCGCGATGAGCAAGGCGGCCAATTGCAGTCGTCGGGGGTCGCGAGGCTCCAGGTGCTTGTCGAGTTCATTGAGCGTTGCTCGGGCCTGCGCGTCTTGCTTCAACTTAAGGTGCGCCTCGAGCATCCCCATCAGTGGCGTGGGATCGCCGGGCTTCAGACCATAGGCCTTCTCGAAGTACTTGAGCGCGGCTGAAGGCTGGTCGTCCAGGAGCAAGGCGAGACCCAGACTGTAAAGGGATACGAAGTCGTCCGGATGGGAGGCCAGTACCAACTCAAACTCATGTCGAGCGTCCTTCAGACGTTTCTGCTTCAGGTAGGTTGCACCTAACGTCCGACGGGCGGCGATTGATCCGGGCTGCAACTCCAGGGCCCGCTGCAAATGTTTCTGCGCGAGACCAAGATCGCCGAGCGCAAAATCTGCCGTTCCCATGAGGCCCTCAGCTTCCGCCGATCGGGAATCGAGTTGCAGCGCTCGCTGTGCCGCCTCCCGTGCCTGCTGGTACTTCCCTTGGGTAAGGAACGCTTGCGCTTGACGACAATACGCCGCGGCGGATTCCTGGGCTTCAGCAGTGAGCGCTGGATGCGCACCCATTATCAGCAACACCAAAAAGGGCGTTCCCCACACATTCATGGATGTGCAGGATAACATGAGCCCATAGGAGGTAGTAAGCCGGGAGGCTGTTATTCCGTACGCCTTAACTTCTAAGCCACAAGATAAATTCACGGATACCACGAAAGCTCTCTTGACATTCGGTCCGCAAGGTTAGAGACTGCAAGAAATCTTTAGTGGTTACTATTACTTAGTGGGGTTTCTGATGGTGAGGACGCCCGGCCAGCTTCTCCCCCCGTCAACAAGAATGATGCTGCGGGGGAAGACGGCGCAGATCGTCCAGGAGAAGACCTGGGCTGGCAAGTCTCGACCCGGGAGCTGCACTGGGGATAGTGTTGTCGTGACACAAAAGGTGAAGTTCGACAACTCAACCGTCGCCCGCGAATTCGTCAAGTACCAGATGCAGAACTTATGAGCGGGCACGATGCGACAACTCAAGGCGAAACGATGTGACTGGCGTTTGAAAGTCTGGGTTTAGGAGGCAGGCACAGCTCGACATCAAGACCGCCGGGGTTCCACCCCGCGATGGTCGGCCGTCTTCGCAGTATGGAGTTCGAATGGAGGCCAAAATGGCAGAGTCGAATATTCGCCGTTTGCCCGTGGTGGTGGGGGTATTCCTTGCCCTCGTTGTTCTAAACCCGCCGGGCGCCTTGCACGCTCAGGTGACCGGAACTATCAGCGGGTACGTGACTGACCCGAGTGGCGCAGCGGTCCCCCAGGTCAAGGTGACTGCAACGCAGGTCCAGCAGAACGTTACACGGACCACAGAATCGAACGCGGTGGGTTTCTACAACTTCCCGGCGTTGCTGCCGGGAACTTACACTCTGACCGCGGAGAAATCCGCATTCCAGCGCCTCACGCAGACTGACGTGGTCCTCACGGTGAACCAAAACGTCCGGCTAGATATGGCTCTGCAACTAGGGGCGATAACGCAAACCGTGACGGTCACCGGCGAGGCGCCCTTGGTGGACACGCGTTCACCAACCCTCTCTGGGCTCGTGGATGACCGCCGGGTGGTGGATTTGCCGCTCAATGGCCGGAACGTGATCGCGCTGGCGAGAACTCTGCCCGGCGTGTTGAACGTGAACGCCCCGCAGCAGTTGGGCGACGCGCGCAGCGGACCCGAGATGGACGTCAACGGGGGCCGGCCCAACATGAATCTCTTCACGTTCAACGGCGCCTACTTTATGAACCCCTCGCGCAATACGGGGATGAATTACCCGCCGCCGGACGCCATCCAAGAGTTCCGCATTCTCACCAACAACTTCTCCGCGGAGTACGGGCGCAATCCGGGTTCGCAGGTGAACGTAGTGTCGAAAGCGGGGACCAACGAATTTCACGGAGCGGTCTGGGAGTTCCTGCGCAACGATGCTTTGAACGCGCGCAGCTTCTTTGACCCGCGCGTGCCCGGGTTGAAGCAGAATCAGTTCGGGTTCGCGGCGGGCGGGCCCGTCCGCAAGGACAAGCTCTTCGCTTTCGGTACCTATCAGGGCCTGCGAGATCGCCGCGAAGCGGACACCATCGTCGCGACGCTGCCTTCCGACGCGCATCGGAATGGCGATTTTACAGACCTTCTGCCCCTCGAACTGGTCAATCCGGCCGGTTTTACCGACCCGGCCGGTAATCCTTGCGTCGTAGACAACGTCATCAGTCCGGAGTGCATCAGTCCCGTGACCAATAACCTCTTGCCCTTCCTGCCCTCCACGCCCCAGGGAGGTGATGTGGTGAGCTTGGCGCCTAACCCGCGTCGTGGCGACATGTTTATGGTAAGGCTGGACGCGAACCTCAGCTCCAAACATACGATGTTTGGCCATTTCTTCTATGATCGTAATTCCCGCAAAACGCCCTTTGGCGGAGGAAATATTCCCGGCTACGTCGGGGGATCGCTAGTGCAAGACACCCACAGCGTTGCAGTGAATGACACCTACGTCTTCAGCCCCAACCTGATCAACCAGTTTGTCGCGTCTTACCTGCGTTCCACCTCGGACGATCTCAACACGCAGACGCGCACGCCGGAATCGTTAGGCATGAACCTGCCCATGTACACGACCTCCGGGGCGCCGGCCTTCAACGTGGGCGACATGTTCGAGCTGGGCACCGGTTACATCGCGCGTTTCGCAAGCAACAACTGGCAGTTTCGCGACACGCTGAGCTTGATGCGCGGCCGGCACAACTTCAAATTCGGCGGCGAGTTCATGCGCCTGCAATTCCTGCAGGACTGGAACGGCCCCACCTCCTTCTATTTCAGTGGGAGCCGCGCGGGTGACCCCGTGGCCGACTTTCTGCTGGGCGCCTATGACAACCTCTTCCTGGATTTCGGGCAGCGGCTTAATGACGCGTTCAGCAATTACCTGGGGTTTTTCTTCCAGGATGAGTTCAAGGTCAATCCCCGGTTCACTCTGACCTTCGGCGCCCGTTACGAATACTTTGCGCCGTGGATCGACGCTAATAACCGCATCAATACCATTGTCGTCGGGGCACAGTCGACGAAGGTGCCCGACGCCCCGCCGGGAATTCTCTTCCCCGGCGATCTGCCGCGTGGGCTGGTGAACGGCGACATGAACAACTTGTCGCCGCGCATCGGCTTTGCGTGGGATCTTTTCGGGAACGGCAAGACGAGCATTCGCGGCGCCTACGGCGTCTTCTACGAGGCGGTGAACGCCGACTCGCTGGCCCAGGAGAACGCTCCGTTCTCGGGCTTCGGCACGGCGACCTATGGCAACCTGACAGACCCGTACGGCTCGGTAGGTTTGACCCCTCCGCCTGCCGCGCCGCCCGGGGACCGCTTCGGGTGCGTGTCCATTCCAGAGCCACCCGGGCTGCGTTGCGACCTGTTCCCGCTACCCATTGGCGGAGTGTTCACTGACCTTTCGCTCCGCACGCCGTACGTGCAGTCCTGGAATCTCTCCATCCAGCGCCAGTTGACGCCCGACATCATGCTGGAGGCCGCCTATGCGGGCAAGATCGGCACCAAGGTCGAAGCCATGCGGACTTACAACCCGGCGCGGTTCATTCCCGGCACGGTCTATGATCCCGCTACAGAACTCGAAAACATGGTCTCGACCCCCGACAACATCTACGACCGCGTGCTTTTCGAGCCAGGCATTTTGAGCCCGCAGGGTTTCCTGCTCGGCAACGACTTCCGGAGTTGGTATCACAGCTTCCAGACGCAGGTAACCAAGCGCTTCAGCCGGGGCCTTTCTGTGATGGCTTCCTACACCCTGGGGAAGTCGATTGACTCGAGCTCGACCGACAACCTGGGCGGCACCGTGTTCAATCCCTTCAACCTGCGCCAGGAACGTGGGCGTTCGGACTGGGATCGTCGTCATGCTTTCGTGGCCTCCTGGCTCTGGTCGCCGTCCTGGAAGTTCAGTGAGCCCTGGAAGAATACGCTGCTGGGAGGGTGGACCTTCACCGGTATTCATTCAATTCAGAGCGGCCTTCCCATCACTTTTCTCAGCGGCGATGACGTGGCGGTGGACGGTACTTACGGCGACCAGCTCGCCTTCCTCGCTGGCGAGCCGATCGCGCGCAGTCACTCCAGCCGGGGGGATATGGTCTCGCAGTTCTTCAATACCAACGCCTTCGTTTACCCCAACTGCGCCTTCGATTCTGACGCGGCCCTCGGTAACCCGCAAGCGATTGAGCAGCAAAACTGCACGCCGTTCGGTATTGTGTACTCGCTGGCGGGCCAGTACGGCAACGCCGGTCGTGGCATTCTGAGCGGACCCGCGTACAACAGTACCGACTTCTCCATCATCAAAGACTTTGCGTTCAAAGAACGTTACAAAGCCCAGTTCCGCTCGGAGTTCTTTAACATCTTCAATCAGGTTAACTTCGACAACCCGTCGAACTACGTGAATTCCGGCGCGTTTGGCCGGATTCGCAGTGCCGGAGACGGGCGGATAGTCCAGTTCGCGCTAAAGTTCCTTTGGTGAGGCGGGCCCCCGGGCCAGACCGGAGGGTCCTCCCACGTCACAGCCGGGCCGAGACCGCTGGCGGTCTCGGCCCGTGACACCTCCACGCCCGCCATGGCTTCACCCCGCATCATCGTATTGTCGGCCTTCCTGGCGTGGAGGGGTGTAGTGTCGCTTCGAGCCACGCCGCGAAGGATGGCACTCATTCTTCGTTTGCCCTGAATCTGCAGGGTTGCCAACGTGAAGAGAGAGGACCGCGGTCCTTTGGAGGAAAGAGTGATGGCCAGTTCAACCAACAAGCTGCAAGAGTTTTGCTGGATTGTTACGGTTGTGCTCGTCTTGAGCGCAGCCGGCCAGGCGGGTGCCGCCACCGCATCACCGCTCTATGCGCGCGGATACACGGTGATTCCCGAGCCGCAGAAGGTCACGCTGGGCGCTCGGGATTTCCAGTTCAGCCCGGAGTGGCGCTTGGAGTTAGGTCGCGGCGTGCCGCCAAACGACGTCGCAGTCGAAAGCCTGAAGGACGACTTGCAGACGAGATTTCGCGTGACACTCAGCGGGCAGGGCGGAGCGCGCGCAGGAGCCAAGACGCTGCATCTCGGGGTTGTGCCTAACTCCATTTCTGTCGGGGAAGCGACGGATCGCGAGAAGAATGTGTTGGCCGAGCAGGCGTACAGAATGGCTCTGGCTGCCGAGGGCGTGAGCATCACTGCGAATGCTCCCCCAGGCCTCTTTTACGGCGTGCAGACTTTCCTGCAACTGCTCAAAGCGCATGACGGAAACCTCTGGCTGCCGGAAGGGGAAATCGTGGATTGGCCTGACCTGCAACTGCGGGTCATTTACTGGGATGATGCCCACCACCTCGATCACGTGGACGTGCTGAAGGCGGCGCTTCGCCAGGCGGCCTTCTTCAAGGTTAACGGATTCGCCATCAAGTTGGAGGGGCACTTTCAGTACAAAAGCGCAGCCCCTATCGTGGAACCCTACGCGCTCATGCCCGCTGAGCTCCAGGAGCTTACCGACTACGCCTTACGGCATCACGTCCAGCTCATTCCGTTCCTGGATGGGCCCGCACACGTGGCCTTCATCTTGAAGCATCCCGAGTACGCCAAGCTGCGGGAATTTCCCGAGAGCAACTATGAGTTCTGCAGCACAAACCCGGACACGTACAAGCTGCTGTTCGGCATGTATGACGACCTCCTGGAGGCCAACAAGGGAGGCAAGTACTTCATCCTCTCAACGGATGAACCCTATTTCGTCGGCTGGGCCAAGAACGCCCAGTGTGATGAAGAGACGCGCGCGAAGGAGTTGGGCAGCGTTGGCAAGCTGTTGGCCGAGTTCATCACCAAGACCGCGGGTTACCTGCATGATCGGGGGCGGACCGTACTGTTTTGGGGTGAATATCCCTTGGTGCCCGAGGATATTCCCTCGCTGCCCAGCTACATGGTGAACGGGGAAATCTACGGGCCGCGGTTTGATCCCGTGTTCAAGGAACATGGTATCCGCCAGTTGATTAACACCTCCGCGGTCGGATGGAAGGAGTTTTTCTTCCCGGATTACTACATCCGGCCTTCTACGGAAGCCCTGCCGGGTCCCGCCGGCGGCGCTTATCAGCCGGTCCAACCCGGTCCCGGGCGCGTGGCCGAGATGTTCGACCTGATTTCCTTCACTCCGGAACGCCAACGCGCCGATCTGATGGGCACGTTCGTGGCGGGTTGGGCGGATACGGGTCTGCATCCGGAAACGTTCTGGCTGGGATATGCCACCGGGTCTGCCGCCGGCTGGCATCCGCGAACGCCCGAGCCACAAGAGCTGATGAGTTCGTTTTATAGGCTGTTTTACGGGCCCGGGGCGACGAACATGGGCCGCCTCTATCAGCTCATGAGCGAGCAAGCGCAGTTTTGGAAGAACAGTTGGGAGATGGTTGCTTCCAACGCTCGGACACCGATTGTGGGTGACTGGCCGCATACGATCTTCAATCCACCCCGGCCTGCGGAGGATCAGACCCTGCCTCTCCTGCCGGTCCCCACGCCGGACCTCTTGAAGGTAGGTTCTGATTGGGCTGCGCAGAATACCCGACGGCTCCGGCTGGCCTCGATTTTTCTGCCTCAGAACGATGAGTTGCTGGACTTGCTGCATATGAATCTGGAGCGTGTGCAATTCAACCGCTATAATTTGGAAGTCTACCTCTCTATTGCGCAGCTCTATCGCCAGAACCTGGAGATGCTTCAGGACCTGGAGCGGATTTACACCCTTTTGAAGTCGGCGCAGACGGCAGCCGGAAACGCCCAGGCGTCAGATGCGGTGGCCGCGCTTGACCAGGCGCTGGACACCGCTGAAAGCATATGGCGGGATCGCAACAAGGCTCTTCACGATGCCACCGCGACGTGGTACAAGAGCTGGTTCCCGCGGGTGGCGGAAGCCAACGGGCGTCGCTACCTCGATCAAGTTGACGATGTGAAAGATCACCTGCCTGTGCGCACCGTGGACATGACTTACTTGATTTACCGTCAGCTTCTCTATCCGCTGGGCGAGTGGGCCTTGCATGTCCAGTCAATTCGCAACCAATACGCTGCCGCGCACCAGTTATCAGCACGCTCCGGCGCTTGGGACTGGAAGGACACGTCGACTCCAGCCACGAAATAACGAGAAGGTGGTACAGGTAGGACTTTCAAATCTCTCCGCCAGGGGAAGTCGCGGCGGTACGGTGCCGATTTTGACCAGCCATCATGGAGGCTTCCGAAAAATGTACCATTCCAGATTCCCAAGAACGACAGGCCGCTTGCGGCTCCTGCTGCGTCTGATTGCTGCGGTCACTTTGATCGCGGGGGCTGCGGCCGCTAGGGCGCAGACTATATCCCCCCTCTTTGCCCGGGGCTATACTGTGATTCCCCAGCCGCAGCGCGTGGAACTGCAACCTGCGGACTTCTCCTTCAGCTCAGACTGGCAAATCAGGCTTGGTAGCGGCGTGCGGCCAGATCATGTGGCTGCCGAGATCCTCCAGCAGGATCTGTCCTCCCGCTACGACATTACTCTGACCTCTCAAGCGAAGACGAAACCTGGCATGAAAGTCGTGCGACTGGTGCTGACTCCGGGCTCGGTGAAGATTGGAGAAGCCACGGACAGGGACAAGGCGGTTCTGGCCGAAGAAGCTTATCAATTGGATTTGTCCCCGGACTCCATCACCATCACCGCGAACGCCGATGCGGGACTCTTCTATGGAGCGGAGACGCTCATCCAGCTCGTGAAGCCCCGCGAAGGTAAGAACTGGCTGCCGGCCGGGCGCATTGTGGATTGGCCCGACCTCCAAAACCGATTCATCTATTGGGATGACAAGGCTCACCTCGACCGATTCGAAGTCCTCAAAAAGGCCCTCCGGCAAGCGGCGTTCTACAAAGTCAACGGCGTGCTGATCAAGCTCAACGGGCATTTCCAGTATTCGAGTGCGCCGGCGGTGGTGGAGCCTTATGCGCTGACGCCGAGTCAGCTTCAGGAACTCACCGATTATGGTTTGCATCACCATGTCCAACTCATCCCTTACGTTGACGGGCCTGCACACATCGCCTGGATCCTGAAACACCCCGAATACGCGCACCTGCGCGCCTTCCCGCAGAGCAACTATGAAGCGTGCACTACGAATCCCGAGACGTACAAGCTGTATGAAGGGATGTATCAGGAACTTCTGAATGCCAATAAGGGTGTGAAGTACTTCCTGCTCTCCACCGACGAACCCTATTACGTCGGTCTGGCGAACAATGCGCAGTGTAACGAGGCGGACCGGGCTCGGCAGTTGGGGAGCGTGGGCAGAGTGCTGGCAGAGTTCATCACCAAGGCAGCGGGTTATCTTCGCCACCACGGCCGGACCGTGATCTTCTGGGGTGAGTATCCACTGCAGGTCGAGGACATACCTTCCCTGCCATCCCATCTGATCGACGGTGAAGTCTATGGGCCGGCGTTCGACAAGGCGTTCAAGGAACACGGCATCCGGCAGATGATCTTCACTTTCACCCAGGGGAATGAGCCGCTCTTCCCGAATTACTACTTGCTGCCCGGGTCACAGCAGGTGAATTACAGCACCATGACGCAGGCGGATGAGGCTCACTTCCGCCCTCGGCGCGACCGCATTGCCGAAGTTTTCAACGAGATCTCCTTCTGGGGCGCTCGAAAGAACGCGGACCTGATGGGAGTGGACGTCTGCGCGTGGGGCGACGACGGCCTGCACCCGGAAACATTCTGGTTGGGCTTCGCGACGGCCGCAGGATGGATCTGGCATCCCGGCTCCCCTCAGCCGGATGAGGCCAAGAACAGCTTCTACCAGCTCTTCTACGGCAAAGGCGCCATCAACATGGAGCGCCTCTACCAGTTGATGAGCACCCAGGCGCAGTTCTGGGACAGCAGTTGGGAATGGGCGCCGTCTTCGGCGCGCTCCATCCTCTTTGGCGACTCTGATGCGATTCGGCCCATCGTCCCGCACGACCAGACGATCGCCCTGCCACCCGTGCCGAAGGGCGAGCTCCTCAGGCAGGAATACGACTGGGAACACGTTAACGCCAACCCTCTGAAACTCGTGCAGAGTTCGCTGGCGGAAAATGACGAACTCATGGGTCTGCTGAACGAGAACCTGCGGAGCGTGCAGGCGCACGCTTACAATTTGGAAGTTTTCGCTTCCGTCGCCCGGCTCTATCGTCAGAATCTGGAGATGCTCCAGGCTCTGGGAGAGATCAACGCCGCTCTGCAATCCGCACAGAATGCTGCCGCCCGCCTGGACTACTCAGCGGCGCTTTCAGCACTGGACCAAGCAGCAGCCCTGGCCGTCGCGATGCGCGGCCAGCGCAATCGTACATTGCAGGATGCTACGGCCACTTGGTACAAAAGTTGGTTCCCACGGGTGCCGGAAGCCAACGGGCGCAAGTATCTCCTGGTTCTAAACGATGTGCAGGACTACCGCGTGGACAGGGCATTGGGATTGAAATACCTGATCCTCCGTGAATTCCTGCTGCCAGTGAACGAATGGTTCAGTGATCTGCAGCAGGTCAGGAACCGCTACGCGAAGGCTCACAAACTGCCCGAGAACAGCATTCCGTTCGACTGGCAGGACGCAGAAATGACGGGCGCGGGTGAATCGTACTGAAAAGGTCTTCCGGATATCGTCCTCTTAGGGGGGATGCCAATGTTTGATGAGATTTCGCATGCCCGGCGAGCATTCGTGAAGAAGATGATCGGCGGCGCAGCATGGGCAACGGGCTACGGGTTGCTCTCTCCCTTCCCCGCGCTTTCTTGCCCTCAGGAACTGCCCCTCGACGTCGGTCCGCAAGCGCGAGTTGCGGCGCACGTGAAGCTCGGTAAGGAACTCTACCATCCCGGCGAGGTTGTCCGCGGCGAAGTCACGCTGAACAGTCCGCGCACAGACCTGCCGGTGGAAGTGGTCTGGACCGACGGTTACGGCCGCGTGGCCGGACGCGTCAAAGCTCTGCCCGCACATTCGTTCAACAACGTGGCGGAGTTTGCCATTCCGCTGGAAAGCCCGCTCACCTACGTCAACAGCGTGGAAGTCCTGGTGGAGGGCGTGACGCAGATCGAGCGGGCGCGATTCTTGCTTTCCCCCAAACCGGATGCATGGGACGACTACCACGTCATCAACTACGCTTTCTATCCCCACGGATACTATGAGAAATTGCGCGAGGCTGGCGTGGATGCTGTTATCGCCTACCGCGATAAACCCTTCGACGCTTTCCTCGACAACAATTTCCGTTTCTACGTCGAAGAGACGATCTGGGAAATTCTGGCGACCTACCACAAGAACTTCACTTTGTGGAAGGAGCTTGTCCGCAGGTTTATGGAGAACCGCAATGATTGGAAACTTCTTGTTCGCGATCCGTGCTTCAACGACCCCAAGACCTTTGAGTACGCCCGCGAAGTCCTTAGCCGCCAGGTGGACAAGTACAAGAAGTTCCGGCCTCTGTTCTACGATTTAGCAGACGAGATCGGCATCGGGGACCAGATCGCTCCGCTCGATCTCTGCCACTCGAATTTCTGCATCCGGGGCTTTGCCCAGTACCTGAAGGGCATCTATGACTCAATGCACGAGGTTCGCCACGAGTGGGACGTGGATTTCTACCACTGGGACGATGAGCAGGTCGATCAGGGCGCCAAATTCAACTGGGACGATCTAATGATCCACGAGACCACTACCGACCGCGCCATGGACCGCCTGCTTATGAACCACTTGCGCCGGACATACAAGACGGTGACGAACTTCAACAAGGCGTGGGGAGTGAGTTTCCCGGCCGCGCCGGGACCATCCGAGTACGTCGTCATGGATTGGACGCCGGTCCTGGCTCCGTTGGCCGACACACGTTCGCTGACCACCCTCGACGAGAAGTCACTGAATGAGGTCTTCGGCTCGCCTGAGGCGGCCAACATTGCCTGGGGCCTGAAGGGAGGCTGGACCACGGACCGGAAGCCGACCAAGTTCAAGACCTGGGGAGAGGCCATTGCTTACGTCCAAAGGTTGGAGAAGACCCTGGGCGAGATCACCTCAACCGAAGGCTGGAATCTCGCCGCCTGGTGCGATTTCCGGAACTTCATGGATCTCACCATGGCCGACTTCATCCGCCGCGCCCGCGACGTGTGCCGCGCGCTCGACCCGCACGCGCGGGCGGGCACCGAGGGCGGGCAGTCACCCTGGGCCTTCGGCTGGTACAACTACGAGAACGTGTGTGATGTCGTGGACGTCATCGAACCCTACAACATCGGCAACAACGTCGAGATCATCCGCGGCCTGGGCAACCACCGCCTCATCCAGCTCAACACCTACGGCTTCCAGCACAAACCTGGATCAACGATCGCGGACCTTACCGAAGAAGACCGTCAGGTGCAGCGCCGGGCGACGAGGAAGGTTTGGTGGCAACTGTTTCACGAGAGCCGCGCGGCCATTATCTGGGATTATACCGAGCGTGATTACCGCTTCGTGAGCCCCGAGCGCGAGCTTACTCCGGCCGCTCTGACCTTTAAGGATACTTTCCGTGAGGTGCGCGCGGGGATTGGCAAGCTGGTGATCAACGCGCGGCGCAGGCACGACGGGATCGCAATCCATTACTCCCACCCTTCCGTCCAGGTTCACTGGATGATCGAGAACCTTAAGGTCGGAAAACGCTGGCCCGTGGATGAGGTGGGCGACTCCAATCTGCGCTTTAACGGCGTCCGGAACAGCATCACCAAGTTGATTGAAGATCTGAATCTCCAGTACGAGTTCGTGGGTTCACGACAGCTTGTGGGTGGCGCGCTGGAGTCGGGGGGATTCAAGGTGTTCATTCTCCCCCAATCGATTGCGATGAGTGCCGACGAGGTGGCGCGTGTTCGCGAGTTCGCGGAGAACGGCGGGACGGTCATCGCCGACTATCGCCTGGCGAGGATGAACGAACACGGCCGTGACCTCGGGCAGGGGCAATTGGACGCGCTGTTCGGTATTGCCCGAGGCGTGACCCAACCTGCCGCGGCAGGCCCGGTGCGCGGCATCGCGGATTTCCGCGGCGTGCAGTTGAAAGGCAAGAGTTGGAATCTGAAAACAGGCGAGACGAACCTGGAGTTGCACGGTGGGACGGCCCTCGCTCAACAGGGGAATGTCCCCGCGGTGATTGTGCGGGAGGTGGGGAAGGGCCTGGCCGCATATCTAAACCTTGAGCTTTTCCCGTACCAGCACTGGCGAGTGCGGCCTGGCCCTGAAGCCCCTGTGCGCGAATTGATGGGTGCGCTCCTCGCCCAGGCCGGCATACAGCCCAGGGTTCGAGTACTGGATTCACAGGGCGCCCCCGTGCCAGCAGTCGAAGCGGTCGTTTACGACTTCGGAGGGCAACAGCTCGTGGCAGTGTTTCGAAATCCTCAAGTGGATCCCGGCGGGTGGGCCGACGGGCCGCGCGTTCCGGAACGCGGCTGGAGCGAGGAAGTTGACAACTCAGCTCTGGAAACGCCGGTCGAGGCAACCGTTCATCTGCCCGACGGCTTCCACGTTTACGACGTGCGCGGGGCCAGGGCGCTCGGCCAGGTGTCAACACTCCGAGCAACGATTGATCCCTGGACGCCACTGGTCTTTATGCTCTCCCCAACACCCATCAGCGGGCTGAAGCTCCGGGCTCCATCCAACCTCCCGCATGGACGGAAAGCTGAAATCGAAGCGCAAATCGAAGATCAACCAGTTGTAGTGCAACCGCGTATCGTTCGCCTCGAGGTATTCGACCCGGCAGGAAAACTTGTCGAGCACTACTCCGGCAATATCCGCTTTGAGGGTGCGCTCGGAAAACTGGAGATTCCCTTTGCCTGGAACGACTCGCCGGGTGTCTGGAGAGTCTGCGCTCGCGAGATAGCGAGCGGTGCAAGCGCGGAAACCACGCTGCGAGTTAGCTCCTGAGTCGAGCTTGCCGATACGTGAATGAGGAGCCTGCCCATGTACGCAGTCAAAATCCTCTTCTGCCTGCTGGGAGTTTCCCTCTCCCTGCGAGCCGAGGCGCTTCCTCCCAACCGCTGGGTCGAGCTACGAAAGGACTCCGTGGGAGCACGCCGCGGCAGTGCGATTCGCTATGTCCCGGAGGCGCAGGCGTTCTTTCTCTGGGGCTTTATGAACGCCGATCCCGACCTCCTCCAGGAACATCCCTTGATGGAGGTTCCGGAATACGACGTGGTCTATTTCGATCCGGCAGAAGGTTTGTGGCGTAATCATCTGCCCCGGCAGCGGACAGTGGAATGGAGCAGGAAGCTTCCGCTGAGTTACATTCCGAGGACCTACGCGGGAATAACCACCGGAAGCGAGCGCACACTGCTTCGCGGACCGACAGATGAGGCAGACGGAGTTACCCGACCAGATCTGAACATAGTCTTCGACCAGGTGACCTATCACCCAGGTCTCCGGTCTTTGGTCTACTTCACCGGAGGGTTGACTGCCGCCTATGACGTCGCTGCTCGCCGCTGGCTTGACCTGGCGCCGAAGCACGCCCCGCCTCCCGTCGTGGGTGGTTCCCTTGTGTATGACCCGGTTAACGACGAGGTTCTCCTCTTGGGGGGAGGGCATGTTGCGGAAAGAGGCCCGGAGGGAAAAACCGTTGGTTACACTGGAACCTGGGTTTACAGGAACAAAGATAACGAATGGCGCCGTTTGCCAGGGGACCTCCAGCCGCCGCCCCGCATGAATACGCGCCTGGTCTGCGATACCAAGAACCAGGTGCTGGTTCTTTTTGGCGGAGATAGCCAGAGTCATTACCTGGCTGACACCTGGATTTACGATTTGAGGAATCGAACGTGGCGTAAGTCAAAAGCGCTCGGCGGACCGGGGCCCCGGGCCGGTCATTTCACGGTCTACGACCCTGATACCGGGTGGGTCATCATCGGTGGCGGCTACAACCTTCGCGATCTCACCGACCTGTGGGCCTACGACGCGGCTGCGGATCGCTGGCAGCGGCTCGCCGGAGAGGTCCCTACGGGATTCTACGTCACCGCCGATATCGCACCCGAGCGGCGCTTGATTATCCTGGTGACCAACACCAGGGCCCCGGGCGACACCATGACCTGCAACGTGCTCTACCCGGTGCGGACCACCTATGGGTACCGGATCGACCCGGGAACAATCGTGCGCTCGGAAGCTTCCGCGATCTCCGAGCAGCTATCAATGCCCAAGCGGCCTCCCCCTGAAAGCGCCGACGCTACTAGCGCCGTACGGCGGCAGGTGCAAGCGTCCAGGCTAAACGCCCTGCCGCACAATCGCTGGGTGCTCTTGCGCGAGCCCGGCAGGCTGGCTCCCACGCGGACCTGGGGATCAGCGACCTTCGATACCGATCGCGGTCAGATTCTCTACTGGGGCGGAGGCCACTGCGGATACGGCGGGAACGATGTGGAGAGCTACGATCCCGAGGCCCATACCTGGCGCAGTCTTGACCGGGCGCCGGAATATCCGGAGCGCACCTGGGATAAGGGCGCGCGTCTGGCGGGTGTGACCTTTCAAGGCAAACCTTGGACGGAGCACGGCCGCAGGATTTACGCGTATGATCCGGTGAGCCGAAAGATGGTCATGATGCGGCGCGTTCGACTGACCAGGGGTTACGATCCCGAAACGCTACGGCTCTTCCCTTCCAGTCAGGAACCCGCGCCCGACGCTCTCGTAAACCCGCCCTCTTCTTATGTGAAGTACACCACGTGGACTTTCGCTCCGGACACAGCACAGTGGGAATTGCTGGGTCCGGCACCCGTGGGTGTGGATACCTTGGTCAGCACGCGCCACGGAGTGATGGGTGTGAATGTCGATTGGCCTTCCAGGTTGAACGACGCCGGCTATCTGCTGCCCTGGAGGCCTGGGCAGAAATACCAGGACACAGCCATTTACCTGCTCGAGGTGGCCGAGAGACGCTGGTTGCGGTTGGGTGAGACTCCGCCGTCGCCACAGAATCTGTACGAGATAACGAGCTTGGCCTATGACTCCAAACGCGACCGCGTCATCCTGCACGGTGCCGGCGAGCGCCAGGACGAGCTGTGGGTCTTCGACATCCCCAAACAGCAGTGGAAAAACAGGCAGCCGAAGGTGGCGGCTCCAGCAGGTGCAGCGCCGCCGGTGGCGAGCCGCGAGGCCGTGTACCTCCCGAGCGAGGATGTCTTCCTTACTTATGGTCCGGCGCCGGAAGACCAAACCGTGCCAGCCGTGTGGGTCTACAGCGTGAGCGACAACGTCTGGCGCAGGGTGGATGTTCCATCGCCACCGGAGGTGGAACCGGGCGCGCCGGTCAGCCAGAATCGGGCGATGGTGTACGACCCGAAACGGGACTTGATTTTGTTGGTGCTGGGGAGGGGCGGCGATGACGGGAAGGCGTTCGTTTACGCCATGCGGTACCGTCACGCCAGCGCGCGCTTCCTTGGCCCTGCCGGCAACTAAGCCGGAAACTGTGTTTGCTTAGCGATCTCTTCGCCGGATTCGATTCGGCTGCTCTGAGGTTTGAAAGGACCATCCGTAGGAGCGGGACGCAATGCACAGGCGCGCCCAGCGGTTGACGGCTGAGGCTTCTTGAGTCGTTGTTTGCCTGAGCTGAGTTGACCACTGCCGCGGATAGGGGGAACCAATGCCCAGAAAAAGACTTCTTCTGTTTGTGGTCAGCATCGCGCTTTTTTCACGGTGCGAGACCTTCGGCCAGTGGATTGGCCGCCCGGAGCCTGCGTGGGAGAAGACTTTTCAGACCTGGGTTGCCGACCCGCACAAGAAAGTCTATCCAAATAGCTTCGGCCGTGACCTCGCAAGACGCCAGATCGAGCTTCAGGCCTGTCGCAACGAGTGGGTGATTATCCAGCTCGGCGTGCGCAGCCCGCAAGCCGTCAAGTCACTGTCCGTGCGCGCCAGTGAACTCTCCACCGCTGACGGCGAGAAGATTGGGTCGAACCTGATTCGCGTTCGTTACCCAGGTCTCATCCCTGTGGATGAGAACGGCCAGTATACGCCTGACCCGCTCTGGGAAGTTCCTGCGGTTTCCCTGCGCCCCTACCAAAGCCAGGGAATCTGGATTGATTTCAGGGTTCCCGCTGACGCGCCTCCGGGGAAGTACGAAGGTGCCCTGGACCTCCTACGCGATGGCGCCAAGGCGGACACTTTCCACGTCAAGCTAGACGTCCTTCCCGTGAGTCTGCCGGAGCCCTCCGGCTACCACTGTTATCTCAACATTCTTGTGGATCCGTCTTCCGTAGCGCGCGTCAAGCGGCTGCCGCTGTGGGGTGAAGAGCATTGGCGGCAGCTTGAACGTTACCTCCAGAACCTGGCTGCCCACGGGCAGAAGACCATCACGGCTTTCATTGTTGACGACCCATGGGCCGGCGATACTGGGTTTGCTGTGCGCAACCTGATTGAATGGAAATGCGCAGGCGAATGGACGCGTGAGGGAACGGCGTGGCTGGCCTTTGACTTCTCACCCTTTGACCGCTGGGTCAATCTGTGCCTCAAGGCTGGGATCAACGACCACATCGAATGCTGGTCGCCGCTCGTCCAGCCCGGCTCCGACCATTCCGTTGTCATCTACACGGACACGGCCAGCGGCCAGCGGCGTTCGCTGCGCCTGCCAGCCGGCTCGGACGAGTACAAGGCGGTGTGGGGCGAATTCGCCCGGGCCTTCCAGGAACACCTGCGCGCCAGGGGCTGGCTAGCGAAGGCCTACCTGGCTTTCGACGAAATCGACACGGCGGTGCTGGACCGTGTCGTACCGTTTTTCCACGAGGTCGCGCCCGAACTGAAATTGATGATCAGCGGTGGCGACGAAAAGGGGCGGCACATGGCCGAGTCGCGCGAGCTCTCCTTTCATTACGGCTACTACGGCCCGGGCACCGGAGTGGAGTTGCCGGACATCCCGGCGCGTCGCAAGGCCGGCAAGCGCACGCTGCTGTACACCGCCGTGACGCCCCTCTATCCCAACACCTTCATCTTCTCCCAGCCGCTCGAATCACGCTATCTCGGGTGGATTATCTGGAAGTGGAATTTTGACGGGTACATTCGTTGGGCGTGGGACTTCTGGTGGCCGGAGAATTTTTGGGACCAACCCCTTTACAAATGGCATTCGGGCGACATGTGGTTTGTGTATCCCGGGCCCGACGGCCCTGTGGATAGCATTCAGTGGGAGATGCTGCGCAAGGGAATCGAGGACTACGAGTGCCTCTGGCTGGCGAGGCAAGGTCTCGAAAAAGCGCGCGCCCGCGAGGGACTCACAGACCTCGTCGAGCGGGGCGAAAAGGCTCTGACACGAGCGATTGATTTGGCAACGCAGCAGTTCGATCGCACGCCGGCCCCGCGCGACCCGATCCCGGCACGCATGGACGAGGCGCGCCGACTGGTAAACGACGTGCTTTCGGAATTAGCTTGCCTCGACCTGCTGCCGCGCTAGCGGTGACACGAGGTCGTAAATCGCCGGGCACAACAGGTTCATATCGGCATGGCTGAACAGGTAGCGGACACGACCCTCGAGGCGCTGGGCTATAAGCCCCAGTTCAAGCGCGTCCTATCGCGCGGCGACCTCATCCTGTACGGACTGGTGATTCTGACGCCCACGGCGCCTTACCCCGTCTACGGAATCGTGCAGCAACTTTCGCACGGTCATGCGGTTCTTGCCTACTTGGTGGCGATGGTGGGGATGCTGTTCACGGCGGCAAGTTACGGGAAGATGTCGGGCGCCTTTCCCGCGGCGGGTTCTACCTATACCTACGCACAGCGCGCCCTCAGCGAACACGTGGGGTTTCTGGCCGGCTGGGCAATGATCCTGGATTACTTTCTCATTCCCCTCTTGAGCGTCGTTTACGCGGCGCTGACCGCGGCGCGCCTGGTGCCCCGGGTTCCGTATTTCATATGGGCCATGTTGTTCACGGCGATCATTACGTTCATCAATGTGCGGGGCATCCGCATGACGGCGCGGGCCAGCCGTCTCATGATGGTGATCATGGCCGCTTCCACGGTGCTCTTTCTTGGACTTGCTGGCCACTGGGTCATCGGCTCGAACGGCTTCGCGGGCCTGTTCGTGCCGCGGGCCTTCTTCAACGCCGAGACTTTCTCGCCGCGCTCACTCATGCTCGGCGCCGGCATTGCCACGCTTTCCTACATCGGGTTCGACGCCGTATCGACCCTGGCCGAGGATACGCACCGGCCCGAGCGCGACATTGCGGTGGCCACAGTGGTCGTGTGTTTACTCCAGACCGTCTTTTGCTTCCTGACGGTGTATCTGGCCGCGCTTGTCTGGCCCGACTATCATTCTTTCCCCCAGGTGGAGACAGCCATCCTGGACATCGGCCGCGCCATTGGCGGGCCGTGGATGCTGGGCTGGATCACTTTTGTGCTGCTCGTGGCGGGCCTGGCGAGCGCGATGACCGGCCAGGCGGGTGCCTCGCGCTTGCTGTTCGGCATGGGCCGGGACGGGGCCATCTCCCGGCGCATCTTTGCCTATGTTCACCCGCGCTACTCGACGCCTACGCGCAGCATCTACGCCATGGGTGCCGTTTCGCTCGTCGGCGCCCTGTTCATGCGCTTTCAGCTCGCTGTCGAGCTCCTGAACTTCGGGGCATTTGTGGGCTTTATTCTGGTGAACCTAAGCGTCATCCGCCACTATTACTTCCGTCTGCGGCGCCGGCAGGGGATGGATTTCGTACTGAACCTGATTTTCCCGGCACTGGGCGCGCTGGTGTGCGGCTATGTCTGGATGAGTTTGACGGCCAAGGCGAAGCTCGTGGGGTTTGGCTGGATGGCCCTGGGAGTGATTTATCTCGCCGTTCTCACGCGGGGCTTTCGCCTTCCTCCCCGATCCTTTGAACTCTAAGAGGCAAGGAGCTTCACATGCCTTTGGATACGGCGCTCGAAGATAGACTTTGCTCCTACGTTGAGAGTCACCGGAACCGGCTGGTGGAAATCATCCAGGATCTGGTGCGCACTCCCTCGGAGAACATGCCGCCAACGGGAAACGAAGAAGCCTGCCAGCAGTACGTGGCGGAATTTCTGCGCCCGCAGGGATGGGAGCCGGCGGTTTACTCTCTGGGGGACGTGAGGGGACTGCGCGAACACCCGCTGTTTTGGCCGGGGCGAGATTACTCGCGACGGCCGAATGTGGGCGCGCGAAAGCGGGGGCACGGCGGAGGTCGGTCGCTGGTGCTCTCCGGGCACATCGATACCGTGCCGCGCGGCTCGCAGCCGTGGACGCGCGATCCCTTCGGCGGCGAAGTGGAAGGGAACCGCCTCTACGGGCGCGGCTCGAACGACATGAAGGGAGGCGTAGGGACAAACCTCTTTATCGTGGAGGCTCTCCGTGAGCTGGGACTCGAGCTGCGCGGCGATCTGGTTTTCGAGACCATCGTCGACGAGGAGTTTGGCGGGGTGAACGGTACGCTCGCCGGACGCTTGCAGGGCTTTAATGCCGAGGCGGCGGTAATCTCCGAACCCTCCTTCCTCAGGATCTGCCCCGCTCAGCGCGGCGGCCGAACAGCGCACATCACCCTCCAGGCTTCCGGAGGAGTTCTGACCGAAGGCAAGTTACCTTCCGGCGTCGTGGACCAGCTCCGTCATTTTCTGATAAAGGTCCAGGACTTCGCTGCGCAGCGTCGCAGGAAGGTTCGTGTCCATGAACTGTATTCTCATCACACGGATCCCGTTCCGGTTTCAATCACCAAAGTCTTCACCGGCCCCTGGGGGACTACCGAACCCATCACGGTCCCCGAGACCTGCAACATCGAAATGTACTGGCAGATGATGCCGGGGGAGCAGCAAGAGGAAATCGAGCGCGAGTTTTCCGAATGGCTCGATGATGTCACGAGGAGCGCGCCAGAGCTGTTCTCGACCCGGCCGCGCGTAGAATTTCCCCTTCGTTGGCTGCCGGGCTCGGCAATTTCGAAATCCGAGCCGCTCGTGAAGGAGCTGGCAGGTTCGGCTTCGAAGGTGCTGGGCGAAGAGCCCGCGATCGTGGGCATTGAAGGTCCTTGTGACATGTACGTGTTTCACCAAGCGTTCGGAATTCCAGCCGTGCTCTGGGGTGCGCGGGGAGGCAACACGCACGCCGCGGACGAGTATCTGGAGATCGACTCCGTGGTTGCCGCCACCAAGGCGTTGCTGGTTTTCGTGTGCCGCTGGTGCGGGGTCGCAGACTGAAGGATCAGGAGGAGAGGATGAGAAAACTCATCAAAAAGAGGCGACGTCTTCAGGCCCTTTCAGCAACTCGACTGTGTTGTTCAAGTCAGAATCTCTCGACGACGGAACGATCGCAAGGGAGTTCTCCTTTCCCCACTCGCTATTGTTACCGCGAGACCTGCCCAGCCATCCAGGTGGCAAGCTCGGGTTCGGCTGCTTGCTCCCGGACAACCAGTTGGGACGGAGCGCCGCGATACACTGCCAGCGCCGCTCGGAGTTCCCCTTCCAGCTCAGACGTGGAAAGCGAACGGTCCCGGCCATCGACGAAGCCTTCGAGAAACACCGCGCGGGGGGACAGTGCCGCGATGACGTCCACGATGTCCGCGCTCTCGAGAATGCCGGGCACGATCACGTCCTGCGGCACATAGCAGAAACGGTCCTTCAAAACCGAGAGATAGGAAACCAGGCCGCGGCGCACTGCGACAGCCCGCACATCGTCCTCGTAGAGCGCTGCCAGCAGCGCCAGTAGGCTTCCCAGCGGCTGCGCTTGCTGGATGGCCTGAGGTCCGGGTTGCTGGTCCACGCTCTGATCGAGCAGCAAGCCGTGCGGGTTGACTCCGGCAAACGAATCGCCCCAGAGGACGACGCGCTTTGGGTCAAGATCCGCGCGCCCGGAGAGGTATCGCAGGACGGTGCGCACATCCTTGAGTCGCGCGCCCAGAGCCGTATCGCCCAGCATCAACTCGGTTGCTGCCAGAGACGTTGCCGAAGAACCGCGCGCCGTCTCTCCGGTTCCACGCACATCGGTCAGACATAACGCTATGCCCTGTTTCAGCAGCGCGGCCAACTCGCCGTTCCGCTCCGCAAGGAATTTCTCCTTGCCGCCTTCCGCCAGTGCCAAGACAACCGGGAGACGCTTGGAAGAACTCGCCTTGGGTTTGAGCAATAACAGCGGGACGCTCAGCCCGGGCACCGTTTGAAGCTCGACAGCTTCCACCGCAAAACCGGACAAGGGCTTAGTCCAGGCGATGCGGGCTGCCGCCTGCGTATTTGGCCCAATGTCCCCGAGTTTAGCCTTCAAAGAAGCGCGCAAGCTCTGGAGCCGCTCCGCCGCAGGGAGCGAAGCGAGTCTTGCGCGCGCCGCAGACAGGCGCTCCTCTGCCATCCGGTAGGCGATCTCGCTCGCGGTCTTCGGTCTCCGTTCGGCGGCGGCCTCGGGCGTCAGGCACATCAGGTCCGAATCCGAGCGCACGTTGTGATACTCATGGGGTGGAATCGGGACGTCCAGCCACCGCTTGAGAATCGGGTAAATTTTCTTTCGAAGGCAAACACCGATGTTTGTGCACTCGCCGGGTCCGGGAAAAGGTCCGAACCCGTCCACCTGATCGAGATGGTCCTTCTTCCCGTAGAAATCGAATACCTTCTTGTACCTCGCCCAGGCCGGTTGCTCTTCCACGCCGTTCGGCCAAGAGATCTCGAACGAGTAGACGAACCGGCGCGGCGCGACCGAAGCGCAGATGAACCACGGGAAGAACTGGCCGACGATGCTTTGCCGCAGGCAACGCGTCGATTCCCATTCGCCCCACCCCGGATACGCAGTCTCGAGATCGTAGCCGCGGGGGCCCTCCGTATAATGCTCCTCAGGCCCGGCCTCGCCGAAATTGAACGGCAGCACGGCCGCGATGCGGTTGTCGAGCGCTGCCGTTACTGCCGCCGGATCTCCTCCGCCGGCCACCGCGCCGAGCATGACGATGCGGTTCGGGTCTACGTAAGGCTTCTCGAGCAGCAAATCGATTCCGCGCATCAGGTCCCAGACCATCCATTTCATGAGGCTTTCGCCGGCGAGATATAGTTGCATCCCGAGGGCGTAGCGCGAGTAGTAGCTCTCGCGCGGCCAGGCTTGGGACTGCGCCCGCTCGCCTGCTCCGAGTTGATCCATGACCAGAACGGCAGTGCCGTTACGGGCCCATGTCATGCCCATATCCTGCAGCTCCGATTGAACCTTCGGCGCGTGATGGCTGTGAGCCACAACGATGGCGGGGATGCGGCCGGTGACCTTCGCCGGCAGATACAGATTCGCGGTGACCACCAGTCCGGGCCGGCTCTCGAAGACGACGTTTTCCAAAATGAACCCGTCGCTGTAATCGAAGCGCCGGGTTACGGCCGCGCGCAGCGGCGTGCGCTCCGGGAAAGGCCCGAAAGAGGTCTTCAAAGCGGCAAGCCGGCGGTCACGAAACTTCTCCCAGTCCGCCACCGTGCCGACTTTCTCCCAATCGTGCCTCTCGGCCAGAGCTGCCTCCGTGACACGAGACCGCAGGTTTTTCTCCCACATCCGCTCCACACCCAGACTCTTGCGCTCGGCATCCGTCCAGACCTGGTGCGGAACCGAGGCCAGTTCGACCGCCACTGGATCGGTGGATGTGACCGGCGGGGCGGGCAGCGTGGAGAATCCCCAGTCCTTAGTCACGACGGGCGGAGGCAGCGGATTGGACGCTCCGAGTGTCAGTTGGAAATCGAAGCCGTCGTTCACCCCGGGCCAGTACCAGCGAAGTTCCGGAGCATCCGGCCTCGGCACACGAATCCTCTCCACCGAGACGAATCCGATCTTGGCAAGCTTGCCGACGGGAATCGCCGCTTCCGCGCTCCAGCTATCCGAACCGACGGAAGCCGAGGCCCTGATAGGCTGCTGCGGGTCTTCGGCGGCCCCGATGGGCTCCACGCGGTACGCACCGAGCGGATTCACGCTGACAGTCAGGAAGACGTTGCGCTCCTCGGAACTGCGAAACCGGAAAGTCCAGATAACGAGGTCCTCCCTCCACCAGACCGGATTCCGGCCAATGGATCTTGCAACAATGCGGCCGGTCTCCGGAAGGCGGGCGCTGAGGCACAGATAGCCTCCCCGCACCACGGCCCGCATTTCCCCGCCAGCCGGGAACGGTGCACCGAATTCCGCCGGCTGGAGCGGCAGCACGACGGCTTGTGTCCAGATATCTTCGTCGACGAGGCCGTTAACGGTCAGAGGACCATCAGCGGAAGGAATCTTCAGGCTGGCGCCGCTCGCCATGGCGGTGAGCAAAAAGCAGAAGATGGGGAGAATGGCTTTGGACATACGTTTCCTTCGCTTCAATAGAGACAGAAACCAGGATTTCCGTTTTGCCGTCCTGGCCGCGGATAGTATACACGGAGCGCCCCCCTTTTTTCCGTGCACGACTGCCTCCGCCGGCTTCGCGCCGACGGACAGCCGGGTATGTTTGGCTACATGGGCCGCAATCAGCTCACCGGCCCCGGACGCAATAACTGGGACATGGCGCTACTCAAGGACTTTGAACTGCCGTGGTTCGGGCCTGAACGCTCCCGGCTTCAGTTCCGCTGGGAAACGTTCAACACCTTCAACCACCCTCAATGGCAATGGATCAATACCGGTTGTAGCGACCTGACGCCACCCGGCGCGCCGTGCGGCGACCCCGAAAACAACCTTCGCAATGGCCAGGTCAATGCCGCCTGGCCCGCGCGCATTATGCAGTTCAGCCTGAAGTTCTTGTTCTAGTGTACGGCCCCAAAGACGCCAGGTTGCCATCCTGAAAAGGTGCAGACAGCATTGGAAGCGGATTGGCCGGGTCGTTCGGGTCACATCTAGTGCCCCAAGTTGAATCTGAGGCTCGGCGCTTGCCCGCTGACCCGCACTTTCAAGATTTCCTGCGGCGGATGCATTTCCCGCGGTGATCCCCTTGCGTTGACTTCGTATTGCTTACTGCCTAAGATGACGGCACCTGAGGTTCTAATTCGGCCCTCTCGGAGGCCGCGCGTCATGATCGGCAAGAGCATCTCCCACTATCGCATCGTTGAGAAGCTGGGTGGCGGCGGCATGGGTGTGGTCTATAAGGCCGAAGACACCAAGCTCGGCCGCGTGGTGGCGCTGAAGTTCCTGGTAGGGGAGGGCTCGGCCCTCCCGCGGGAG
>Ga0315294_10001325_pt1 | contig 26839 bp, 26 predicted proteins | sample YL17G13_40_MG_FD_203626 | JGI IMG/M metagenome (GOLD analysis project Ga0315294, IMG submission 203626) | Sediment microbial communities from Yellowstone Lake, YNP, Wyoming, USA - YL17G13_40 | ecosystem: Environmental > Aquatic > Freshwater > Lake > Sediment | place: USA: Wyoming | collected... | reverse complement strand
AAAAATGTGCACTACCTTTTTTCGGATCAAACTATTTATCAAAGTCTAGCCATCTCAGGCTTTTGGTAACAGCGGGCTGAACTGCTCGCTCGAAAGCTTGCAGCGTACACCCCTGTCCCATCAAACTCGTATTCTACGAGGGCCTTTGTCGTTCATCCGATTATTGCTAACCAGACTTGCGAGTGGCTGTCTATTTTTCCGGACGGTTTCGAGCTTAGATGCTTTCAGCTCTTATCCGTGTATGGCTTAGCTGCCCGGCGATGCTATGAACAACCGGTAGACCAGAGGCCACGGAGGAACGTTCCTTTCGTACTTGTTCCTCCTTCCAGTCAGACAACCAGCACCTCTAGTAGATAGCGACCGAACTGTCTCACGACGTTCTGAACCCAGCTAGCGTCCCCCTTTAACCAGTGGGCACCTGTACCCTTGGCTGCTGCTGCACAGCCAGGAGGGGGGGAGCCGACAGCGACGCACCAACGCGCCGGGTCAATATACCCTTTGTTCAGAATCTTCTGAACGCTATCGAAATAATGTGGGAATGAAAACCAAATGTGGGCTTTCACCGGCCACGGGCCCATTATCCCCGAGGTAGCTTTTCTGATACGACCGAGCCCCATTAAGGAGCTACGATATATCGCTAACCCATGCTTTCGCAGCCGATTCTTTCGCTTTGCGAGAATCGGTCAATCCAGCTTTTGCGTTTACACTCTACTCGAGATTTCTTTGAGGCGATTGCAAATGATATCTCATCAGCTACCTCCAAAATCATATTGTATCATTCTGGAACGGTTTAATCATCGCCAATTGCAACCGTAACCTCGATGAGCTGAACTTTGGGCGCCCTTGATATCTTGTCAAGGGCGTACCGCCCCAGCCGAACTGCCCATCTGATGCTGTCCTATTTCTAGTTAGCAGCAAAGCAACGAAAGGGTAGTGTTACATTTTCCTCTCAGCTTTCGCCCAAAGGCTAAGCCTGATAACGAGTCCTACCTACGCTCTGCAACCGCAACTATGCAACAACATCAGACTGCAGTAAAGCTCTACGGGGTCTTCGTTTCCCACTAGAGGTCTCTGGCCTATTCACCAGAACAGCATTTTCGCTGAGTTCCAGCCTAGGACAGCGAGGAAGTCGTTAAGCCATTCATGCGGGCCGTCAATTAAACGGCAAGGGATTACGCTACTTTACGACTCTCAGAGTTAGAGCCGCCGTTTACTGGGGCTTAGACCTGTTGAACCAGGCTTTAACACACCAGTACTGGGCAGACATCAGAGACTGTACGAATCCTTTCGGAACAGCAGTCTCCTATGTTTTTGTTAAACAGTCGCTTCCTCCTTGTCACTGCGGCCTGCGATTCCTTGCGAAATAACAGGCATCCCTTCTTCCTAAGTTACGGGACTAGTTTGCCGATTTCCCTAGACTAGTTTGTCTCAACACACCTTCGCCTTCTCAGCGTCTCCACCTGTGTCGGTTCTCGGTACGAACTTGGAAGATTCGATAAGCTTCCTTTTCACGGGCTCCAGGAATTGGCCGAACTTAGCATACACCAAGCCCTATGCATTAACCTGCTGCTCCACGTTATGTGACTTCGCAGGCTTGAACACTTAGCTTGCGTCGACCTATCCCAAAGCGTCAGAAGCTTAACTTGCGTTGCCGCGTGTACTCCCAAGGTATCTGAATATTAACAGATTTTCCATTGATAGCTCCAGTAAAGGGCTACCTTAGGCTCGACTAACTGCCAGCTGACGAACATTGCTGGCAAACCCTTGGAGTTAAGGTGATTGTGATTCTTGCACAATTATGCTGCTACTCATGGCAGGATCTTCATTTCTGCGCGGTCCACTGTTGCTTACGCAGCAGCTTCTATCCACGCAGAACACCCCCCTACTCTTGCTTTCGCAATCCTGGGTCTCGGTAACTGACTTAGTCCCTTCCATTTTCAAGGCATAAACCCTCGGTAGGTAAGCTGTTTTGCGGCTAGATACACGATAATAATTTTTTCCTTTTTTCTGGATGTTGGATTTGGAATGTATCAAAGAATTTTTTATTAAATTCTTTTGAAATTCTAAGTACAAATCTCGGATGTATGCCATTTTTGTTTTCGTATTTACCTATCTCCCCGCATTTTATTTCGAAACTTTCTAAGATGTTTTTTACATCTTCTAACGGAAGGCATTTGTTGCCATTCCACGAGAGATAGAATTTTACTTGTTTATTCTGCAAGTCAACTCCACCTTCAGCATCCCAAAAACCTGCAATGTAATTTTGCAATATTTCTTTATTTTTACTTTCTTTTATTGTGTTTGGAGTTATCCAAGAAATTTGTACGCCGAGCGGATGTTGGAATTCGTCGTGTAAAATCTCGGCAATGTTTTTAGAATATATTCTTATATACGGTGTTCTGTTTTTGTATGAAACTATTTTGATTTCAATACCGAATACATCCTTTACTTTTTCTTGGATTATATTTAACCATTCTGCCGATTTGCTGTAGAATGTTATCGAATGGTGTTCTTTTCCAAGATGATCTTTGAATTTGCTCACAGAACCATCTCTGAGAGCACCTACCAAATATGCTAGGTTGTTGGTAAGCTGCATTGTACTTAATTATACATTTCTAAACTTAAAGATTTCATGTATCTAACTTACGCACTTTTTAACTGATGGCTGCTTCTGAGCCTACAGTCCTACTGTTTTAGGGTTTAAACTCTCTTCTTCGTTTAGTCAGTATTTAGAGACCTTAACCCAGGGCACGCTTGTTCGCGTTTCGGGTACCGAACTTAATCCAGTACCCTCACTCCGGCCTTCTACGGCGACAATATATTCTGAGTTTGACAGGAAAGCTGGATCTTTCGATCCTTGACTATCCAATCAGTATCTTTATCCTATTGCCTACCTCTGGCCAGGCTGTCCTGAGGGACATATAGAGGGGAACCAGCTATCACCGGCTTCGTTAGGCTTTTCACCACTAACCCTAGATCACCCGAGGGATTGGGTCTCACCATCGGTAACAGACTTCCATCCTTCTTTCGAAGGACTTCATCTTATCAGGGGTTAGATCAACCGGTTTCGGGTCTTATCCCAGTGATTTCCCGCCCTTTCAGACGGCGCGCCACGCTTGTACTACGCGCTTGTTGCTTTCGCTTAGGCTACTCTGCTTAAACAGATTAACCTCACCACTGAAATAAACTCCCTGCCCCGTTTTTCGGAACGGATAGCACGATCCTGTAAGCCACTCTTGGTAATCACTGCTTGCGCAGCTTTCCTTAGGAATGGCACCTTCCGGACCGTGCATGACTATGTCCATCTTGGTTTCAGATTCTTTTCACCCCGCTTTCGCGGTGTTTTTCAGCTTTTTCTCACGATACGTATTTCGCTATCGGTCTTCCTTAGTATTTAGGGTTACCGGTTAATGCCCGGCAGATTCCTACTCCATATCCAAGGAGCAGTACTCAGGATACTTGGCATTTCACTTTCTGCCTTACCCCTACGGGGCTATCACCCTTTAACGCATTGCTTTCCAGCAAACTTCGGGTAAGCAGACTAGAGAAGACCCAAGTCCTACAACTCCACATCCAGCTGCCTCATCAGCAGCAGTTCGGTTTGCCCTGTACCGCTTTCACTCGCCGTTACTAACGGCATCGCAATTGTTTTCTCTTCCTACGGCTACGAAGATGCTTCAACTCGCCGTGTTCCTCCTGCTTACGCAGTTGGTCGAAACCAACGATTCGCATTAGGTATTCCTGGGGTCAATACTCGCATGCAGTTAACCCAGGGTTATCGCAGCTTGCCGCGACCTTCTTCAGCTAAGGAAGCCAAGCCATCCACCAAGTGGATAATATGTGCTAGACCTCTTTGACTAGTTTGATCCTATGGTAGTGTCATATTTTGCGGTCTCATATAGACAGTTCGTACCTCATTGCTGTAAAGCTCGGATCGCAAGTCTAATCATCAACCTACACTCTTCACCCCTTAAACAGCAGTTAAGGAGTTGCACGTTATCGGTGTAAAACCCTCTTGAAAGGGATTTAGAATAGCTCGCAAGGTGTCCACGTCTTCATAGCTGTTGCCAGCATTCAGGATTAGACACGCTCATCGCTAAGTAAAAGGACCAATGCAGATTTAGCTCTGCATAGAGACACCGATTAAACAATATAATACCGCTGTATATATATAAAGATTTATCTTCTACAGTTGCAGATGAATGTTATTTTTACGAATAAAATTAATCCAGAAAATTAGTGGACCGACAGGGACTCGAACCCTGAGCCTCCTGCTTGCAGAGCAGGCGATCTACCATTGATCTATCGGCCCGCATTATAACTTATTTTATTGCTACAATAAAAATATAACCTTTCCAAAAAGTTTTTATCTTTTAATGCATGTTTTAATACAAGGTATGACAAGGACAAGTAGTGTGCTGGGTTATTTGCTTGACGTAAAAGGAGCAAAATATTACGGCGAGCTGGATAAAATGCTCGAAAGGCTTTCAGTCGAGCAACAGGTATCAGAAGTTATCCGCGGATACAGGAGTAAAACTGCGGGTTTGAACGGCCTTTTGTTTGCGTACGCATGCGAAGACATGGGTACAACACCCTATGGTGCTTTGGGTATAGGTCTCACAGGAATCAGCGTAAGCGTGCACGACGACCTTACGGATAAGAAACTTCGCAACGTAGCAGCGTACGTTAATGCGGGCGACGTTTTGCTTACAGAAGGATTCAGGATTTTCGTTTCGGAATGTCACAATTCTCCGAATTTTGCAGAGGCGTTTCAGGTGTTTGCAATGCACACAAAAATAATGTGGGAATGTCAGCAGACGGATATGCAATTTTTTGGCAGGGATAACGTGTCTGAAGAAGAATATTTTTCCAATCTTGCAAAAACAAGAGAGTGGGCCAAGACAGGAATTTTGACTGCTGCAACACTTGCAGGGAAAGAAGTAAAAGATTACGAAGCTATATCAAACGGTTTGGGCAACATAATTCAGCTCATCAATGACATAACAGATGTCGAAGACGATAAAGCCAGCGGTTTCTGCACATATTTCACTTGCAATATTGACAGGCTCGGCAAAGAGGGGACGAAAAATATGGCGAAGGAAATGATTCGAAGAGAAAGTGAAAAAATCGTTGGAGTTATGGCAAACAATCCAAGCCTACATCTTTTCAACAAAAGACTGATGGAGCTCGCCGAAAAAATTTAGCTTTCTATATAGCTTGCGCTATTTCATTAAAAGATTTCTATATTTATAGATATACGAATCAAAAATCCTAGAAATTTTTTTTTAAAAAAAATTCGGTTGATTATTGATGCCTGAGGTAGGACCACTCTTGCACGGATCTGACAATCCGCTTGCGCTTTCGCGTTGCAAAATTGTCTTAAGGAGGTGATCCAGCCGCACGTTCCCGTTGCTGGGTCGAATTGAAAGGTTTTTAGGATGGCCATAATCAATTCACCTCCGACTCATCATTAAATCAGAGTCAAGCCATTTTATCACATTACAGCCTTTTAGGTTTCCTTCCTCGACCTTACGGCTACCTTGTGGCGACTTAGCCCCACTCGCAAAACTCAAATTCAAACTCACCATGGAGATGAGGTTTCATTTGAGTTTCACTCGTTTGGCTTGACGGGCGGTGTGTGCAAGGAACAGGGACGTATTCGGCGAACGATAGTGACATTCGCCTACTAGGGATTCCGGCTTCACGAAGGTGAGTTACAACCTTCGATCCGAACTGGGCGTGCTTTTAGGTGATTTGCTCCCGCTTTCGCGGTGGCATCACATTGTGACACGCATTGTGCGTCGCGTGTAGCCCAGGAGATTCGGGCCATACGGACCTACCGTCGCCCACACCTTCCTCCAACTTATCGCTGGCAGTCCATCATGAGTGCGTCCTCTCCGAAGAAAGAATTTGCAACATGATGCGTGGGTCTCGCTCGTTAACCGACTTAACGGCACGCCTCACGGTACGAGCTGACGATGGCCATGCAGCACCTCTCAGCTTGTCAGGTAAGCCCTTCAGACTGACCCTCAACCTGCTGTCGCTCCTGGTAAGATTTCCGGCGTTGAATCCAATTGAACCGCAACGCCCACCCCTTGTGTGTTCCCCCGCCAATTCCCTTAAGTTTCAGCCTTGCGACCGTACTTCCCAGGTGGCCCGCTTAACACCTACGCTCCGGCACTACAAGCTCCCGAGAAGCTTGTAACACCAAGCGGGCATCGTTTACGGCTAGGACTACCGGGGTATCTAATCCCGATCGCTCCCCTAGCTTTCGTCCCTCACCGTCAGACCCGTTCCAGGCAGGCGCTTTCGCCACAGGTGGTCCCCCTCGGATTATAAGATTTTACCCCTACCCGAGAAGTACCCCTACCTTTTCCCAGTCTCAAGTCTAACAGTATCCTCAGCACGCCTTGTAGTTTGCTACAAGATTTCACCAAGGACTTGTTAGACCGGCTACGGACGCTTTAGACCCAATAATAGTGACCATCACTCGGGGCGCGGGTATTACCGCGGTGGCTGGCACCCGTCTTACCCACCCCTTATTCGCCTTCCCGTTTTCAGAAAGCAAAAGTTCTAGCAAAGCTAGGACACCCCAGGTTCCCTTTTCACGCGTGAGCGCATTGAAAAGTTTTCGTAACTGCTGCGTACCGTAGTACCTGGATTCATGTCTCAGAATCCATCTCCGGGCTCCTACTTCCATAGCCCGTACCCGTTATCGGTTTGTTGGGTCATTACCCCAACAACAGCCTGATAGGACACAGTCCCATCCTCAAGCGCCTGAACTTTGGGTGTTAAGGCATTCCAGCACAAAACACCTATGGGATATTAGCCTCACTTTCGCAAGATTATCTCCCACTTGAGGGTAGGTTGACTATGCATTACGGAGCAGTTCGCCGAGGTCTTGCACCTCGCGGCTCGCATGTCTTAGTCGAACCCGGGTAGCAATGGTCTCTGGCAGGATCAACCAGAATTGGCGGTCCTACCTCTAGGTTTCATCAATCAACCGTTTAAAATGGTTTATGTGAACCTATTCGGATCGTTATTCCGAATTTCCACTATGTATCGTAGACTAGAATAGAACCTTTCATTCCCTGCAAAGCAGTGTGCCATAACTTAATTTGCCGTTAAGTTATCTAATGACACTCAAGGTTCAACGCCGAGTCCACGAGTGCAATTAAAAGTATTGTTGCTGATAGTATTTAAAACCGATGTATTTTTTGGAGGTGAAATGTAGGAGGTGAGCATTGAATTAGTACTAAACTCTTTTCAAAATACCTGGTTTGGGTTCAAACAATTCCCCATTAGCAAGCAACTCATTCATCGCCTCTTCTAATGTATGCTCTGGCAGCTTTGACTCTTCAAGCAATTTTTTTATTTCCACACCTTTTCCGTCATCCAATTTAGAAATCATATCAAGCAAAACCGGCTTGTAATCCGTCTCTTTTGATTCAATCTGCCCTTTCACAACCTTCAAGCTTTCTTCATCCATGCAGAACTTTTCCGTCACATACTCCTTCAGCTCTTCATCAGACATCTTGCCTCCAAGCTTCTTTATCTCATCCACAACTTTTTTTTGTTCTATCAAATCATTCAATATTTCTATCTTCCTCAGATTTTCATAATTTGGCTCAACTTTTTTTGCGATTTCACAAGAAATATAAATTTCACCGTTGTATTCTTTCACCTTACCTATAATCAAAACTAGATCTCCAGCTTTTATTCCTTCCAGCAATTTTGTATCTTCACCAAATGCTTTGACCCTAATGATGCCAGTAGCATCATCCACTGAAATAAAACAGTATTTGCCTTCTTCATCTGAAAAAACTTCAACCATGGTTGCGACAACATTTACTCTGGCAACCTTTTTTCCGAAAGACGTGATCACATAACTCGGTAGCATTTCCTCTTTGCTTCCAGGAAAAAATTTCCCATTTACTATATCCGCTATCCTCATTTTAACAGAAGGAATTCTTTTTGCATCCATAATAATCAAATTCTCTTTATCATTCCTATAGAAGGTTCAAATATTACGCCTTCATCGATCATCTTCCTTATCAAATCATCTACATTGGATATGTTTTGCTGACTCGCTCTTTTCATCACTTCCTCAACAGGAATGTTCTTGCCAAAAACGTTTTCCAAATCAGAAATTATGTCAAGTACTGTGCGTATCCTGCTACGCTGCGTGGCCGTTACATGACCCTCTGCCCTGTCGATATCGAATTGACCTGTTTCTTGATCTAAACCAAAGTCTCGCAAAGAAACCTTCATAAGCCTTATAGACCTCATAGCATCCTCCATAGTTACATTTTCATGTAATCGTATTTTTGCCGAAGCTTCAGCCATTCTTATCAATGCTTCATACTGCCTAAGCGTTATTGCTACAGGGGCCTCCTCACCAACAACTCTTCCCCTTAGTTTTACGAAAAAGTCTTTTAATGTATTTCCGGCCTCCCTTGTAAGCTTTGGATGAATTTTTTTTCTTGCATAAGCAATATATTTTTTCAGCAGGTTTCCATCTATAGCAGGCATTACTGTATCTTCCTCGAAATGTCTCGCCTTCAGTATATGTTCAGCAACACGTTCATCCTGCTCTGGATTTGGTATGTCTCTCAACGCAAACTTTAGGTCAAACCTTGTCAACAATGTCACAGGCACGTCTATCTGTTCTTTAATCGGTATAAATGGATCAAAACGACCAAGTTTTGGATTGCCACCCGCTAGTATAGCAGTCTGTGCAGGCAATGTTGCAACGATATTTGCCTTTGCTATTGATATTGTGCCTTGCTCCATAGCCTCATGCATTGCAACCTGGTCAGTCTTTTCAATCTTTTCAAACTCGTCTATGCATATCAAACTACGGTTAGACATAACCAACGCACCTGCTTCAAGGACCCAACCACCAAGAAATTCTTCATCCTTCACAACAGTCGCAGTCAGTCCTGCGCCAGTAACTCCCTTTCCGCTAACATATCTACCGCGCGGTATAAGTCCAGATACAACCTTCATCATAACACTCTTAGCAGTAGAAGGATCGCCAACCAGCAAGATGTGTATGTCTCCCCTTGCCCTAGATTTGTCCTTCTGTATATGCGTCACTCCACCGAAAAGTTGCAGCACTATTGCTTCTTTTATATCTTCCATACCAAAAAGTGCAGGTGCGATCGATGCAACAAGTTTTGTGTATATTTCAGGATCTTTTGCAAGCTCTACTATTTTCTTTTCTTCCTCAGGTTGTATATCAAGTTCTTCCCATTCCGTCTCAACACTCTGGACATTGTTCGTATCAATATAGATATCCATCTGCCTTGAACGACCGCCTTTGAATCTCTTCGGCATCTGCTTCAAAACGCCAATGATCTTAATGCGATTTCCTGGCTCGGTCTTGTTCTGCATCCTCGGTGAAGTCAAATCCTCTTTCAAGAAAATCCTTATCTCAGAAGGTCTTTCACCCTCTGTTATCTCAAAAAGTTCTTCTATTGCAATCCATCTTGCATCATAAAGCTTCTCTTCAATGAGCTTGAAACCTTTCCTACACCCACACTCACATTCAATTGGAATTTTCATGAAAACTTCTGTTTGTATAATTGATATTCTTGCCCCACATTCTGGGCATTGGAACACTGCTTCAGAAACTTCAGGCCTCACCTCACTTGCGCGCTTCACCTGCCCCTCCACAACAATCAGTTTGCCTATATGCTCGGATCGAATGTTTCTTATTCTTATATTTCTGCTTTCAGGAAGGTTGAAAAATCTTATATTTATTTTTCCCTCGCCAGGCAGGTCTATCTGTCTGACTACATCAGTGAGAATGGAAAAAACTTCTTCCGGATTGTCAAGTACATAATCAGCCAGATCAGGATCGAACTTGTCCAAAACACCGAAATCTATTGATAGCGATTTCCTTCCTTCAGTCGCTGCTGTAATCATCTCTGAATAATAATTGTCGTGAAGGAATTCAGAAAATTTTTCTATAATGTCTTCCCTTCCCACGCATTACTTTTATGATCTTAATATTTTATAGTTTACTAATTTGTGCAAAGTTTCGGAAAAAAGTTTGAGTTTGAATCTTACTTCGGTTTTACCATGGCTTTTATCTGTTTCAACTTTTTGTAAACCTTATTCACCGCAGTTTTTACGTCTTCAATGTTCCTCCCTCCAGTGCATACAATCTTCCCCGATCCAAATAGCAGAAATGCGACCTTCGGATCTGTCATTCTATATACCAAACCAGGGAACTGCTCAGGTTCATATTCAGAATTTTCTAGATTAAACGCTATGGTATCTAATTTGAGGTTTGCATCCAATCTTGCAGAGGCAACAATATTTTCAACCTGCGTCTTAAAGTTTTTCGGCACCTTCGTTCCAGAGCTCTCAACAATGCTTACAACCTTCTTAAAAACTTTCCTCACGTCTTCAATACTCCTCGCTCCCGTACAGACTATTTTACCAGAACCAAATATCAAAGCAGCAGCCTTAGGTTTAGTCATTCTATAGACCAGCCCAGGAAACTGCTCCGGCTCATACTCCATACCTTCCAGTTTTGAAACAATTTTTTCAAGCTGTATTTCAACACCAAGAGTTGCAGAGGCAACTATATTCTCAATTCTGATATTAAAATCTATCATATAATCATTTTATATAATTTGTTGGAAAAAGTATTTAAAGGGGCCTTATAAAGGAAGGATTTAACTAATAAACCTTTCGAAACGCTTATTTAAAAGGTGTCTTTTTATTTAAAAATGGCTTTGCCTAATAAGTAATCAAAAATAATCACTTTTTGTGCAACTTCGGCACTTTTTGGGCAAAAAGGACTTGTTGGGCAAAGCCTTTAAAAATGCTGGATATTTCATGTGTCTTTTTATTTACAAGGAAAAACAAATTAAAAAAAGGTAATTATGAAATCAAAAAAATTCAGAATAGGTTATATAGCTTTTCATACATCAATCCATCTCCTACTCTTACTTTCACTCTATTTTATTTTCAAACTTAACTTCATAGGGTTTACCATAGCTTTAATAGGTACTGCAATAATTGACGCTGATCATCTTTTCTTGGTCAAAAACCAAGGTATAATTGGCTATCTCTCCCTTAGAAGTGCTAAGGAATTCAGAAAGCCGAGAAAATATTTTTTTCACAATATTTACTTACTAGCTACATTCGTGCTTTTTACACCATTCTTATTGTCGCAAGAAAGTTTTTTAATCGGTATTTTTGCACTTTCAGTTTTTCTTCATCTATTTTGGGATTTTTTAGAGGACGCGTTGATACTTCATGTAGGTACTAAACATTGGTCGATATAAAAAAATCATACATCGAAAATAAATTTTAAAAATCCATTGTTTAAATTCAATTAAATTCAAATAAATTTTATGGTGTTTAATGCAATAGTGGCAGGTCTTCTAAAATTTGGCCTTGTGGGATTATTCATTTCTTCCTTTGTGTCCTCTCTATTCTTCTTTCCTGCTTATGCACCTTTTCTTATACCAATTTACTTAAAACTTGATTTCAATCCGTGGCACATTCTGATTATCATCACTATTGGCGCAGTTGCCGGAGAAATTGCAAATTATTACCTGGGATATATTGGATCCAAGTATTTCTATCACAAGGAACTGAAAAAGGCAGAGAAATGGTTGTATAGGTGGGGAGGTATGTCCATATTTGTTATTAACTTGATTCCAATGTTTCCTTCAGACATAGTGGATGCTTTAGTTGGATTTTTAAGAATGGATTTTAAGATCTTCTTCATAGGTATGACAGCCGCAAAAATTCTTCAGTACGCGCTTCTAATATTCGGCACAGAAATTTTCTTTAAATTTATATCTATTATCTAATCGCATAGCAAAATTACATCAAAATAAAAATAAATTAAAGATATTGGATATATAAGTTATGATGTGGTGATGATTTAATGAGAAATTATTCGTGGCTCTATGGAATTTTCCACTGGTTTGTGCATTATTCCCTTGCTTGGATGCTCGTGGCTGTATCAGGCATTGTGATTTTTCCAATTTTTATATCATACACATTATTCGGGATTGATATAAAAGCCAATGTTGTTGATTATTTTGTAATTATTGTAATATCCTCCTTGATAGATCTAGATCATTTGCCAACTTTAAAAAAATTCGGATCAAAAAAATATTTGCTAGCGCAAAAAAGATTTCCATCCCCACTTCACAATTTTTTCTTTCTTTGTTTCTTTTCAATTGCATCCGCTTTTACATCAATATTTATCTCAAAAGCAATAGGCATCTTGATATTTTCAATCGTATTGCATATGCTGTGGGACATATCTGAAGATGTTTTAATTTTCAGAACAAGCTACAGAAGATGGGAAAAGACATGGGGACTGGACAGAAAAGAGATGGAGGATATGTACAACGAGCTACTGCAACTTGATGCGCAAATTACCCAGCAAGAAGTAAAAAAAGAGTCACGAATCAAAAGGGTTGCTTCTCGCTTGAAAGAAAAATTAAAAAGAAAGAATGCTTGAAATATTTATGCTTTTAATAGTGTAAGAGAGGTGATTGCATTACATTAATCTGCGGCATCGACGAAACCTTCAAAAAAGGCGTTAAGCTGGCCGCGGAGCTTTGATTGGCCCCATGGTTATAGCAGGCGTAGTCATAGACAGCAAATACGAAAAGAAGTTGAGAGCCATAGGTGTGAAGGATTCGAAAGAATTGACACCCAAGAGAAGGACTGAATTGGCTCCAAAAATAGAGGAGCTTTGCAAGACTGTTATAGTACTACGTGTGCCAGCCTGCAAAATCGACAGCTACAGGGCAAAAAAAATAAACCTCGATATCATTGAAGCAATGAAAATGGCCGAGATTGTAAATGTTTGTGGGGCGGAAAGGATTTTTATAGATTCTTTGGAATCCAACCCAGAAAAATTCAAAAAGCGCATTCAGGAATATGTGACAGAAAATGGCGCTGACCTTATTGTTGAAAATTATTCTGACGAAACCTATCCTGTTGTTTCTGCTGCATCTGTTATTGCAAAGGTTGAAAGGGATAAGGTGATAGAAGAGATAAAAAGAAAGGTGAACTTTGATTTTGGCGTTGGCTACAGCCATGATAAGAGAACAATAAATTTTGTAAAAAAATTGATAGAAGAGAAGAAGCAGCTACCGCCATATGTAAGGCAGAGCTGGGTTACCACCCAGGTTTTGCAGGAAGCCTTCTGGCAGAGAAAATTAAAGGATTTCTTTAAAAAAAGAGAAAAATGTAAAGAGGGATAATATGAAAGCTGAGAAGAGTGTGGCTATATTCTATACGCTTTTAGGCATCGCTTTAGGTGTAGTTTCAAACTATATTTCAAACATCTACCTAGCAGTTTTAATCCCCTTTGCTGCATATGGTTTAACACTGCCGGCGTTGCTCAAGTTCACATGGCACAAGAAGAAAAAATTTATACCAAATAGCCTCATATCATTTTTACTCTGGTGGTTCGTAGTTTGGGTTTTATTGATTAACATTGGATGATTTTTATGAAAAGATACTATACAGATGAATTGGCAAAAAATATAGGTAAGGAAGTAGCTGTTTTTGGATGGACCCATGATATACGGCTCATTGGAGGAATAAATTTCCTCCTTTTACGGGACAACAGAGGCATAGTTCAAGTAACAGCACCAAAAAGTAAAGTATCGCAGAATGTTCTTGATGTTTATGCAAGGCTGCATCAAGAGGATGTTGTTTCTGTGAAAGGCAAGGTAGTCAAGGCAAAAAATGCAAAGATTGGCATAGAGATAATCCCATCCGATATTGAGGTAGTCAGCAAATCCCATGTGCCATTGCCACTAGATCCGCGGGGTGTTGTCAACACCAATTTTGATACTAGATTGGATTGGCGTGTGCTCGATTTGAGAAGGCATGAAAGCCAGGCAATTTTCAGAATACAGGCAAAGATTGTTGAAGGAATGGAGGAATATTTGAAAAAAAACAACTTCTTGCAAGTCTTCACACCCTGCATTATCGGCGGTATTTCAGAGGGCGGGTCAGAGGTTTTTAAAATAAACTATTTTGGCAAGGATGCATTTCTGCGGCAGGATCCGCAGTTGCACAGGCAACTGCTCATAGCTGCTGGTTTTGATAAGATTTTTGACATGGGCCCCAACTGGAGGGCAGAGCTGTCTGACACACCACGCCATTTAACAGAGCATAGGGCATGCGCAGTGGAGTTTGCTTTTATGAAAGATGAGACTGATATGATGAGGGTGGAGGAAGAGATGGTTGTGTACGCAGTAAAAAAAGTTGCTGAAGATTGTGAAAAGGAGCTGAAGATACTTGGTAAAGAGGTAAAAATACCGAAAAAACCTTTCCCTGAATTGCAATTTCCAAAAATTTATGACATACTGGAAGGGATGGGCAAGAAAATAAAATTTGGAGAGGATTATGATAAAGAGTCAGAGGTTTTGCTGGCAAAATATGTTGCTGAAAAATACAAGAACGAATTCTTTTTTATCAACCATTTTCCTTCGAAAGTGAAACCCTTTTATGTTATGAAGGTTGATGAGGAGCCGCAGTGGGCGAGAAGTGTCGACCTTATATTCAAAGGATTAGAGCAATCCTCAGGCGGTCAGCGGGAGCATAGATATGAAAAAATAATGCAGCAGATCAAGGAGAAGGGCGTAAATCCAGAGGCGATGAAGTGGTTTACCGAACCTTTCAAATTCGGAGTTCCACCACACGGTGGCTTTTGCATTGGCATAGAAAGGCTCACAATGCAGCTGTTGGATTTGAAAAACATAAAAGAGGCAGTTCTTTTCTCTAGGTATCCCGGCCGGAGCCAACCATAAGCTTGCATGCAATAATGTGGCTGCATTCCTTTCCTTTGATCGTTGAATATTTACAGTCGCACTCCCATTCGTTTGCATCTTTTTTGAAAATTACAGAATGCATATCTTTTGTGCCCATAACCTTGAAGTGAATCCTCTTGTCAGTCTCCAGATCTTTAATTATCTTCCCTTCTTCGAATAGCTGTTTGGCCTTTCTTTTCACTTCTTCTGAAACTTGCATAATTACATAATGCGGCCATGCAAATTTAAATTGAAAAGAATTATTTTTTTAAGGTTGCCAATAGATGTATTATCATGGAAGATATAACAGACGTGATAAAAAAATTGAAAGAGATAAATGCTAAAAGAGTCTTTGTTCAGTTTCCAGAAGGCATAAAGTTGAGGATGCAAGAAATTGTAAAAGAGATTGAGAAGGCTGGTTTCGAGGTAGTTCTGTGTTGCGAAGAATGTTATGGCGCATGCGACATACGCGATGCAGAGGCTATTGAATTGGATTGCGACACTATTTTGCATATAGGGCACGAGGATTTCGGTGTGAAGGCGAAGCTACCAGTGGTTTTCTGGGAATATTTTATTGACGTCAACCCTGTTCCTGCTTTGGTGAAAGAGCTTGGCAAACTGAAAGACTATAAAAATATTGGCTTGGTTACGAGCATACAGTTCGTAAAAACAATTCCAGAGGTGAAAAAATTCCTTGAGACGCACGGAAAAAAAGTTTTTGTTTATAAAAGCTTGCAGCATGAAGGACAAGTGTTAGGCTGCAGGCTGGAGGCTGCTAGTGCTGTGGAAAAGGATGTGGACTGTCTTTTATGCATATCAGCAGGAAAGTTCTACGGCTTGGGCGTTGTCCTTGCCACAGAAAAACCTGTGCTTTGCTTGGATTTGGAAAGGAATGAAATTTACAGTTTGGAAGGTTTGAAAAAGAGGATACAGAAGACCGTTGCTTGGAATGTTGCTCAAATAAAGGATGCAAAGCGTGTTGGATTGCTTGTTAGCTGGAAAAAGGGACAGTTTAGGCAGGCTGTTTACGATGTTAAGAAACAGTTGGAAAAGAAAGGGAAGGAGGTATTCATACTTGCCATGGATAGGATTGAACCTGAGAAGCTTGAAGGATTGAAGCTTGACGGGCTGGTTTCGTTCGCTTGCCCGAGGATTGGGATTGACGATTTGGAAAAATACAAAATACCAATTATAAACTGGGATCAACTTGAAAAAGAGACAGCTTGAAATTTTGTTGCAGCAGTTACTAGAACCGCTAAAACCTAAGGTCAGCCTGGAGCAGTATAGTATAACAGGCAATCTTGCTTCTGAAATTCTAAACTTGGCTCATCTAAATGGTGATATTCAAGATAAAACAGTTTTTGATTTTGGCACAGGCTCTGGAAGGCTGGCAATAGGAGCTGCTTTACTTGGTGCCAAAAAAGTTGTGGGGATTGATATTGACAAAGAATGCATCAGGACGGCAAAAGAAAATTTGAAGCGGCATGATATTTATACAGAAAAAAAACTGCCTGTTTATTTTGTTATCTGCGACTTGAACAACTGGCATGCTTGCTGCGATACAGTGGTGCAGAACCCGCCGTTTGGGATAAAGACACAGCATGCCGACAGACTTTTTTTGACAAAAGCAGTGGAGTGCGGTAAGAGGATTTACAGCCTGCACAAGGATGGATTGGAAAAGACACGTTACTTTCTTACAACTTTAGCAGAGGAAAATGGCGGCAAGGTCATGCAAGTACTTAAATTTAAATTTGAAATACCATATATGTTTAAATTCCATAGAAAACCAAAAGTAAGTTATAATGTTAATTTGTATATCATAGAAAAGGTGGTATGATGCAGTTGAAGGTTCTGAAAGAGGATGAGAAGGCGATTACCATTGAGGTTGGCGGTGAGACTGTTACTTTTACAAATCTTTTAAGAAAAGAGCTTTGGCAGGACAAGAGCGTGGACGAGGCTTCAGAGAAGAAGGAACATCCTTACATCGGCGAGGAGAAGATTTTTGTTAAGACATCACGAGGCTCTCCAAGAACTGCTTTGGAAAAGGCTGCAACACGTATAGCAGATCAGGCGAAGGAATTCGGAGAAGAGTTCAAAAGATCGTTGAAAAAATAAATTGCTCGGATTGGATTCGTCAATCAAAGCTTGACTGATTTTAAATTAAAATTAAGTCAAGATTATAATATTAAATTATGGATAAAGGGCAATATCAACTATTTCTTGGGTTATTAGTCATAACTGTTATCGGAGTTTCTATAGGAATTGCATCCTACTATACGATTTTAAAACCAACTGTCAAAACTAATCAAACAACAACTAGAGAGGCAGTGGAAGAGCCATCATGCTGCTGCGAACTTCCATGTGATTCATTAGAATCCTCAGAAATTATGAATTGCAAGTTATTGGCTATAGACACTTGCCCTGCAGAAAGACCTTTTACTTGCACTATAGTTATGTGTACGGCTGAAAAAACAATTCAACCAACAACTACAACAACACCTAGCGGAGGAACTGCTGGAACTACAGTAACAACTGGTGACGAAGGTGATGGAGGATCTGGTGGCGGTACAAATGGAGCAACGACTACAATAACATTTTCAACAACTACAACTACTACGACAATACCACCAGAAATAAGAAGAGGATTAGTGGGAGAATGGAACTTGGATGAGGGTTCTGGAACTGTCGCAACTGATACAAGTGGCAATGATAATACAGGAACTGTTTATGGAGCTACATGGATTGATGGTAGGCTTGGAAAAGCTTTGAGCTTTGATGGAACTGACGATTATGTCGATGTTGGTAATTCTTCAATTTTGAATACCCTCGGTTCATCAAGTTTCTCTGTGGAGGCGTGGTTTTACGAAAACAGTGGCGCTAATTACATTATGTCCAAAGGCAGTCCTGCTTCGAGTGCTTCTTCAAATATAGGATTTAGTTTTTCACGAGCTAAGTTTTATGTAGGAACGACAAATTCGTCTAACTATGCGCTTCTGATAACACCAGGAACATCGACAAATACTTGGCATCACATGGTTGTTGTCAGGGATGCTATCAATAATAAACTTTTGACATATGTTAATGGAAAACTAAAAAATCAGACTGATTATTCAGGATCTTATGATTTATCAAATTCAAACGCAAAATTAAATATTGGTGTTTCAAGCAAACCCTTTTTCTCTCCTACTTTTTCAAGTTTTTTCAACGGTACAATCGATAAAGTCCGTATCTGGAATCGAAGTTTGAGTGCAAGTGAAATTCATCAGTTATACACAGAAACTAGCACCACGACCACAACTACATATACATCAACCACTACAACACCTGCTCCTTCTTGGGTTACAACCAAGTCTCTGGTTGATACAGTAGAGACTGATAATGGTTGGGCAATTGATTATCCTAAACATAGAAAAGTTTTTTACATGTCAGGACTTTTCTGGATTTTTTATGCTTCAAAAAATACAGTTTTAAACAGTAGAAATTTAGTTTATAAAACTTCATCCGATCTTTCCACATGGAGCAACGAGCATGTAGTTAAGGGAGATACTCATAGTGGCAACAGATTTGGACTTTGGTTTGATGGAACATACATTCACCTCGCGCACAGTAATGCTCGAAATGGTGATCCTATAATATATCGTCGTGGCATTCCTAATGCTAATGGCACAATAACTTGGGGTACAGAGTATGTGGCATATAGTACTCCGCTGACAAAAAATGTCAAATACACAGCAGTAATTGTTGATGGAGATGGCTATCCTTGGGTTTACACAATGCAGTTTGAAAACGGAAGCCAGCAGCCTCCAAATAGTGCTCTTGTGATTAGGAATAATAAGAGAGATGGTAGTGGAACATGGACAGTAAATACTTTAACAACTGGAGTCACCACAGTAATTCCAATGCCTGTAGGATGTTCATTAACGGGCAACAAAACTTATTGGATATTTGTTAATGACACTGCACCAGCTATCTATTATGGTAAGTTGTGGGATGGCACTTCATGGAAAGAAGAACAAGCAGCAATCTCAGCTAAACTAGACCCCCTTTACAATGTAGTGTGCGACGGAGATGATGTTCATCTTACTTTTGCAAATATAAAATATAGAAAACGAACTTGGGGCTTGGGTTGGGGATCCGAATTTACTGTGACATCTAATTCAGGTGACAGTGGCCATCAAGTAATTACCAGAACTGGCAGCAATAGCGTAGTTGTGATTTGGGAAAATAAAGTAAACGATCACCTTTATTATCGTGAGATGATTGATGGTATTTGGCAGCCAAAGATTGATTGGATAGACGAATCTGCTGAACATTTTGCAGCATGGCTTGGCACCGAAACCGGTAATAGAACGCGAGGAGTTAATATTAATGGGTTAGTTAATTCTGCAGGCTTTGCTAAAATAGTCAATGTCTATACTACTGGCAGTCCTCCAGAATATAAACTAAAAGTTGCAGCTTTGACACAATAATAATTTATAATAAAAAATTGAATTTGAAAAACTTAACATGCTCACTATATCTCCACAACATCAGCACAACATACTTATACATGAACCAACATTATATTGAAAGAAGAATTCAGTTCCCGACTTTTCCACAACGGCCTAGTATCTGCCTTAGTTTTAGAAAAAGAAAAATCTTAAGGTAAAATTTAGGGTGAAATTTAAAGATTTTAGCAAATCTTTTTACCCATCGTTTCCATCAGAGTCTCGTTTATATATAATGGCACGTCATAATCAGTTCTTGTTGCAATGGCAATCGCATCACTCGGCCTTGCATCCATTTCGAACATAGAGTTACCCTGCTGCACAACAAATTTTGAGAAGTACATATCATCCTTCATGGTTGTGATCTTTACCATCAGTATTTTTGAGTTGGATACTTTAAGTAAATCCCTAAACAAATCATGCACGTTAGGTCTTGGCCCTACAACGCCATTAACACCGTTCGCTATCGATTCTGCTTGCATAGCATCCACAGTGGCAGTCAACATATAGCAACCACCAATCATCTTCACCTTTCCTGATGTTGCTAACTCATCCAGTGAAAGTGCTATCTGAATGAATCCGTCAGTAGAAAGACGGGAGGAGATGAATGTGTTTGGTAGAAGGAAGGAGGGAACTATGTAGATAAATGTAAAGATAAAAAGTATGGCGGATATTATTATGGCTATTGTATCGCCTTTATTTTTTACCAGCCATTTTTTGTACGAGTTTTTCATATCATCATCCTATTAGTTGTAATAAGCATTTATTATTTTCACTATTAAAAAGTCTGCCCTGCTTGGAAGGGTATAAACAACATCATACGCTATTTCCGTAGAGTTGACATGCGCCATTGCCTCTGCCTTAGACATATAATCACCTTTTTGCACAAGCTCTGAGTAACCAGTACCACTGGATGTGCCAGTTATGCCGTCAAATGTTATCGATGTGTCAGCAGGTGTTACGTTTACCATGTTCTCTTTCAGGTTCAATATTTTTATGTTGTTTTTCGTATCGATCGCATCAGTATTCGGGCTGGAAGAGTTTGCCACCTTCTGTATGCCAATCCGCAGTATATCATTTTCCAAAACAAGCTCTGTCCTTCCGTCACCATCCAGGTCATATTCACTGGCCTTAGCAGTAGTCCCGGTAAACATATACAGATTACCTTCTTTGTAGAAAGTACCGGGAGTAAACAAGCCATACTTCATCTCATATACAAAATCCACACTATCTGACTTTTCATTCACTGCATACATCCCGCCACTCACCTTCATAATCATGCTTTTCAGTGCTCCCGTACCTTCAGACGCTACTTCCCTAATCATTGCATCCAACTCCCTCATATGCTGTGTTGCCTCGTTTATCGTAGCAGCCTCCTTTGCCCTGTTTAGAGCAGGCAGGCCCATAGTCATTACAAGGGCGAGTGCCATGAAGGATATGAAAATCATCAGTACCCCAGCTATGAATTCGCTCGCACCCTTTCTACATTTCACAAATTTTTTCAATCTTATTTTCATAATCAGCATCTCCTGACATAAACCACAGGTCTTTGGTTGCTGACAGCTGTTTTTTCAACGCATACTGCAGTAGTTCCTGTTGTCCAAGTGTCTGTGCCGTTTATGTCTATCTTGTCGTATAATGCACGTATTTCGTAGTGATACGTGCTTGGCGTGCCAAAACTGAAGGTTGCAAGTGGATTGGAAGGTATTGCCTGCGATTCTACCAGCTGTATTTTGCTGCTTATGAGTTCGCACGTGCCTTTAGTGTATGCCAACAGCAAGTTACTACCCTCGGGTTTGCTTCTTATCTCAAGTGTGTAGTTTGGGTTTGAAGCAGTGGAAGAAAAATTAATGTAATCAAGGTAACTTCCTTTGTAAGAGTGCATCATTGTAAGCAGTATGCCATTGGTGTAATCGACATTGTCATAGCTGCAGATATAATAGTGTGAGAGGTTTGAAGCATACTGCAGGTTGTTTATGTTCGTATTGTTCATGGTTTGGTTTGTTAGAGAAGCTGTGCCCATGCTATAGACGTTGTTAGCATTGCTGTTGTTGATGTGAAAAGTCATGCGGTATTTTACATATTCAGGTCTGGAACGGATTGTTAAAATAGAAGAATTTGTGCCAGTGTTGTTGGAGCTGTCAGATGCTGTGGCTGTGAAGATGTAGTTGCCGTCATAAGTAACTTGGAATGTGAAATTATAGTTGCCCGATGCATCAGTAGTATTAGTTCCAGCTGTAGTGGTGCCGTATGTGAAGGTGAGTGTTTTGCTGGCGTATGCCGAATTGTCTGCGTAAGTAGCTGTTCCATAAATCTGAATGTTTTTTAATGAACGGGTGATTATTTTTCGATCAGAAGACATCTTATCAGATTCTAATGTGATTTTAATGGTGTTGTTCATGGTCACATTTGTTGTGTTTGAGTAGGGGTCTGTTGTGTTCGGGTTAGTGCTGGAATTTGCACCTATTCTGTAGCTGCCAGCAGGATCTGTACTCGTAAAAGTATAATTAGTTTCATAAATGTTATTTCCTTTAGAAATTGGAGTTGCTAACCATGCTACAGATCCATTAGGCCTAGTAATATTTGCTGTGGGTGTTGAAGAAGAATTTATGGTTACGTTTAGAAAATCTCCACGTTTTGTTGTGGTTGCATTAATTAAAAAGCTTATCCAAGACGTTGCTTGTGTTACATTCAACGGAAGCAGTAAAGCTGATTGAGTATAATTACTCCCACCAGAAGTATTGAACAGATAGTAATGATATCCAGCAGGAAGAATCATCGCAGTTCCATTCTCAGTTGCATTCACATTAGTATCATTCCTGTATAGAGTATAAACTAAATCACTGTCACCAGTATTCTGCTCAGTTGCATTAAATGTTACTGTTGTTGGATATCTGACTGAGGATTGATACAATTCATTTATCTCATCTCCATTCAAACTTCTGTTCCAGATTTGGACTTCATCTATTGTTCCGTTGAATGGAGTACTACCGCCACCAAAAGAACCAATGCTAAATACTGCATTGGAAGATGCTATTCCAGAGCTGTTTGCAGTTATGCTATCTAGGGTCCCATTGACATATAACATAATGTGGGTTGTGTTGTAAACTCCAACTACATAATACCAATTATATCTGATTAATGGATTTAGGCTAGTAACAGAAAAATTGCTATTCTCATCGCTTGAAATGCTATAAATCATAAATCTAAACTTATCTGTGGATGCGGTGGTGCCAGTAGTTTCAAGTCTCCAAGACCTTGGATTATTCTGATTCCTGGTCACTATTTCTTTTAGAGATGAAGTGTCATCTGCTTTTACCCAAGCCGCCACAGTTATTGAAGCATAGTTTGAAACACCACTACTATTCACTTTATTATTTGTAGAAGACTTATTGAAATATAATGCATTCCCAAATCTTCCACCAATCCAAGACACATTTGAGCCTACAGCTAAATTACCAGAAACACCCGAACTATCGGTTGTAAAACTTCCAGAATTTTCCTCAAACCTCCAATATCCAACCAATCCAGAAGTATTAACAGCAGCCGTGTTGTTTGAAAGGATAAGAACTGGTTGTGTTTTGTTAATCGATTGAATGACATTAACAGAACCACCAGTGCTGTTGCAAGTCCATTTGTAACCAGCTGCACCAAGCAATATTGCAGTATTGTTGTATGAAGATGAAGAATCGTTGAGGTATAAAGAAACTGCCGCAGTATCAGTGCAAATAGGTGTATCAGTAGAAGAATAGGTATGGTTAGTTATCCCTGTCAACGACGGAGCTGCATAAACCAGAGGTAACAAAAATATTATACTTGAAATTGAAATCAGCAATAAAAGAGTTTTGATTTTTATCGGTTCTTTCCAATCATATCTCTTACATTTTGGGCAAGCTACCGGCTCTTTTTTCGTTCTTGGCTCCCATTTATGGCCGCATATCCTACATTTGACCATTATATCTATTTAATAATATGATTATATTATTTAAAATACTAATCAAGCCGTCAATGGTATCATCAGCACGTCTTTTTTTATTCTCGGCATTTTTTGTTTACCAACTTGCAACAGTTCAAGGAATCCATAAAAACTTAAAACTTTTAGATCTCTTGAAACAGCATCAACCCTTCTATTAGCCAATTTTGCCAATGCCTTGACATTTTTTGGATTTCCATTTTTTATTATCCTAATCAACCTTAGTTTTTCAGGTGTCAATACTCTATTTTTTTTTTCTTCTGACAAGGAAATCACAACAAGTTTATCTGGCGCTGATTCTGGATTTTTTATAGCTTCCTCTACCATCTTTCCAAACATTTTCATCATTTTCTTATTTTTTTGCTTCATTCTTAGCATCACCTTTAATTTTTTTTACATATTTCTCCCAATTTTTCAACAAATCCCTATAAACTTCTACAAATATTTTATCCAATGGCAATTTTTCAAAATATTTTTCCTTAATAGTTTTTGTCGTTCTCCAAAACTCGTGCTTATGTAAATATCCGTGTGCAGTATCCCACCTTACAACATCATGTTTTTCTCCGTTTTCTTCGATTGATAAATTTAAACTGAACGCCACAATCTTACCTCTTTCTATTATTAAAGTTACATCTATTCGAGTCTGGTCGAATGTTAAAAACCAATTCTTCTTCCTCATCTATGTTTACCTTTATCATCAATTGATATTATATGTCAACTAATATTTAAACCTTTCTTTCATACTATTTTTTCTCTCAAATACCTCTCAGCATCATTTAAATCATCAGGAACATTTTTCAAATCTATGATGAAAACGTCTCTGACTCTTCCAAACATGTTAGTTTCGTACTCTTGCCAACACATCTTCATCTCAACCTCGTACACAATCATATTGTTCACATCGATAATGTCAACAATTCCACTACTGACTTCGACTTCACTTCCTACTGTTCTACCAAGCTCGCGCAGTATTTTGAAAATCATCGCTTTCACAACCCAGTGCTTCATACTTTCCTTACCGCCGTTTGTAAAAAGGCAATTTTTGTTCTGATTTGTAAGAACGAATCCCTTCGATTTCAATAGTTCTTCAGCCTTCTGCTCTGTTACAAACCTTTGGCTTCGCAAACCATATTTCCTAACGCGTTCTCTTGTAAAATTTTTTATCATACGTAAAATAATCCTCCTTACACACCATAATTATCTTCACCACCACTGAAAGAAGTAGTAAATGCTAATGGCCTTGCCTAGGAGAATTAAAACAAGGTGATTGAATGGTAGAGAATGAGAACAGACCTATGGTGAAGGGTTATTTTCCGCTTGGCGAGGGCCGCGGCATACAGCTAACGGTATGGAACAACAACCTGCAGTTAACCAGGACAGAGAAGAATTTGGAAACAGGCAAGTGGGAGACAAAACAAGAAATCAATCTTGCACCGGCAGTATTGAAAGAGTTGATGTGGAGAATACCTTTGATACTTGACAAGATTGGTTCGAAAGAAAAAAATTAGCTTATAATATACAAGTTTCGTTGAAAACATCCCTTTGCTCAGAGCGATCACTTTTAAGGTCTATGTCAAAGAATGCGATTAGTTTGCTCTTGGTAGTATCAAAGGGTATTGTAACGTAATTAGTGCTGTTTGTGTTGGATGTGTTGTAATACAGCGTCATGATGTGGTTCATCGTTTCATAGCTGCCTGTAAATGTTGTCTGGACTGCCATGCCATCCGGGGTGTTTGTGAACTCTGTGGTGGTTGTGTTGAAGGTTATATTCAAATAATCCATCTCAGTCCCAAGTATGTTCAAAACTGTTACACTGATAACATAAGGAGCGGTTGAATAGTTGTAAGAAGCAGTGACAACAACACCTGTCAAGTCCATAGCCTTCGAGCTCATCAATTGCCTAGCAAAGCGCATGAAGCTGTCCAGGTTGTCTGTTATATTTTTATTATAGCTTATCTGCACAGTTTTGAGTGCTTCGTTTTTTATATTCTGAAACTGCATTTGCTCGAAGCCAGATTCCAAATACCGCTTGTTCTCCATGATCTGCGAGATATTTAGTCCAGTCTTCAGCATTATCATTGTCGTGATTATTATTATCGATAATACTATGAAAACCTGCCCCTTGCTTCTTCTTTTGTTATTCATCACAAATCACGTCCAGATATACAGCACAACCTGTCTTGGACGGAAGTCGTTAACATCGCCAGCTACAATATAACTTGTAGAGGACATCCTTTCCGATGTAACATTTGGCTTGCCGCAATCCAGCGAACAGACTTGTATATCGTAGTTTATATCACTCGGCATCATCATAGTTATCTTGTTTTTCAGCGTTTCCGTATCGTTCGCCAGGACCCATTGCCTGAATTCATTGTTCTCAACCAATGTTTTCATAACAGTAAAAGCCTTCATCTCCCTGTTGATCATTTCAAAATCAGGTATAGTCTGCTTGGCGCTGAAATAAATTATAAAAACAGTCATCATTGACAGTATAGCTACAATCGATTCAAATGTTTTTGATATCCCCTTGTTTTTCATGCAACTCACACAGCCTCAACTTCCAGATAAAAATCATACTGCGCGCCCAGCGTTTGCTTTACGTCATCGTAAGTTTTGTTTCTTAATGCAGCCAGCTTTGTCAGCGACAATGCAGAAAGTTTTTCCTCTGGATAAACCACAGCGCTGTAGTTGGAAGCGTTTATTGGAAATGCTATGGTGTAGCTTGGAGGTTGTACCCCTGCATCGGGTGAAAAATAGATGAAGAATGTTTTGTTCTGGTTCGCATTTAACGTCAGGTTGAAGACTAAATCTGAGGTGTTAAGGTATTGGCCAGAGCAAAAGGATTGGTTGTAAAGCGCAGCAGTAATTTTATTACCACTATCATCGTATAGTCTAACAGTGTTGTTCCAGGCTTTGCTCGCGCAGCTTGCATCGTATGCAACAGTAAAGTTTATTGTTGTGTTTGTTCTTGCAGTGCCGTTTGTTTCTGTTATCACGACCGGCATGCTGTACAAATCTGTTACAAGGCCAATCCTTACAGGCGTGTAAGGATAATTTTCCCAGTTCTGCGGTAAACCTTTGCCAGAAAACATTGCGCGGTAAATATCGTAAGCAGCAGTCCTCAGGTTGGAACTTGTTAGCGAGCCACTAATGTTGGTTATATAGGCTATTAGATAGCTTAACAGTAATGCCACGAAGACTATAAACAAACCAGTGCCAAGGGCAAAGTCTATTTGCGTTGACATATTTTTCCCTCAGGTTACGCCCGTAATTTTTGTCAGTATATCATACTCGCCGAGCACAACCATGTTATAAACCGCGTTTCCGGTGTTGAATTTATAATATCTTAATGTCGCCCCAACCCCGTTCTGCAAACCACCCTCAACATCCAGCTCAACATTGGGTATATCCTTTTCAACAGAGACTATGGGGGTTTGCGTAGTCCTTACAATGACCTTTGCTCCGGATGTTCTTGTCACAGGCATCATGTTTACACCGCTTATATTGCTGACGGTTATGCTTATCCAAAACGGATTTGATGTTGCCAAAATAATTTCATAATTCCTGCT
>Ga0315294_10001324_pt1 | contig 26841 bp, 28 predicted proteins | sample YL17G13_40_MG_FD_203626 | JGI IMG/M metagenome (GOLD analysis project Ga0315294, IMG submission 203626) | Sediment microbial communities from Yellowstone Lake, YNP, Wyoming, USA - YL17G13_40 | ecosystem: Environmental > Aquatic > Freshwater > Lake > Sediment | place: USA: Wyoming | collected... | reverse complement strand
GGTCGATATCAGAGAGCGAGCGATAGGGCATGGGATCCTGGGCATTGAGGAACGCCGTTGCCTCCATGGTTTTCGACCAGGTGTAGCCCCACTGCATGGTGTAGCCGCGCGACCAGCGCTTCTCGCCACGCACCTGCAGCGAGTGGTACCAGGAGAAGCCGGCCGGGTCGAAGTTGATGTTGACGCTGCTGAACTGCGGATAGGGCAGCAGCAGGCCGTTGCGGCTGCGCGTGGTGCCGGTGTAAATCGGGTCGGTGCCCCGGAACGGATCGGGGAAGGTGGCTCCCAGGAAATCGATGGTTTTCTGGTCGCGGTTAGGCAGGGTGCTTAGGTACTGCGCGGGGACGTAGTTGACGTTGCGGGTCACTCCCAGCCGGGTGGTGCGGTTGCCCACGTAGGATGCTTCCAGCAGGAAGCGGGCGGGCAACTCATGCTGGATGCCGAACGACCAGCGCTGCGCGTACGGCTGTTTGCGTTCCGTGGGGAAGAAATTGACGGTCTGGCCCAGGTTGGTCGAGAGGCCGCCCTGCGCACCCAGCGGCGGATACAGGCCGGTGGGGAACGGGTTGGCCGTCCAGGCCGCGTAAGTCTGGCCATTGTCGGGCGACGCCTGGATGGGAGTCGAGCGGCTGAAGCCGTCCTGGATGGTGTTGGTGTAATTCACGCCGATCGAGGCATAGAAGACGCCGTACCCGGCGCGAATCACCGTTTTCCGATGCGCCTGGTAGGCCAGACCGAAGCGCGGCGCCAGCTTGAACGTCTGCCCGCCCCAGTAGGTGCGCGGGTTGGGGCTGACATTGGCAAAGGTCAGTCCGCCCTTCACCTTGAACTGGCTGGCCGGAACTTCCGGAATCGGGTTCAGAGCATAAGCCGTCTTCACCGTGGCTTCAATGGGGCTGGCCACGTCGGCCGCGAAGTGCACCACGGCGCGGTTGTAACGCTCGGTGATCGGCGATTCATGCTCGTAGCGCAGGCCGAGGTTCAGCGTCAGCTTGCGCGTTACCTTGTAATCGTCCTGGATGAACAGCCCCAGGTACTTGTCCTGCTCGGCGTAGCTGGCGGAGCGAGTCATGCTGCCGCCGGGGATGCCCGTCAGCAGCGCGGTCAGCTCGCCTCCGCTCGCCGGCGAGGACGATGTGTCGTTCAGCCTCGTGTACGTCGCGGCAAAACTGAAGTCCGGCACGATATCGGTCTGATAGCGGTTGCGGAACTCCCGGTACACCCGGAATTCCGGCCCGAACCGGAAATTGTGATTGCCCCGCGGCCGGGTGAAGGTGGCGCCAAACGAGTGGGTAATCGAGGAAGTGGTCCCATCGCCGGTCTCCCAGTTGCTCAATTGCGTCAAGTTGCCGACCCCTATGCGCGGAATGGTGGCCAGCCCCGCAGTCGTCAGCTTGAGAAAGTCGGCCGAGAAGCCCAGCGACGCGAGGTCGAAGCCCCGGCTCACCCGGTGCTCCGGGAACTCCTGCGCCGTCGCGCCGTAACGGAAGTTCCCCAGGAAGGTCGGGCTGAACACGTAGACGTCGTCAAAGGCCACGCCGCGATTGATGCGGTTCAGGATGATGCCGTTGACGTCGTTGCCGAAGTTGCGGTTCTTGTCTTCCTGCCAGTAATCGCGGTGCAGGCGCAGGAAGACGCGGTGCTTCTCGCTGAAGGCGTGGTCGATGCGCCCGATCGTCGTCCAGTAGTTTTCGATGGCCTTGCCCGCCAGGAAGAAGTTGTTCTGGAAATCGCGCGTGCCAGCCTGGTTGGGCAGCGGCCACAGCTTCAGGATATTCTGGCCCACCTTGTCCAGCCGGGCGGTGGGAATGATGTTGCCCGCGAACGGGTCGCGCTGGTAGCGGGCGCCGACCAGCTTGGTGGTCAGGGGGTCGTAGACCTGGTAGGTGGAGCCGAGCGCCAGCAGGCCGGACAGGTCGCCGCGCCGCATCGCCTCGGTGGGCACGGTCGAGGTCTGCGTGCCCACGTTCGGGTCGCCGAACTTGTTCGCCTCCCAGGCGAAGAACCAGAAGGTCTTGTTCTTGCCGTTGTAAATCTTGGGGAGGATCACCGGAGAGCCGCCCGAAAGGCCGTAGCGGTTGTCCTGGTACACGGACATGACGCGCTGGCCGGGCTTGGCCGAGCGGTTCTGGAAAATCGTGGGCGCGTCCAGGGCCGAGTGGCGCAGCCATTCGTGCGCCTCGCCGTGGAACGTGTTGGTGCCACTCTTGGTGCTCACGTTGACGACGGAGCCGATCGTGTGGCCGATGGCGGCGTCGAACATCGAAGTCTGGATCTTGAACTCGCCGATGGCGGTCTGCGGCGGCGAGAACGCCACGCGCGGCGAAGTGCCGTCGGAATAGGTGTTGGACACGCCGTCGATGGTGAACTCATTCCCGTAAATTCCGCTGCCGTCGGTCGAAAACTGTGACGGCGCGTTATTGAACGGCGCCTTGCGCAGCCGCATGTCGGTGCCGTTCACCGTGCCGGGCGCCAGGTGCACCAGGTCCATGGCATTGCCGGCGAACAGCGGCAACTCCATGACGCGGCGCTCGTCCACCACCTGGCCCAGCGAAGCCTCCGCGGTCGCCAGCAGCGGCGTCTCGGCCTTCACCTCCACGGTTTCCGTCACGCTGCCCACCTGAAGCTGGACGTTGACATCCACCATGTCGTTGATGCGCACCTGCACCGCATCGTTCACGAACTTCTTGAACCCGGTCGCTTCGATGGCGAGCGAGTAAGTGCCGGGCGGCAGATAGGGCAGCACAAAGTTGCCCGATGCATTGCTTTTCGCCGTGATGGTGACGCCGGTAGCGGCGTTGGTGGCGCGAATGTCAGCGCCGGGGATCACGCCGCCCGAGGTGTCGGCCACGCGGCCCACGATGGTGCCGCGCGCATCCTGCGCCGGCAACGCCGGCGCGGCCGCCAGCACCGCCACCAGGGCCAGGATGACGAGAATCAAACCGGAGCAATACCCACCAAGACCCTTGCAAAAAAGCATACAATCCTCCTCTTTGTTTCTCCCGCGATGTGCTCCTCTAAATACTAGGTGTTACAGCGGCCCGTCAAGAGAAAAGCGGGCTGTCCGCGAATTCCACTCGGGGTTGCACTGGTTTATTGGCCTTGACGGGATTGGGGCGGTCTCGTATGGTAGATGCCAGGATGTTCAACAGTTGAACTTTCCACCAAGCGAACGGGAAAGGCCAGCATGGCTATCGTTATAGTGAAGAGCAAATACCAGGTCGTCATTCCGTCCAAGGTTCGTGCTCGGTTGGGCGTCAACGTGGGGGATGTGCTTGAGGCAGGAGTTGAGGGAGGGAAGATCACTTTCACGCCCAAGTCCCTCGTCGATCGCGGCATTGCCATGAGTATCGAGGATTTCAGGCGAGGCCGGTCGTATGGCCCGTTTAATACGGCCGAGGAGATGGTCAAATCGCTCCATCGCAACGCGAAGAAGCTCCGGGCCAGCAGCAAAGTCCGAGTTGCCCGATGAGGCTGCGTTACTCGGGACATTTCATGCGGCGCTATGAGAAGGCGCCCGCGTCGGTCCGCAAGGCGTTTGACAAGCGAGCCGGTTTCCTCCTCGAAAACCTACGACACCCGTCACTGCGCGCAAAGAAGTACGATGAAAGCCGAGGCGTATGGCAGGCGCGGGTGAACCGCGATTGGCGCTTTTACTTCTCCATTGTGGACGATGTCTACCACCTGCACGATATCGTACCCCACCCATAAATGGCGCCAAGCCTCAGAGCAAAATCGCCCCTGAAGGGCGGAGTCAGGATAATCAAATGGTGCGGTCGGTACCCGCTCCCTTCGCGCTACAGGCCCAAAGGCCTGGGTGCGGGTCGCGGCTCTGTTGGATTAGAATGTGAGCAAACCATGGGGCGAGTGTTTCCCAACCGGCGGCGCTTCCTGGGGTTGGTGGCCGGCAGTTTGCTGACGCACAGCACGGGCAGGAATGCCCGTGCCAGCGCGCCGGCCGCGCCGGCGAAATCCAGGGTGGTGATTGCCCGCGACGCGGACCTGCGCGGGGCGGGCGCGGCCCTGGATTCCGGCCGCCTGCTCAAGCTGCTGGACCGCTCGCTGCAGTCCTATTTTGCCACCGACTCGCCGCCGGAGGCCTGGAAGCGGCTGGCGCGGCCCGGCGAGGTGGTGGGGCTGAAGGTCAACTGCCTGGCCGGCCGCGGCATTTCCACTTCCCTCCCGCTGGTAGAGGCCGTCTGCGAGCGCCTGCAACAGGCCGGCATCCCCGCCAGGAACATCGTCATCTGGGACCGGCTGAATTCGGACCTGGAAAGCGCGGGCTTCCGCCTGGCCACCAGCCCGGACCGCATTCGCTGCCTGGGCAATGACGCCCTGGGTTACGAAACCGAATTGACCGCTTACGGCTCGGCGGCCAGCCTGATGGCCCGCGCGCTGACCGAGGTGTGCGACGCGGTCATCAGCCTGCCGGTGCTGAAGGACCACGGCATCGTCGGCGTGACCATGGCGCTGAAGAACATGTTCGGCGCCATCCACAACCCCAACAAGTACCACGTCGCTGTGGGCAACCCGTACGTGGCCGACGTGTACATGCTGCCGCCCATCCGCCAGAAGGTCCGCCTGGCCATCTGTGACGCGACCACCGCGCAATACGAGGGCGGGCCGTCCTATATGCCGCACTGGACCTGGCCCTACAACGGGCTGATCGTGGCCCGCGACCCGGTGGCGCTGGATCACACCGGCTGGCGGATCATCGAGAAGAAGCGCGCGGAGAAGGGCATGAAGCCGCTCCGGGCGATGCAGCGGGAGCCGGCCTACATCGCCACGGCGGCGGATGCCGCGCACCGCCTGGGCACCAACGACCCGGCGCGCATCCAGGTGATCGAGGTTTAATGGGACGCCCGCCGCGGCGGGAACGCAGATCAACGCAGATAGGCAGCGCTGGATCAGCGATACAGACATGGGGACGCGAAGGGAATTCGTCAAATCGGCGATGCTGCCATGCCTGCTGGCCGGCGGGGCGGGCCGCTGGACCCAGGCCGCGCCGCTGGCCGGCGCCGAGCAGCAGGAGGAGGCGCGGTTCATCGTCGAAGCGGCGTTTTACGAGAAGCAGCCATACAAGAAGATCAGGTGCAAGCTGTGCCCGCGCGAGTGCGTCATCGACGACCGCGAGCGCGGCTATTGCGGCGTGCGGGAGAACCGCGGCGGCGTTTACTACACGCTGGTGCACTCGCGCGTCTGCACCGCCCACGTCGACCCCATCGAAAAGAAGCCCTTCTTCCACTTCCTCCCCGGCTCGCAGGCCTTCTCGATTGCCACCGCGGGCTGCAACGTGAACTGCAAGATGTGCCAGAACTGGGAAATCTCGCAGGCGCGGCCCGAGCAGGTGCGCGCCACGTATCTGCCGCCCCGGCAGTTGGCAGCCGCGGCCCGCGAGAACCAGTGCGCCTCCATCGCCTACACCTACAGCGAGCCGGTCATTTATTACGAATACATGCTGGACGCGGCTGAAGCCGCGCGCGCCGCCGGCGTGAAGAGCGCCGTGGTCACCGGAGCTTACATCCACCAGGACCCGCTCAGGAAGCTGTGCCAGCGGGTGGACGCGGTGAAGGTGGATCTCAAAGCGTTCTCACAGAAGTTTTACAAGGAAGTGGTGAACGGCGAGCTGAAACCGGTGCTGGATGCGCTGGTGACGCTGCGCAAACTGGGCATGTGGACCGAAATCGTGTACCTGGTGGTGCCCACGCTGAACGACAGCGACCAGGAGTTCAAGGCCCTGGCGGCCTGGATCAAGTCCGAGCTGGGCCTGGATGTCCCGGTGCATTTCACCCGCTTCCAGCCCCAATACCTGCTGAAGAACCTCCCGCCCACGCCGCTGAAAACGCTGGAACGGGCCAAGGCCGTCGCCGACGCCGCGGGCCTGCACTACGTCTACGTGGGGAACGTGCCGGAGCATCCGGCCGAGAACACCTACTGCCCGAAGTGCCGGCGCGCAGTGGTCGAGCGCGCCGGTTTCACCATCAAAGCCCTTCGCCTCCGCAAGGGCAAGTGCCAGTATTGCCAGCAGGAGATCGCCGGCGTGTGGAGCTGATTGCGGATTTCGGATTGCGGATTTCAGGCCCGGCTCCGTTTGAAATCCGCAATCCCCATTCCGCAATCCGCAATTCAGGTCTCAGGTCAGCTCTTTCGACATCACCCAGGCGTCAATGCTGTCCAGGTAGTAGCGCGGAATGCGGCCCACGATCTGGTAGCCTAGTTTCTGGTAGAAAGCGACGGCCGAGGGGTTCTCCACCGAGGCTTCCAGGCGGACGCGCCGCGCCTCCATACGCTTCAGCCGTTCGTGAGCCCGCTCTATCAGCGCCGTCCCCAGGCCGCACCGCCGGTATTCAGGCAGGATGTCAACGGTGATGATGTGGCCGCTGGAGCCGTGCTGTTTGCGCGCCAGGATGAAGCCCGCCACCTTCTGCTTCTCTTCATCTTCGGCCACAATGACAAAGGAGCCGCGCTGCCGCAGCCAGTGCGCCAGATCCTGCGGCGGATAGGCGATGCCCGGCGGGAAACACAGGCGGTCGATCTCGCACAGTTCGGCAAAGTCTGACGGGCGGCGCTCGCGCAGAATCATTAAAGTGACGAGTGACGAGTGACAAGTGACAAGCAAAAAGTCGGGTGAGCGGTCACCCGCTCGCCTCTGAACTGGTCACTCGTCACTCATCACTGTAATTTGCGGAGGGCCTGCAATAGCTCTTCGTTCTCCGGCAACTCGGACAGTTCGTAGACGTGCGAAAAGGCGAGCTTGCCCTCCTTGTCGATAATGAAAATCGCCCGTTCGCTGATGCCGGGGATGGGCGGGCCGGTGCGCAGCACGCCGTACTGCTCGGCTACCTGGCCGTGCGGGTAGAAGTCGCTGGCCAGCGCGTAGCTGAAACCTCCCAGCGATTTCTGCCATTCCAGGTGACTGAAAATCGAGTCCACGCTGACGCCCACGACCTGGGCGTCCAGCCCGGCGAATTTTTCCAGGTCCTTCTGGTAGCCGGGCATCTGGACCGTTCACACCGGCGTCCAGTCCAGCACGTAGAAAACGAGGACGATATTCTTGCCTCGATGACTGCTCAGAACGAAGCGATCCCTCTGGTCGCCGACGCAGCACGGCAGGCTGAAGTCGGGCGCCATCTCGCCGACAGCAGGAACAGACATAATACCCTCCGAAGAATTATGAATTATGAGTTATGAATTTAGCGCCGCCAATTCATAACTCATAATTCATAATTCTCCTAGCGGACGTTGCAGGGGAAGCGCTGGCTGATGCTCTGGCCGCCCTTGCCCACCCGCGCAATCACCTCCCATGGCCCGGCCATAGTGAATGTGGCCTTGCCGGTGTAAGTGCCCGGGGCAGTCTCGGCCAGCACCGGCTTGTTCTCGCCCATATCCATGTTGCTCATCACCAGCGAGAGTTCTGCCTGGGCATTCTCCACCGGCTGGCCGCCCGCCTCGAACACACGCAGCGCGACATCGACGGGCTTGGCGGCGTTGATGGATTCCGGAATATCCAGCTTCAGGCGCCAGGACGCCTTGGGCGCGCCGGCGGCGGATGTCTCTTGGACCGCCGGTGGTTTTTGCGGCGAGCAGCCCCACCAGACACAGGCAGCCGCGGCAACCAGCAACAGGCAAGCAAGCTTCTTCATACGCAAGTGACCAGTGACGAGTGACAAGTGACGAGCGAGTGTCGCCGGGGAGCGGTTCTCGTCACTCGTCACTCATCACTCGTCACTGCTGCTATCGGTGGCCTGCCGTATGGCTTTCGGCCATCTCGGTAACGACTACGGGGCGGGCCTGGGTCGAGCCCTGGAGCCGATACAGGTGGTTCAGCAGGCCCTGGCCGCGGCCCAGGGCGTACCCTTTCTCGATGGCCTTGGTGACATAGGCTTTGGCCAGCACAATGGCGTCGGGCAGCGACTTGCCCAGGGCCAGATTGGCGGCGATGGCCGAGGAAAATGCGCAGCCGGTGCCGTGAGTGTTCTCCGAGGGGATGCGGTCCCCGGCGAAGACGCTGTAATTGTCGCCGTCGTAGTACACGTCCTGGGGTTTCTCCAGGTGCCCGCCGGTAATGACCACGCGGACGCCGTAGGCGGCGTGCAGCGCCGCCGCCGCGGCTCTCATCTGCTCGATGCTGCTGATGGTCTGGTCGGTCAGGCGGGCGGCTTCATCGATGTTGGGAGTGATCACCGTGACGCGCGGCAGCAGTTGCGCCCGCAGCGCCTCCACTCCCTCGGCATCCAGCAGCTCGGCGCCGCTGGTAGAGCGGAATACCGGATCGAGCACCACGAAGGGCGGCGCGTATTTCTCGATGGCCGCCGCCACGGCCTCCACATTGGCCGCCGAGCCCAGCATGCCGACCTTGACGGCCGCCAGCGGCATGTCCTCGGCCAGCGCCTGGATCTGCTGGCTCACGACGGCGGCGGAAACATCGTGGCGGCCCAGCAGCGCACTGGTGCTCTGCACCACCAGGGAGGTGACCACGGCCACCCCGTAGCAGTTATGAGCGGCGATGGTTTTCAGATCGCCGCTGACGCCCGCCCCGCCGGTGGGGTCGAATCCGGCAATGGTCATGACGACAGGAAGTGCACTTCCGGCCGCGCGCATCTCCATACCGGCAACAGTAACGCAGGCGGCTCTCCAACGCAATTGCGGATTGCTTCCCTGGGCCGGTTGGCCTACTATGACCCCTAGAGCATGACCGTTGACGAAGAGCTGACGCACCTGGAAGACGCGATCCGCAAGTTGAAGATCGAGTACGACGTCTATTTCAACGGTGGCACCCCCCGGGCCCCGGTCGACGCGCAGTGGCGGGTGGAAAGCGTCGTCAAGAAATACAGCGACGCGCAGCGGCTGTCGTTCGCCCAGCGGTTCCGGTACAACTCCCTGGTCCAGCGCTACGCGATGTTCAGCGACATGTGGCGGCAGAAGGTGAAGGCGCGCGAGGAAGGGCGCGAGCCGCCGCGCCGCCGCGAAGAGCCCAAGCCGGAAGCCGTTGCCGCCCCGCCCAGTTCCTTTGCCATCCAATGGAACGACCCGGAGCAGGAGCAGGACAAAGTGGAACGCCTGTTCAACGTCCTGGTGGAAGCCAAGAAGCGATGCGGCGAATCGACCGACTCGCTGCCCATGGAAACCTTCAAGCGCTTCGTCAAGCAGAAGACCGAACAACTCAAGAAGGATATGGCCTGCCAGCAAGTGGAGTACGTGGTGGAAATCGAGAACGGCCAGGTGCGCCTCAAGGCCCGGGGAAGCTCCTGAAACAAGCTATCAGCTATCAGCTTTCAGCTATCAGCCTGGAGCGGCCAAGCTGAAAGCTGAAAGCTGACAACTGATAGCTCTCTATGCCACAAATCAAGCGCGCACTGCTCAGCGTGACCGACAAGCGCGGCCTGCCGGCATTCGCCGGCGGCCTGTCGAAGTTGGGCATCCAACTGATATCGACCGGGGGCACGGCCCGCCTGCTGCGGGAGCAGGGGATAGAGGTCACCGATGTTTCCGACGTCACCCGCTTCCCCGAGATGCTGGACGGCCGGGTCAAAACGCTGCACCCGGCGATCCACGCCGGCCTGCTGGCGCGCCGCGACCTGCCCGCGCACATGGAGGCGCTGGCGCGCTGCCACATCGAGCCCATCGACCTGGTGGTGGTCAACCTCTACCAGTTCCAGGAGGCGGCGGCCCGCCCGGGCACGCCGCTGGACGAGCTGATCGAGCAGATCGACATCGGCGGCCCTTCGCTGATCCGCGCTGCCGCGAAGAACTTCCGCCACGTGGCCGTCCTCGTCTCCCCGGATGATTACCCGGCGGTCCTGGCGGAGATGGAGCGGAGCGAGCGCCGGCTCTCGGTGGAAACGAGCTGGCGGCTGGCCCAACGCGCCTTCCTGCTCACGGCCGCCTACGATGCCGCCGTTTCCTCTACGCTGTTGGGGATCAGCGAGCCGGCGCCCTCGGCCACTCTTCCCGCCCCAACGGATTCCGGGTTGCCGCCCAGCCAGACCCTGGCCCTGCGCAAGGCCATGGATTTGCGCTACGGCGAAAACCCGCACCAGCAGGCGGCGCTGTACCGCGTGGGCGACGGCCCGCCGGCCGGCCTGGCCGGCGCCCGCCAGTTGCAGGGCAAGGAACTGTCCTATAACAACCTGGTCGACCTGGATGCCGCTTGGGAACTGGTGAGCGAATTCAGCGACGCCGCGGCCGTCATCATCAAGCACACCAATCCCTGCGGCGCGGCCACGGCCGACAGCCAGGCCGAAGCCTACCGCCGCGCGCTGGCCACCGATCCGGTGTCGGCCTATGGCGGCGTGCTGGCCTTCAACCAGCCGCTCCAGGCCGATACCGCCGGGGAAATCGCCAAGTTGTTTGTCGAAGCCATTGTGGCTCCCGGCATAACGCCCGGGGCGCTGGAGCGGCTGGCGCCGAGGAGAAACCTCCGCCTGCTGGAAATGCTCAACTACGGCCCGGCACGCGAGGAACCGCAGTGGAAGAAAATCAGCGGCGGCCTGCTGTTGCAAACCAAGGACCAGCGGCCCATCGGCCCCGCCGACTTGCGCCCGGTCACCGCGCGCCGGCCCACCGAGCAGGAGACACGGGCGCTGCTGTTCGCCTGGAAAGTGGTGAAGCACGTCAAGTCCAACGCCATTGTGTTTGCGCGCCAAGGGCAACTGGTCGGGGTGGGCGCCGGGCAGATGAGCCGGGTCGATTCCGTGAAGCTGGCGGCCGGCAAAGCGGCGCTGCCCATACCCGGCTGCGTCATGGCCTCCGATGCCTTCTTCCCCTTCCCCGACGGCGTCGAAGAAGCGGCCAAAGCGGGCATTACCGCCGTCATTCAACCCGGAGGCTCGGTGCGCGACCAGGAAGTCATTCAGGCGGCCGACCGCCTCGGCCTGGCCATGGTCTTCACCGGCATCCGCCACTTTCGCCACTGATTAGGCTGTGGGCTGTAGGCTACAAGCTGCGGAGTTGCCCACAACCTACAGCCCACAGCCTACAGCCCACAGCGTGCTATACTCGGAAATAAGGTCCGCAAGGTCAACCTGCCGGAATCGGCCAGTGTGGGCAGCTTGCGAAGAGGCCGTTTGATGAAGATTTTGCTAGCTGCAATTGTCTCCGCGTACCTGGGCACGGCTCTGGTGTGCGCTCCTCAAGTGGAAAAGCCGGCCGGCGGCGCACCCGCCCAGTCCGCAGCCAGGCAGGCCGAATCGGCCAAGGCCGTGCCGAACAAGGCGGAGGCCTACTATCACTACGCGCTGGCCCACATGTACGAGGAGATGGGCGTCGCGTACAACCGGCAGGAGTACCTCAACAAAGCGCTGGAGGAATACAAGCTGGCGATGCAGAACGACCCGACATCGCCGTTCCTGAGCGCGGAGCTGGCCGACCTGTATGCCCGCACGGACCGGATTCGCGACGCGGTACTGGAAGCGGAGGACGTGCTGCGGCGCGACCCGAACAACCTGGAGGCGCGCAAACTGCTCGGCCGCATCTATCTGCGGGTGTTGGGCAACGCCAGCGGCGGCCGGGCCCAGAGCGATGTCCTCGGCCGCGCCATTGAGCAGTTTGAAAAGATCACCGAGCTGGCGCCCAAGGACGTCGAGTCCAAGATTACGCTGGGCCGCCTCTACCACGCTAACAGCGACTACACCAAGGGCGAGGCGGTTTTGAAACAGGCCCTGGCGCTGCAACCGGAATCCGAGGATGCGCTCACCAGGCTGGCCTTGCTGTACAGCGATACCGGCCAGTTGAACGCGGCCGTCGAGCTGCTTCAGAAAGTCACCGGCAAGAACCCGACCCCGCGGCTGTTCGCGGCCCTGGCGTCGGCCTACGAGCAGGCGCGCGATTACGACAACGCGGTCAAGGCCTACCGCCGGGCCCTGGAGCTGGACAAAGACAATCTGGATTATCTGCGGGGCCTGGGCCAGAACCTGTTATTCAACGAGCAGTACGAGGAAGCGCTGGTTCCCTACAAGCAGGTGGCTGCCGCGGATCCGCAAGACGGCTCCGCGTTCCTGCGCCTGGGCCAGATTTACCGCCAGCTTCACAAGTACGACCTGGCGCTGGAGAACCTGAAGAAAGCCGAGTCCCTGGTGCCCGACAGCTTGGAGGCGCCGTACAACCTGGCGCTGCTGGAGGAGACCGAAGGCCGCCCGGAGGCCGCCATCGGCATACTCAAGGGCTTGCTGGAGCGCACCGCGAAGGGCGGCGCCCAGTACACCCTGCGTGAAAAGACCAACCGGGCCATTTTCCAGGAGCGGCTCGGCATCCTGTACCGCAGCAATGAGAACTATGCCGCCGCCGAAGAGGCCTTCCGGCAGATGATGGACAGCGACCAGGAGAACGCCGTCCGGGGCGCCTCGCAGCTCATTGACACGCTGCGCCAGCAGAAGGAGTTTTCCAGGGCGCTGGCCGAAGCCGACGCCGCCCTCCAGCGTTTCCCGGACGAGCGCGGGCTGAAGATGCTGCGCGCCCAGGTGCTGGGGGAGAGCGGCAGGGTGGAGGAGGCCAACCAGGCGCTGAAGGCCCTGCTGGAGGATAAGGCCGAGGACCGCGAAGTGCTGTTGGCCATGGCCCAGGTCAACGAGCGCGCCAAGCGCTATCCGCAAGCCGAGCAGGCGGTGGCGGCGGCCGCCAGGTATGCTTCCCGCAAGGACGAAAAGGAGTTCGTCTACTTCCTGTGGGGCTCCATTTTGGAGCGGCAGAAGAAATACGATGCCGCCGAAGAGCAGTTCAAGCTGGCGCTGGCCGCCAACCCCAACAGCGCCATGACCCTCAACTATTTCGGCTACATGCTGGCCGACCGGGGTCTGCGGCTGGAGGAGGCCCGCAAGTACATCGAGGCGGCGCTGGACCACGACCCCAACAACGGCGCTTATCTGGACAGCATGGGCTGGGTGTATTACCAATTGAACCGCCTGGACCAGGCCGAGCAATACCTGCTGAGGGCCATCCAGCGCGTGCCCCACGACGCCACCATTCTCGACCACCTCGGCGATGTCTACTATAAGACCGGACGGCTGCACGAGGCCTCCCTGCAGTGGCAGAGAGCGCTGAGCGAGGCCCAGCGGCCCTCCCCCAGCGACACGGACCCCCAGGAGGACATCGCCAAAATCCAGAAGAAGCTGGACGACGTGAAGGTGCGCCTGGCCCAGGAAACCAGAAAGTAGCACGGCCTTCAGGCTGTGCAGTGCTGGAACCACATGGCCGCCAAGGGCACAAAGCTCCGCGCAGCCTCGTGAGTTTTTGTGCCCTCTTTGCCTTTGTAGCGCTTATCGGCGAACGGCAAGCGGATTGAACCAGCGCACTCCCGGGAAGCGCGCAAAGTCCCTGTCTGTCGAGGCAATTTCCGCCTGGTATTCGATAGCCAAGGCGGCCAGGTGCGCATCGGTGGTCAGGTCTCCTGCAGTGCCCAATCTCTCCAGCAAGCCGAAGAAAACCTCGGCGTGGCGCTCCCCGGGGGTGAGCAGTTGAACCTGTGGCTGTGCGAGCCAACTTCGCGCGCGTTCGGTAGCTTCGGAAACGGCCATCGGGTTGGCCATCACCCGGCGGTTTGTCATCAACCGTACAAAGCCGACGATCGTCGTCCAGGCCATGCCGACCGGCCGTGGCTGGCGCAGAGTGTCTTGCCACCAAGCGCGTGCCACCTCATGGTTCCGAGAAGTGGAATCGTGCGCGTAGATCAGGATGTTGATGTCGGGCAGGATCATTTTCGCAGCTTTCTGACGATCGCTTCGTCTTCCAACTCGTCTGCGAGTCTGTTCAGCTTATCCATGTCGATTCCCGGCTTGAAATGACAGGGATGCGGCTTGACGGTGAACGGTACTTGGGTGCCGGGCTCGGGGGCCGAAAGGCCGAATCGTAGCGCTTCGTTCACCGTGCGCTTCAGCGATTGTTTCTTGCGCGCCATCTTCCGTTTGAGTATCTGCGTTACATCGGGATCGAATGTAACCGTGGTTCTCATAATCGCATCATATGAGACTGGTTGTTTGATGTCAAGCCATCAACCAACGACACGGGCCGCCCATTAACGCGTCTTTGATTCGGCAATGAGGCGTGCCAGCAGGGATGAAGCAAAATTCGCAGAACTCAGTTCAGGCGCCGGTTCTCGATAGACGCCTTGCCGACCGTTAACCGAATCCGACATCAGAAGGCAGGCGGTATCGTAAAGTCGTTCGCGGACGAGTTTCGTGAGCAAGATTTCGTAGCGCCGTGCGTAGGAGGCGCCCTTGAATTCCGGAAAAACCTGAAAATGCGGCTCCCGCGTCCGCACGGGAGCGGTGGACCTCGGGGCTTCCTCAAGTAACATCAGGTAACCGAGCCACGGCCGCAGCGAGGGCTTGAAAGCCCCCTCGCGATAGGCGGCCCAGAGATCACCAGCGCTTCCGATTGCTTCTTCGGTTCGGTTGTTATAGTTGTTCCCAAACGAGCCGACCTGGGACTTAAACTAGAGGCTGGCCAGGAGGCGCCCATCCGCGACGACGAGCAGATCCCACTTTTTCTCCGGGCGATACCACCCGGGCAGCTCGATGCACTTGTCGCAGTAAACATGTGCATCGGGCAGGCCGTTGTCGCGCAACAGGTCGCGGACGAGCGAGATGAAACCGTTCATCTGCGCGCCTCCGGTCACTGCGGCTCGGGCTCCCGCGTCCTTGGCGCCCGTGGCAACTCCTTGTTTTCGCGCCTGTGCCTCGCGAGTGGACCAAAACTAGCCAATCGCCGCGCGCAGTCGCTGCTCAAGCTTTCGTCTGGGGGTCATTGCCCTGCTCGTGTCAGCGTGATTTTGGCTTCGGAGAACAGGAACGCGGTTTCGTTCGCAATTCTTTGACGTGCCAGATCGAGGTAATAGTGGTCGATTTCAAACCCGATGCTGTTTCGGCCCGTTCGGGCGGCCGCAACAGTGGTGGTGCCGGTCCCAAGGAACGGATCCAGCACCGTATCGCCTACAAAACTGAACATGCGAATCAGCCGCTCGGCCAGCTCGACGGGGAATGGCGCCGGATGATGCCGCGTCGAAGCGCCGGCCAGCCCCGTCCAAATCTGCTGAAACCACTTCCTGTGGTTTTCCGCGGAAATGATGCTCAACACCCGTGTCGCGGTTTCCGGAGCGCGATAGCCCCCCGGCTTTCGCTCCATGAGGACGAATTCAATATCGTTCTTGATGACCGCATTCGGTTCATACGGTTTGCCCAGGAAGCCCGAGCCGTTCTCCACCTCATACACGACGTTCGAGATCTTGCTCCAGATAATAGGTGCAAGGTTGTCGAACCCGATCCTACGGCAGCGCTCCTGGATCGAGGCATGCAGCGGAACGACGGTGTGCCTGCCCGCGTTTCTCCTGCGCGACAGGCATACGTCTCCTACCACGCAAACCAGACGGCCGCCGGGAACGAGAGCCCGAAAGCAGTGCTCCCAGACCGCCGCCAACTGATTCAAGAACTCCTCGTAGTCTTCGATGTCGCCCAGTTGTCCCTCCGAGTGGCGATACTCCTTCAAGGTCCAGTAGGGGGGAGAAGTGACCACTAGGTGGACGCTCTCGGCTGCCAGGTTTTCCATCCGCCGGGCGTCGCCCAGGTATAGTGCGTGGGCGGTCGGAATGCAGTGTACGGCATGCTCAATCAGCCCAACAAGTCTTTCGTCCTTTGCGATTCGCGGAATGTCCGTTTGCGGGTTGCTTAGGGAGAGCAGTTCTTCAGGCACAAACTGCTCTAAGGCAACGGATGCGGCCTGTGACCCGTTGCAGGCGCGCTTCCGGTCTCTGGGCCTTGCATGCATGAGGGTTTCCCGGTGCCTAGCACTAATCAGAACTCACTTGAACTCAAAACGTCAAGCACGGAGCGTCTGGCCAATCGCATTGGGTCGCCTGGGCTGCCTACCCCCCGCGCTCGCCGCAAAACTCCGAATCGTCGCCCGGCTCCTGTTAAGATAGCCGGGTGCCCGCTCTGCTGGTCCATTGCTACGCCAAGATCAACCTGGGGTTGCTGATCGGGCCGCGGCTGCCGGACGGATACCACGAGCTGCGGACCATCTTCCAGACCATCGGCCTGCACGACGAGTTGCGCCTGGAGGTTTCGGGGCGGGCCGCCGCGCCCGCGGTCGAGATGGTGTGCGACATCCCCGAGTTGGCCACCGCGGATAATCTGGCCGCGCGCGCCGCCCGCATGATCCTCGACGAACTGAGGATGCGCCGAAGCGTCCGACTGACCCTGAAAAAAGCGATTCCGCCCGGCGGGGGACTGGGCGGGGGCTCCAGCAATGCGGCGGCCGTGCTCAGAAGCCTGCCCGCGCTGATGGGCAAGCGACTGCGCCTGGGGCGGCTGATGGAACTGGGGGCGCAACTGGGCGCCGACGTCCCCTTCTTCCTGATCGGCGGGCGCGCCCTCGGCCTGGGAAGGGGAAACGAGGTGTATCCGCTGCCCGAGCCGCCGGCAGCCACGGTGCTGCTGGTGCACCCCGGCCTGCACATCTCGACCGCCGACGCCTACCGGCGGTTGGACGACACCCGAGTCGCAGGCCCGGCGTTGACAACGGATTCGCTCGGCCCTATGATATCCTATTGCTGCGGCGGTGCGTTGCGCGGCAGTATGGACCGACTCAGAAACGATTTTGAGCCGGTTATTTTTTCTGCCTACCCAGAGTTGGCGCGGCTCCAGCGGGTTCTCACCCGGGCCGGCGCGTCCCCGGCACTGCTTTCCGGCAGCGGTTCGGCGATGTTTGGTATCTTCGATTCTGGCGCGGCAGCACGGGTGGGAGTCGGGGAAATCCGCCGGCGCTGGCCGCAGTGGCGGATCTGGACGACGGGGACGGTCTCGCGGCGGCGACTGGCGGCCAGCTTATCCAGAACATGAATTTCGACCGGCTGAAAATCTTCACGGGCAACGCCAACAAGCCGCTGGCCGAGGAGATCTGCGCCTGCCTAGGCATGCCGCTGGGGCGCGCCTCGGTGCGCTATTTCACCGATGGCGAAGTCTACGTGCAGATCCTGGAGAACGTGCGGGGCGCCGACGTCTTCGTGGTCCAGCCCACCTGCCAGCCGGTGGACCGCAACCTGATGGAGCTGCTGCTGATGCTGGACGCCATGAAGCGGGCCTCGGCGCGGCGGGTCACGGCGGTGATGCCCTATTACGGCTACGCCCGGCAGGACCGCAAGGACAGGCCGCGCGTGCCCATTTCGGCCAAGCTGGTGGCCGACCTGCTGATGGCCGCGGGGGCCAGCCGCACCCTCACCATGGACCTGCACGCCCCGCAGATCCAGGGCTTTTTCGACATCCCGGTGGACCACCTGTTCGCCTCCCCGGTGCTGGTCGGCTACTTCAAGTCTTTGGAACTGCCGGACCTTACCGTGGTGGCCCCCGATGCCGGGGGCGTGGAGCGCTCGCGCTTTTTCGCCAAGCGCATGGACGCGCCCCTGGCCATCATGGACAAGCGGCGCAGCGAGACGAATGAGGCCGAGGTGATGCACGTGATTGGCGACGTGCGCGACCGCACCGCACTGCTCACCGACGACATCGTGGATACCGCCGGCACGCTGGTGAAATCAGCCCAGGCCCTGCTGGACAAGGGCGCCCGCAGCGTGTACGCCGCCGCCACCCACGCCGTGTTGTCCGGCCCGGCGGTCGAGCGCCTCTGCCAGTCGCCGATCGAACAACTGGTGGTGAGCAATTCGATCCCCTTGCGATCCGAGGCAGCCGAGTGCGGCCGGATCAAGGTCTTGAGCATTGCGGAGTTGCTGGCCAAGGCGATTCACTCGATTCACGCCGAAACGTCGGTTAGCCAGCTCTTTATTTGAGGTCCAAGGGTACCAGGGTCCAAGGGTCAGACCTGTGGACCTTTGCAGAGGGAATATGGCCAGAATGGTAATCGAGGCGGAGCCCCGGACGGGCGACGGCAAGAACGTCGCGCGGCGGCTGCGCGCCGCCGGGCGCCTCCCCGGCGTGCTGTACGGAGCGAACAAGCAGACTATCCCGGTGGCGCTTGATCCCAAGCAGTTGCGGGCGGCGCTGGAATCGCAAACGGGTCACAACACCATCCTGACGGTGAACCTGAAAGACGGGGAGAGCGCCAGCGCCATGGTCGTCGATTGGCAGTACGAGCCGCTGAAAGGCACGCTGCTGCACGTCGATCTGAAGCGGATTGCGCTGGATCAGGTGCTGCGCGTGGCGGTGCCCGTGCTGGCGGTGGGCGAGGCGCCGGGTGTGAAGACCCAGGGCGGCATCCTGGAGTACGTGCTGCGCGAGGTCGAGGTCGAGTGCCTCCCGGCCGATATCCCCGATCGCCTGGAGGCCGACGTCGGCAACCTGCTGATCGGCGCGCCGTTGCGGGCCAAAGACTTGAAGGTCCCGCAGGGCGTCCGCATCACTACCGACCCCGAGCAGTCGGTGGTCCACGTGGTGGCCTTGAAGATAGTCGAAGAGAAACCGGCCGAAGCCGCGCCGGTCGAGGAGGCCGCCGCCGAGGCCGCGCCGGCCGAGCCCGAGGTGATCAAGAAGGGCAAGGCCGAGAAGCAGGAAGAGGGAGCGGCCGAAGAGGGCAAGAAGAAGTAAAGTGCGGAATGCGGAGTGCGGAATGCGGAGTACGCAGCAGTAAGGAGATCACTCCGCACTCCGCATTCCGAACTCCGCAGTGGTTATGCGCCTGATCGTCGGTCTTGGCAACCCCGGCGTCGAGTATCAGTTCACGCCGCACAACCTGGGTTTCCTGGTGGTGGACCGGCTGGCCGAGGTTGCCGGGGTGCGCGTCCAGCGCCCCGAGGCCCGCTCGCTGCTGGCCCACGCGGAGATGGAGGGTACCCCGGTGGTGCTGGCCAAACCGCTCACTTACATGAACCTGAGCGGGCTGGCGGTCCGCGACCTGCTGGCGCAGTTGGAACTGGATCCGGGCGCGTTGCTGGTGATCAGCGACGACATCACCCTGCCGCGGGGCAGCCTGCGCATCCGGTGCCAGGGCGGCGCCGGCGGCCATCTCGGCCTGGAATCGGTCATCGGCGCGCTGGGCACCGAAGAATTCGCGCGGCTGCGGCTGGGCGTTGCGCCCGACCACCCCATCGCCGATGCCGCCGAGTTCGTGTTGCGGCCCTTTCGCCGCGCCGACTTGAAGCCGCTGGATGAGCAGATCGAGCGCGCCGCCGAAGCCGTCCGCGTCTTTCTGCGCGACGGCCCGGAAAAGGCCATGAACCTTTTCAACCGCAGTGATGAGTTATGAGTTAAGAGTTAAGCGTTATCGGCCGCGAGCCAGCCCTGGCTGCGCTGCCAATTCATAACTCTTAACTCTTAACTCTCAACTGCTTTCCGGGCATCCCGCCGAAGCGGGATTCCGTCCTTCGTTTCCGCCGGCTGCCGGGCCGGCGCCGGCGAGGGGCCCGGGAGAAAACGAGGAGCAATGCGAACCTACGAAATCGTCTACATCGTCAAACCCGACGTCAGCGAAGAAGACCTCGACAAGCTGATCAGCCAGATGGAATCGCTGATCACCAACAACGGCGGCACCATCCAGAAGACCGAGAAGTGGGGCCGCCGCCGGCTGGCCTACCAGGTGCGCAGGCAGCGCGAAGGCCAGTACGTCATCACCACCACGGACTGCGAGCCGCCGGCGCTGCGCGAATTCGAGCGCGTGCTGAAGGTCTCCGAACCGGTGATCAAATTCCAGACGGTGCGCATCGACGAAGAACTGAAGCGGCTGGAAAAGCTGCGCCGGCGGCGGGAGAAGCGGGGCGCCTCGAAGGGCGCCGCCGCGCCGCCCGCACCCGGCCCCCCGACGCACCCGGTGCCCCCGGCGCCCCCGGCGCCCGAGCAAGCCGCCGCAAGTTAGAGGTTTCAGGTTCCAGGTTTCAGGTCTCAGTCATGCAGATGATTACCTGGCACCTGGCGCCTGGCGCCTAACACCTGACACCCGGAGAACGAATTATGACGGATCAACCGCAAGCCAGGCGTCCGGCCAAGGCCGGCGCGGGCCCTGCCGGGAAGAAGCAATACTTCCGGCGCAGGAAGGTATGCAAGTTCTGTGTCGAGAGGATCGACGGCATCAATTACAAGGACACCAGGCTGATCGGGGCCTTTGTCGCCGAGCGGGGCAGGATCATCCCGCGGCGGATTTCCGGCGTTTGCGCGCCGCACCAGCGTCGGCTGACGGAAGCCATCAAGAAGGCGCGGAACATCGCGCTGCTGCCGTTCGCCGCGGAACAGTAGCAAGTGCGGAGTGCGGAAGCCGGAATGCGGAACGCCGGCCCCTGATTCCGCACTCCCCACTGCGCACTCTTGGAGAGGAGCGACTTTATGGAAGTCATTCTGCGTGCCGATGTCCCCAAGCTGGGCCACCGCGGCGAAGTAGTGACCGTCGCCGAGGGCTACGCCCGCAATTATCTGTTGCCCCGCAAGATAGCGGTCATGGCCAGCGCGGGCAACAAGAAGGTGATCCAGCAGGAAAAGACCGCGGCCGTCCGCCGCGAGGTCTCCGATAAGGCCCAGGCCGAACAACTGGCCAAAATGCTGGCCGACGTAACCGTCGTTGTGGCCCGCAAGGCGGGTGAAGAGGACCAGTTGTATGGTTCGGTGACCTCCATCGACGTGGCCGAGGCGCTGCAGGCCAAAGGCTACACCGTCGATCGCCGCAAGATCCATGTGGAAGATCCCATCAGGACGCTGGGCGAGTTCCAGGTGCCCCTGCGGCTGCACCACGACGTGGAAGCCACGGTGAAGCTCCAGGTGGTGCGCGAGACGGAGTAGGCGGCGCAGGTTGTAGCGGCGGTCTTCAGACCGCCATCTGCGCCGGCCACTCTCAGCCGCCGCCCTGTTGCTTCAACTCCCTCCCTGCCAATCAGTTACCGCCGGCCGGCGCCCCGCCCTGTTTTCAGTGGAACAATTGTGTTATAGAATGTTCGAAACAGCCGGTGTTGCTTGTGTCTCAGCCGAAGACAAAGACGGGCGAAGAAGGGCGCGGAAGCGGGCGAATTGGGCATCAAACATTTCTCTCGTCCGTGTCATCGCTGAAAAGTCGCACGGCACTAAGGAAGTGGCGCGGGCGCGGGAGCGATCCCGCGGGCGGGCGCGTATTGACACCGGTTTCCAGCTTCCTGTGGGAATCCTGTGCAGGCAGTTGCGGATCGTCTTCTAAAGTGCGCTGTCCTGACGGGTTGCGGCGCGCGCGGTTCAGTGCAAATCTCGCCGCCCCTGTGACGCGGCGGAGCAGGGCCGCATCGCCCTGTGGCGTAAGCGCTTAGCGGCGGCCCGCAAATCGGCTTGCACTGCGCGCCCGCGGCTGGCAAGAACATCAGGCGGGTTGGGAGACTATGGCCACGGTGGATCGAGTTTTGGAAAAAGGGTTGCCCGGCAACCTGGACGCGGAGCGTTCGGTGCTGGGCGCCGTCCTGCTGGATAACGCCGCCTACACCTACGCCGCCGAACTGCTGCTGGCCGACGATTTCTCCAATGATGCCCACCGCCGCATCTTCGCCCGCATGGTGGCCCTGGCCGAAACCGCCCGGCCCATCGATCCGGTGACACTCACCGAGGAGCTGCTCCGCACCGGCGAACTGGAGGCGGTCGGCGGCGTCGCCTATCTGTCGGTACTCACCGAGAGCCTGCCACGCTCGGTCAACGCCGCGCATTACGCCCGCATCGTCAAGGACAAGGCGGTCCTTCGCCGGCTGGCCCACACCTCCAACGGCATCCTCCGGGAAGCGCTGGAAGGTTCCGACGACACGGGCGCGATTCTGGACCGTGCCGAGAGCGCCATCATGGCGGTGGGGGAAGACCGCGGGCGTGAGGGGCTGATGCCGCTCGGCGAGGTCTTCCGCCGCACCTACCGCTCCATGGACGATTTACTGGAGCGGGGCAAGCGCATTACCGGCCTGGTCACCCGCTTCACGCACTTTGACGACTTGACTTGCGGGCTTCAGCCCTCTGACCTGATCATCATCGCCGGCCGCCCCAGCATGGGAAAGACGGCCTGGGCCTTGTCGGTGGCCGCCAATGTGGCCATCCGTCCCGATGCCGCATCGGGGAGACCGGTCGCCATCTTCAGCCTGGAAATGAGCAAGGAGGCCCTGCTCACCCGCCTGCTGTGCGCCGAGGCGGGGGTGGATTCGCACAAATTCCGCAGCGGCTTCCTCAACAAGGAGGACAACATCAAGCTGGCGCAGGCCATGGGCCGGCTGGCCCAGGCCCCCATCTACATCGACGACACCCCCGGCCTGCGACTGCAGGAGATGCACGCCAAGGCCCGCCGCCTGAAGAAGGACCACGGCCTGGCCCTGGTCCTGCTCGATTACCTGCAATTGATGACCGCGCCCAAGGCCGAGAACCGCAACCAGGAAATCTCGGCGCTGTCGCGCGGCCTGAAGGCGCTGGCCAAGGAACTTGAGGTGCCCGTAATGACGCTGTCGCAACTCTCGCGCGCCCCCGAACACCGCGGCGGCGCCGACGGCGGGCACCGGCCGCAGCTCGCCGACCTGCGCGATTCCGGCTCCATCGAGCAGGATGCCGACGTGGTCGGCTTCCTGTATCGCGAGGAATACTACATGCGGATGATGGGGCGCGAAGTGCCCGACGAGATTGCCGGGCGCGCCGAGATGATCATCGCCAAGCAACGCAACGGCCCCACCGGCAAGGTCCACATGGCCTTCCTCGACCGCTTCGCCCGCTTCGAGAATCTCGCCGAGAGCGTATCGCCGTTTTAGGCTCCAGCCTAGTCACCAACCTGCGGCCTCCGTTAAACTGGAAGCCATGACCGGACGACCGGCCTGGGCCGAGGTCTCTCTGGCGACACTGCGCGAGAACTTCCGCGCCATCCGCCGGCACGTGGGCCCGGGCGTAGAAGTGGTCGGGGTGCTAAAGGCGAACGCTTACGGGCACGGCGCTGAGGCGGTGGCGCGGGCGCTGGCGGCCGAGGGCGCGGCCTGGTTCGGCGTGACCAGCGCCGCCGAGGCGCTGCCGCTCCGCCGCGCCGGCCTTTCCCAGCCCGTCCTGCTGTTCAGCGGATTCTGGCCGGGCGAGGAAGAACTGCTGGCCGACCACGGACTGGTTCCGTTCCTGTTCGATGCCGGCCAACTCGAGCGCCTGGAGGACTACGGTCGCCGCCACGACAAGTCTCTCCCCTTCCATCTCAAGATCGATACCGGCATGGGGCGGCTGGGGCTGGACCCGGCCGAGTTGCCTGCTTTTCTGGAGGCCCTCGGCCGCTGCCGTCATGCGCGCCTGGAAGGGCTTTGCACCCATTTCGCCTCGGCCGATGAGGCCGGCGGCGAGCAAACGCGGCGCCAGATCGAGCGGTTCGGCGGCGCGCGCCGCCAGGTGCAACAACAGGGCTTTCACCCGCGGTGGCTGCACATGGCCAACAGCGCCGGCCTGGCGCGGTTTCCGGAGTCGCACGGCACGATGGTGAGGCCGGGCATCGCGCTGTATGGATACCAGAGCTGGGCTTCGCCGCCGGCCGTCAAGCCGGTGCTGGCGCTGAAGTCGCGGGTGATGTCGGTGCGCGCCATGCCCGCCGGCGCGCCCCTGGGCTACGGGGCAACGTACGTGACGGCGGCCGCGGCACGCATCGCCGCCGTCCCCACCGGCTACGCCGACGGCCTTCCCCGCCTGCTTTCCAGCCGCGGCCGGGCGCTGGTGCGCGGCTGCGCCGTTCCCATCGTAGGCCGCGTCAGCATGGATCTCACCCTGCTGGACGTCACCGCGGTCCCCGGTGTCCAGCCCGGCGACCCGGTGGTGTTCGTCGGGCGGCAGGGGCAGGCCGAAATCACCGCCGACGAGCCGGCGCGCCTGGCCGGCACCGTCCCCTACGAAATCCTGTGCGGAATTGGTGTGCGGCTGCCGCGCCTTTATGTTGAATCCTGATGTCCTTCGGGGACTTCTAATAGAGGTCCAAAGGTCTAAAGGTCCGAGGTTTAAGTATTGATGGGAACGAACCCCAACCTTGGACCCTTGGACCCTTGGACCTTGGACCCATGGACGGTGCTATACTAGGCGACATGGTTTGATACGGGCGGGCGGGACGGCCTGCCCTGAAGGTCTCGGGGGGGTGCGCACTGACCGGGACAAGAGGCGAGGGGGTGCGTTGTGGCCGATCTGCAGATCATAAGGGCAGTGTTTGTCGCTGTCCTAACCATCGCCTCCTACTACATTCAGCCGTTTGGCTTGGAGCGATATCAGGCTGCGATCCTGGGCTTCGCGTTTTCGGTGGCCATCATCACTTTTGAAATCCGGTTGAAACGCGCCAGCCTGAAGCGCCTGATCGGAGCGGCGATCGGATCGATACTGGGAATCGTCGGCGCCTCTCTGATCAGCCTGATCATTTATTCTGCCGCGGCCGACCCGCGTACCAAGTCGTTCCTGCAGTTGGGCATCCTGCTGCTGATGGCGTACGTCGGGCTGGTAGTGGGAGCGAACAAGGGCGACATGCTGAACCTGACCGCGCTGGGCGGCGTGTTCGGCGGGGAGAAGCCGGTCCGCAGGGCGCATAAGATACTGGATACCAGCGTCATCATCGACGGGCGGATCGCCGACATCTGCGAAACCGGCTTTGTGGACGGGATCCTGGTGATTCCGCAGTTCGTGCTGCGCGAGCTGCAACTGGTGGCCGATTCGGCCGATGCGCTGAAGCGCAACCGCGGCCGCCGCGGTCTGGATATCCTCCAGCGCATCCAGAAGATGGCCAACATCAATGTCCAGATCGTCGAAGACGACTTTCCGCAGGTCCGGGAAGTGGACCTGAAGCTGATCGAGCTGGCCAAGTCCTGCGATGCCAAAATCGTCACCAACGATTTCAACCTGAACAAGGTGGCGCAGTTGCAGGGCGTCCCCGTTCTCAACATCAACGAGCTGGCCAACTCGCTGAAGCCCATCGTGCTGCCCGGCGAGGTCATGCGCGTGTTCATCCTGAAGGAAGGCAAGGAATACAACCAGGGTGTTGCCTACCTGGATGACGGGACCATGGTGGTGGTCGATGGCGCCAAGAAGATGATCGGCAAGACCATCGACATTGCGGTCACTTCCGTTCTGCAGACCACGGCCGGCAAGATGATTTTCGGCAAGTATGACGAGCGGGCGCAGCACCGCGCGGCTCCGGCGGCGCCGGGCAGCGGCGGGACGCAGGAAGGAGCGGGCAATCCCAGCGGCCCCTCGGCCGCGCCACCGGCCGCGCTGCAGACCCCGGTGGCCCGCGCCCACCGCGACCGGCCCGAGCCGGCCTCGGTCTCCGAAGTGGCCGCCAAACCCTCATAGGCTGCGGGCTGTGGGCTGTAGGCTATCGGTTTTGGTCTACAGCCCACAGCCTGCAGCCTACAGCCTATCTATGAAAGTTGCCGCAATCATTCCGGCGGCCGGGATCGGCACCCGCATGGGGCCCGCAGCCGCCGTCAGCGCCGGCGCTTCCCGCAAGCAGTTCATGCTGCTGGACGGCGTACCGGTGATTGTTCATACCCTGCGGAAATTCGCCGCCACGCCCCTGGTCTGGCGCATGTTTGTCGCCGTGCGCCCGGTAGATCACGGCTCGTTCCTGCCTTATCTGCAACAAGAGCCGTTTGCCGATCGGGTGGAGATCGTCAGTGGAGGCGATTACCGCCAGGAGTCGGTGGAGAACTGCCTGTTGATGGTGCCGCCGGACACCGACCTGGTGGCCGTGCACGATGCCGTCCGCCCCTTTGTCGAGGTGAGCGCCATCGAGCGGGCCATCCGCGAGGCCGAGAAGAGCGGCGCCGCTATTCTCGGCATCCCCAGCGTGGACACCGTGAAGCAGGTCGAGATGCACTTGATTCGCGGCACCATTCCCCGCGAGCGCATCGTGCTGGCCCAAACCCCGCAGGTCTTCCGCTACCAGTTGCTGAAACAGGCCTTCGAGCGGGCCGCTGAGGACGGCTTCCAGGCCACCGACGAGGCCAGCCTGGTCGAGCACTTCGGGGCGGATATCGTCGTGGTGCTGGGCTCAGACCGCAATCTCAAGATCACCAAGCCCAGCGATCTGGAACTGGCGAAGTTTTTCCTCCAACTGGAGCGCGAAGGAAAAGGTGAAGAGTTAAGAGTTAAGAGTTAAGAGTTGGGAACGAACCGTGGCGATTGACCGCCCTCAACTCGTAACTCTTAACTCTTAACTCATAACTCTTAACTCCTATGCGGGTTGGCATTGGCATTGATTCGCACCGGCTGGTCGAGGGCCGCAAGCTGATCCTCGGGCTGGTGGAGATTCCTTTCGAGCGCGGCCTCGCCGGCCACAGTGACGGCGACGTGCTTTCCCATGCCATCGCCGACGCGCTCCTGGGGGCGGCGGGCCTCGGGGATATCGGCCAGCATTTCCCCGACAACGACCCGGCCTGGTGCGGCGCTTCCGGCACCGTGTTCTTCTCCCGCATCCTCGAGTTGCTTCGCGAGAAGGGATACCGTCCCGCCTCCGTGGATGCGGTCGTGATCCTGGAGCGGCCGAAGCTGGCTCCGCACCGGGAGGCGATGCGGCAGGCGCTGGCTGCCGCGCTCGGAATTCCCCAGGACTGCGTCAACATCAAAGCGAAAACCGCGGAAGGGCTGGGCGAGATCGGGCATGGCCAGGCCGCCGCCGCTCACGCCATCGCCATCATCGAGCTGCTATAAACCCGCATTCTGCCGACACCACCTGCCCTGCACGAAACTGCTGTCCGAACTTTACTCGCCTTGTTTTCAAGGTATTCGCTCCCACAACCCCCTGAAAACTTGACATGGCATGCCCGAGGGATGCCACAAGGCTGTGTCGCCCTGACACAGGTGGCCCCGGCGGCGATGCGAGATGGGCAGAAAAGCTCACTGATTCCAAAGCACTTACTGGTTTGTGAGTTTGGCTGTCCCATTGCTTTTGGTACAGGCGGTTCACACGTTTCCTCTTCAACCTGCCTCTCTG
>Ga0315294_10001323_pt1 | contig 26858 bp, 41 predicted proteins | sample YL17G13_40_MG_FD_203626 | JGI IMG/M metagenome (GOLD analysis project Ga0315294, IMG submission 203626) | Sediment microbial communities from Yellowstone Lake, YNP, Wyoming, USA - YL17G13_40 | ecosystem: Environmental > Aquatic > Freshwater > Lake > Sediment | place: USA: Wyoming | collected... | reverse complement strand
CAGGCGCAAAATCAGATATGGAACCTTGTGGAGAGTGTGCGAAAGGTGGAAGACCTCTTTTCCGCCAATGCCTCACATATTGCAGGCTTCCCTCACCTTCAGGACGAGGTGCGCCAGACCAAGGAACAACTGGGGCGCCTCCAGGAGCGCGCGCTGGCCAATCAGAGCCGCCTCGAAGAGGCGATCCGTCAGCAGCAGGCGGTGGTGGAGCGGGAGAGAGGGGAGCGCAGTGGCTCCGTGCGCCGCGTGGAGGCTGTGGAGAAGCTGGCCCAATCGTACGAGGGGCGCGTGCTGGCGCTGGAGGAGGGTGGACGCCGCTTCCGGGATGATGTCTCTGTCCTGGAGAAGCGGTTGGAGGCTGTAAATAAGGGCGTTGAAGAGGTAGCGGCGAAGACGGCTCGCCACGGCGAGGCTGTCAAGCGCTTGGAAGAAACGACAAGACGTCTGCACACTGAGACCGATGCCTTGATCAAGCAGGACTCCATCCTCGCCGAGCGCGTGCAACTCTTCGTCGAGCAGATGCGCCGTTTGGGGGAGCAGGTGGCCATCCTGGGCGAGGATCACGTGGTCCACCAGGAGCTAGCGGATATTCAGGAGAGTTGGCACACGGACGGTCAGCGCCTGGACGAGCGGCTGAAGGCCCTGGAGCAGGCGCTGGGAGAGCAGCACCAGCGCGCCGAAGACCAGGCTCGTGTCCTGGAGCTACTGGGGAGCAAGGACCGGACCCAGGTGGAGCGCCTGGCGGCCTTCCAGCAGCAGATCCGCGAGCAGCGCCAACAGGTGGTGGAATACCTGCGCAAGCTGAGTCAGTTCCAGGAGCGCCAGAAGCGCCGCCAGTTGGCTGCTCTGGAGCAGGAACTGAAGGAGATGAAGCAGCGTGACACCAAGCTGGGCGGCGAGTGATCGCCCTGGCGTGCTGCGCCGCTATCGGGACTATCTGCCGATAACGGATGCCACTCCCCTTGTCTGCATGGGGGAAGGGGAGACGCCGCTGGTGCGCTCCCAGCGGCTGGAGGCCCGATTGGGCTGTGGCCCCCTTTACTTCAAGCTGGAGAGCTGCAACCCTACTGGCTCGTTCAAGGACCGCGGCATGGTGGTGGCGGTGGCCAAGGCGATAGAGGAGGGGCAGAAGGCGGTGCTCTGTGCTTCCACTGGCAATACCAGCGCCGCCGCCGCAGCCTATGCTGCCCACTGCGGCCTCAGGGCCCATGTTCTCGTGCCGAAGGGTAACATCGCCCAGGGGAAGCTGGCCCAGGCGGTGGCACACGGCGCCCAGGTCATCGCTGTGGACGGCAACTTCGACCAGGCCCTGTCCCTGGCGCGAGCCATCACCGACAAGCATCCAATTGCCCTGGTCAACTCCCTCAATCCCTATCGGCTGGAGGGACAGAAGACGGCGGCCTTCGAGATCATCGATCACCTGGGGGATGCGCCCGACTACCTGTTCATTCCGGTGGGCAATGCCGGCAACATCACCGCCTACTGGCGGGGCTTCGTGGAGTATGGGCAGAAGGGGAAAGCCACCAGGAAGCCGCGGATGATGGGTTTCCAGGCAGAGGGGGCAGCTCCTATCGTTTTGGGAAGGCCGGTGGAGAAGCCGGAGACGGTGGCCTCGGCTATACGCATCGGCAACCCGGCTAGCTGGAAGGGGGCTGAGGCCGCTCGCGACGCCTCGGGCGGTGTGATCGAGGCGGTGAGCGATGAGGAGATCCTGAAGGCCTACCGCCTGCTGGCCCAGGAGGAGGGCATCTTCGGAGAGCCGGCCTCGGCGGCCTCGCTGGCGGGTTTGTTCAAGATGAGCCGCCAGGGGCTGGATCTCGGCAAAAGCACCATCGTCTGCATCATCACCGGCAGTGGCCTAAAGGACCCCGATACAGCCATGACTATCCCCACCGAGATCCGCGAGGTGCCTGTCGACCTGGCCGCTGTAGAGAAGGCCATCGGCGTGGCATAGGTGCACACCCCATCTCTGCACTGATTGATCCTGGGATGGGCCCGCCTGTACAATAGCGCCAAGCTGCCAATCTGCGACCGCCCCGATTGCGCCGGGGCGGGCTTTCCTTAAGGACAGGGGACGTGGTAGATCGCGCCAAGATCGCTGAGGCGGTGCGCCAGATCATCGATGCCATCGGCGAGGATCCCCAGCGGGAGGGTCTCGCCGAGACGCCTCGGCGCATCGCCGCCATGTATGCTGACCTCTTCTCCGGCCTTGACCGGGACCCTCTGGAGGTGCTGCGGAGCGGTTTCCGGGAGGAGAATGATGGGCCGGTGATCCTCAGGGATATCCCCTTCTACTCTCTGTGCGAGCATCATCTTCTTCCCTTCTACGGAGTGGCCCACGTGGGGTACATCCCCAATGGTCGCCTGGTGGGTATCAGCAAGATCGCTCGGGCGCTGGACATTCTCGCCAGGAGGCCCCAGGTTCAGGAGCGTCTGACCCGCCAGTTGGCCGACTGCATTCTGGAGGCCCTGAATGCCGACGGTGTGGGGGTTGTGCTGGAGGCGGAGCATCTCTGCCTGAGCATGCGGGGCGCCCACAAGCCGGGTGCACGGGTGGTAACGTCGGCGGTGCGGGGGCCCTTTGGTAAGGGGACATTCGCCCGCTCTGAGTTCCTGGCCCTGGTGCAGGGCAGAGGATAGCCCTTAACTCGGGTGGGTGAGTGCCCTTGACAGCGTGCGAACTTTGATATAATCTAACATTGGCGTCTGACGTCCATTGCGTATGTACGCCATATGTAAATACGTACAGGTCGAAAGACCCTAAAGTGACGACGGTCGGCGGACAGCTAGAGGCGGCAGCCTCACCGCCGTACTGGCTCAGAAATAAGGCTTTCGGCCTATTTCGCTGTGTTTGAAGGGGGATCGACTTGCCCACCATACATCAGTTGGTGCGGAGGGGGCGCAAGAAGCTGGTCAGGAAGACCAAGGCGCCAGCCCTGCGCTTTTCCTACAATGCCTTGAGGAATAGACTGGTGCGGGCGCAGGGAGCCCCTCAGAAGCGGGGCGTCTGCGTCCAGGTGCGGACGGTGACCCCCAAGAAGCCTAACTCCGCCTTGCGCAAGGTAGCGCGGGTGCGCCTGACCAACGGGATGGAGGTTACCGCCTACATCCCTGGCGAGGGGCACAGCCTTCAGGAGCACTCGGTAGTGCTCATCCGGGGAGGGCGAGTGAAGGACTTGCCGGGGGTGCGCTATCACATCATCCGCGGTGCCCTCGATTCCCAGGGGGTGGTGGGGCGGAAGCGGAGTCGCAGCAAGTACGGTACCCGTCGCAGCGAGGAACTCAGGTAGGGCAGGCAAAGCAATGACGAGGCGAGGCAAGGTCATCCGTAGGCAGGTACTGCCTGACGCCAGGCACAATAGCGTCTGGCTGCAGGTGTTCATCAACAAGCTGATGAAGGACGGCAGGAAGAGTACTGCCGAGCGGATCATGTATGACACTCTAGCCATCATCGAACAGCGGGCCAGCCGTAACCCCGTGGAGGTATTCGAACAGGCGGTGCGCAATGCCAAGCCTGTTCTGGAGGTGCGGCCTCGGCGTGTAGGTGGTGCCACCTATCAGATCCCTCTGGAGGTGCGGCCGGAGCGGCAGATGGCGTTGGCCGTGCGTTGGCTCTTGATAGCGGCGCGTGCTCGCAAGGGGAAGCCCATGGCTGAAAGGCTAGCCGCTGAGCTGATGGATGCCGCCAGCGGCCAGGGCGTCACTATCAAGCGTCGGGATGACACCCACCGCATGGCTGAAGCCAATAGGGCCTTCGCCCACTACCGATGGTAACCTCTGTGCAGCGGCCGCACCCATGAACGCGTAACGTTTTCTCTCTCCCGACGATCTGAAGATAAAGTCATGACTAGACCTGTGCTCATCGAAAAGGTTCGCAACATAGGGATCATCGCCCACATAGATGCGGGCAAGACGACCGTTACCGAGCGTATCCTCTTCTGCAGCGGCCGTACCTACAAGATCGGCGAGGTGGATGAGGGGACGGCTGTGATGGATTGGATGTCCCAGGAACGGGAGCGGGGGATCACTATTACCGCCGCCGCTACCACCTGCGAATGGGCGGAGCACATGATCAACATCGTGGATACGCCCGGCCACGTGGACTTCACGGTGGAGGTGGAGCGAAGCCTGCGGGTTCTGGACGGCGGCATCGTCCTCTTCGACGCTGTGGCCGGCGTCCAGTCCCAATCGGAGACGGTATGGCACCAGGCCGATCGCTATCACATCCCCCGTATCTCCTTCATCAACAAGATGGACCGGATGGGCGCCGACTTCTGGCGCACGGTGGGCATGATCCACGACAGGCTGGTAGCGCGGCCGCTGCCCATCCAGATCCCCCTGGGCGTGGAGGATAAGCACCTGGGTGTTATCGACCTGGTAGAAGAGGTGGCCTGGCTCTTCTCCGCTGATAAGGCCGAGGAGCCCGTTAAGGTTCCCCTGCCCAGGAAGTACGGCGAAGATCACAACGGCTGGCCTCAGGAGTTCGTGGCTGCTCTGGTGAGGGCGGACGCCGTGGCCCCAGGGGCAAGCGATCTCATCATCAGCTCCCTGGGGGAAGCGAGGACAAGGCGAGATGAACTCATCGAGGCGGTGGCCGAGCTGGACGACCAGCTCCTGATCAGCTACATCGAAGGGCGCCACATATCGGCCGCCGAGCTGGACAAGGCTGTCCGCCGCGCCACCCTGGCCAATGTGGTAACCCCCGTCCTCTGCGGCAGCGCTCTGCGCAACAGGGGCATCCAGCCCCTGTTGGATGCGGTGATCGACTACCTGCCGTCACCAGTGGACGTGCCACCCATCAAGGGTATCCATCCCAAGACGGGGGAGACGATCCAGCGTCAGGCTGCTGACGATGAGCCCTTCGCCGCCCTGGCCTTCAAGATCGTGGCCGACCCGTATGTGGGGCGTTTGGCCTATTTTCGGGTCTATTCTGGCAAGGTCAGCCAGGGCTCCCCGGTTCATAACAGCACCCGCTCTGAGCGGGAGCGTATCGGCCGCCTGCTGAGCATGCATGCCCAGCACCGAGAGGACATTGAGGAGGCCTATGCCGGCGCCATCGTGGCGGCCGTCGGCCTCAAGAACACCTTCACCGGCGACACCCTCTGCGACAAGAGCCATCCCGTGATCCTGGAGGCGATCAAGTTCCCCGAGCCGGTTATCTCAGTAGCCATCGAGCCCAAAACCAAGGAAGACCAGGATCGGATGAGCGAGACCCTGGGGCGCCTGTCGGAGGAGGACCCCACCTTCCGCATCCGCCATGACCCCGAGACGGGCCAGACGATCATCTCCGGCATGGGCGAACTCCACCTGGAGATCATCGTCGACCGGATGATGAAGGAGTACGGGGTAGAAGCCAGCGTGGGCAAGCCGGAGGTGGCTTACAAGGAGGCCATCACCCGTTCGGCCAGAACCGAGAGCCGCTTCATCCGCCAGACGGGCGGCCACGGGCAGTACGCTGTAGTGGAGCTGGAGGTGGCTCCCCGCGAGCGGGGCGCTGGCTTCCGGTTCGTGGACAAGATCATCGGCGGGGCCATCCCCCGTGAGTTCATCCCGCCGGTGGAGCAAGGTGTGAAGGGAGCCCTGGAGACGGGCGTCCTGGCTAACTACCCGGTGGTCGATGTGGAAGTGACCCTGGTGGATGGCGGCTATCATCCGGTGGACTCCTCCGAGCTGGCCTTCCGTATGGCCGGCTCGCTGGCCGTGCAGAAGGCCCTGTCTCAGGCCAAGCCCATCCTGCTGGAGCCAATCATGGGGATAGAGGTGGCTACGCCGGAGCAGTTCTTCGGCGACGTGCTCGGCGATGTCAGCGCCCGCCGTGGCCACGTGACCATGGTTGACCAGCGGGGCCATATGAGGCTGATTCGCGCCCTGGTGCCCCTGGCCGAGACCTTCGGCTATGCCACGGGCCTGCGCTCCTTGACGCAAGGTCGGGCTACGTACACTATGGAGTTCGACCATTACGAGGAGGTGCCGAGCTCGGTGGCTGAGGCGCTGCTGGGGCGGGCGAGAGGATACGTGAGAAGGTAGGGCATGCCTAGACAGAGGATACGCATTCGCCTGAAGGCTTACGATCATCGCATCCTCGACCAGTCCGCCGCCCTCATCTGTGAGGCGGCGGAGAGGACGGGGGCGGTGGTGGCTGGCCCTGTGCCTCTGCCCACCGAGATCAAGAAGTTTTGCGTTATCCGCTCGCCCCACATCGACAAGGATTCGCGGGAGCAGTTCGAGATTCGCACTCATAAGCGACTTATCGACATTGTGGAACCCACATCCAAGACGGTGGACGCCCTGATGCGTCTGCAGGTGCCTGCGGGTGTGGATATCGAGATCAAGCTGTAGTCATGATCGAAGGGCTTTTGGGCCGCAAGCTGGGTACGCTGCAAATATTCGACCGCGACGGTGTGGTGGTGCCAGTGACGGTCATCGAGACTGGCCCCTGCATTGTCCTTCAGGTGAGGACCAAGGACCGCGATGGCTATGAGGCCGTCCAGTTGGGCTTCGGGGTGCGAAGGCGGGCCAACAAGCCCATGAAGGGGCACTTCAAGGGCCTGGGCTCCTTCCGCTACCTGCGGGAGTTCCGCGTGGCCGAAATCAGCCGGTGGCAGGTGGGCCAGCGAGTGGGCGCGGAGATCTTCGAGCCCGGCGACCTGGTGGACGTGAGCGGCGTCTCCAAGGGCCATGGCTTCGCTGGCGTGATGAAGCGCCACGGCTTCCATGGCGGGCCCAAGACTCACGGCCAGTCGGACCGCGCTCGCGCCCCCGGCTCCATTGGCGCCAGCGCCAGCCCCGGGCGGGTGATGAAGGGCATGAGGATGGCCGGCCACATGGGCGCCGCGAAGGTCACGGTGCGCAACCTAGAGGTGGTGGACTCCAATCCGGCCCGAGGTGTGATCATGGTCAAGGGCGCTGTGCCCGGGACCAAGAATGGCCTTTTGCGCATTCGCCTGGCCCGCAAGCAGGCCGTGAGGCGGAGGGTGGCTGAGAGGAAGGCCGAGGAGGCGGAGCCGGAGGAAAAGAGGGTGGAGGAACCGCCGGCCCAGGAGCCGCGGGCTGAGGACATAGAGGGCAAGAAGTCGTGAAGCTTCCCGTATACAGCGTTGAAGGAGCTAAGCTGAAGGCCATCGCGGTGGACGATCGGGTGTTCGCCATCAAGCCCAACCTGGCGGTGGTGCATCAGGCATTTGTGGCGCAGCAGGCCAATCAGCGGGCTGGCAGCGCCAGCACCAAGACACGGGGCGAGGTGCGGGGCAGCACCATCAAGATTCGTATTCAGAAGGGCACTGGCCGGGCGCGCGCGGGGCCCATTCGTGCGCCCCAGCGTCGGGGCGGCGGTGTCGCCTTCGGGCCAAAGCCTCGCAGCTACCGCCAGGCATTGCCCAAGCGCATGAAGCGCCTGGCCATCCGCTCGGTGCTATCGGGCAAGGTGGCCGCCGGCCGTCTGGTGGTGGTCAATGAGCTGGCTCTGGAGAAGCCACGCACCAAAGACATGGTGAGCGTCCTGAACAACCTCGGCATCGAGCGCTCGGCCCTCATCGTCACTGGCGCGCCGGACCGCAGCGTCCATGTCAGCGTCCGTAACATACCGAAGACGAAGGTTCTGCCTGCCGCCTACCTGAATGTGATGGACATGCTGAGCCATCGCGATCTGGTGATGACGGTGGCAGCGGTGCGTCGCTGCGAGGCCCTTTGGGGTGGCGATCGCGCCGGGCAGCGGCGACCAACGACCAGCATGGCTGCCGGCGGGCAGGAGGCGAGCTAGGATGCCCAAGGCCATTCACCTCTACGATGTGATTCAGCGGCCCCTGGTGACTGAGAAGGGCGCGCACCTGCTGGCCGAGGACAAGTATGCCTTTCGGGTGGTCAGCGGAGCGAACAAGACCCAGATCAAGCAGGCGGTGGAGAAGGCCTTCAACGTGCGGGTGCGAGCAGTTAATGTGATGAACGTGAGGGGCAAGAAGCGTCGCTGGGGCAGAAGGGAAGCCCTCAGCCCCTCCTGGAAGAAGGCGATTGTGACCCTGGCACCAGGGGACAAGATCGAGCTGTTCGAGGGCGTGTAAAGATGGGTATTAAGCAGTACAAGCCCACCTCTCCCGGCCGACGGGGAGCAAGCGGCTACACCTTCGAGGAGATAACCAAGAAGAAGCCGGAGAAGTCTCTGATGGTGCCCCTGAAGAAGAAGGCGGGTCGCAACAATCAGGGACGGGTGACCGTGCGCCACCGTGGCGGCGGCGCCAAGCGGATGCTGCGCCTCATCGATTTCAAGCGGGACAAGTTTGGTGTACCGGGCAAGGTAGCGGCCATCGAATACGACCCCAATCGCTCGGCGCGCATCGCCCTCGTCCACTACGTCGATGGCGAGAAGCGCTACATCCTCTGGCCGGTGGGCCTGAAGGTGGGGGATACGATAATGTCCGGCCCTGAGGCGGAGATACGGCTGGGCAATGCCCTGCCCCTGAAGAAGATACCGTTGGGCACAGCGGTGCACAATCTGGAGCTGTGCTTGAAGCGGGGCGGCCAGCTAGTGCGCAGCGCTGGTTCTGCTGCCCAGGTGATGGCCAAAGAGGAGCGATACGTGCAGGTGCGTCTGCCCTCGGGGGAGATACGCAAGGTCCTGGCCGACTGCATGGCAACTATCGGCCAGGTGGGCAACGTTGAGCACAGCCAGATCAAGCTTGGCCGGGCAGGGCGTAGTCGCCTCATGGGGCGGCGGCCTGTGGTGCGCGGCGCGGCTATGAACCCCTGCGATCACCCCCACGGTGGCGGCGAGGGCAAGGCCCCCGTCGGTATGCCCGGGCCGAAGACGCCCTGGGGCAAGCCGGCCCTGGGTTATCGCACCCGCCGCAACAAGAGCAGCGACAAGTACATTGTGCGGCGTCGTAGTGGCAGGTAGGGGGTAGGCGTTGTCCAGATCGACCAAGAAGGGGCCGTTCGTAGAAGCCAAGATGATGAAGAAGGTGGAGGCGGTTCAGCGATCCGGCCAGAAGACGATCATCCGCACTTGGTCGCGGGCATCCACCATCATGCCTCAGATGGTGGGTCTGACCATCGCCGTTTACGACGGTCGGCGCCATGTGCCGGTCTTTATCACCGAGAACATGGTCGGCCACCGCTTGGGGGAGTTTGCCCTGACGCGCACCTTCCGTGGTCACGGTGGTCGGTCGGAGAAGTTCACCAAGGTGCGCCGGAAGTAGGGTTGTAGTATGCAGGTGAGAGCCGTGGCCAGGAACGTGGCCATATCGCCCAAGAAAATAAGGCTCGTCCTCGAGCAGTTGCCGGGCAGGAGCGTGACCGAGGTTCTGGCCCGCCTGCGCTACATACCGTCGTCTCATGCCAGGGTGGTGGCCAAGCTGGTGCGGTCGGCGGCAGCTAACGCCGAGAACAACTACCAGATAGACCCTCGTTACCTGCGAGTGTTCGCCGCCTATGCTGGCGACGCTCCCAGGCTCAAGCGATGGCGGGCACGCCCCCGCGGCCGTGCTTCTACCATCCTGAAGAGGCACAGCCACGTTACGGTCATAGTGGAGGAGGCTGAAGGCTAGAATGGGTCAGAAGGTTCACCCTCACGGTTTTCGCATCGGCTATCTCTACGGCTGGCAGAGCCGGTGGTTCGCCGGGAAGACTTACACCAAACTGCTGCATGAGGACCTGACTATCCGACGCACCCTCAGTCGAATGCTGACCGACGCCAGCGTGTCCAATGTGGAGATCGACCGTAACGCCAACCAGGTGACGGTGACCATTCACACGGCACGACCGGGCATAGTGATCGGCCGCGGCGGGCAGCGGGTGGACGAGGTGCGCAAGGAGCTGGAGAGGCTGACCGGCCGGCGCATGCGGGTGAACATCGTCGAGATCCGCATGCCGGAGAAGGACGCCAGCCTGGTGGCCAGGGCGGTGGCAGAGCAGTTGGAGCGGCGAGTGTCCCATCGGCGGGCGATGAAGCAGGCAGCGGCCCGCACTATGCAACGGGGGGTCGAGGGTATCAAGATCAAGGTGGCAGGGCGTCTGGGCGGCAGCGAGATGTCGCGTAAGGACACGGAGATGGTGGGGCGAGTGCCATTGCATACCCTGAGAGCGGACATTGACTACGGCACCGCCGAGGCCCACACCACCCTCGGTCGCATCGGCGTCAAGGTTTGGATTTATAAGGGCGATATTTTGCCCGAAATCAAGGAACGACCAGAAGAGGAGGAATCTCCCTCGCCCAGCCCTGGGGAGTGAGCAGCCATGCTGGAGCCTAAGCGAGTGAAGCATCGGAAGACCCATCGAGGCCACCGCCGTGGAAAAGCCAGTGCGGGCAACAGCCTGACCTTCGGCGAGTTCGGCCTTCAGGCTCTGGGACAGACCTGGATGACCGCTCGCCAGATCGAGGCCGCCCGTCGTGCCATCACTCACCACCTTCGTCGTGGCGGCAAGGTGTGGATCTGTGTCTTCCCCGACAAGCCGGTCACTAAGAAGCCAGCGGAGATGCGCATGGGTAGCGGCAAGGCCGCTCCCGACCACTGGGTGGCGGTGATCAGGCCGGGGAGGATTCTGTTTGAGATCGCTGGCGTGCGGGAGGATGTGGCACGGGAGGCCATGCGCCTGGCCGCGCACAAGCTGCCCATCCCCACGCGGGTGGTGGTGCGCGAGGCGATGGTCTAGGGGGTAGCGGTGACAAGGGTCAACCGAAAGGCCGATGAGATTCGACGCCTGTCCGATGACGACCTGGCCAAGGAGCTGGAGGAGATCCGCCGCCGTTTCTTCTCCCTGCGCCTGAGCTCGATAACCCGCCAGGAGTCCAACCACCGGCTGATCAGTCAGATGAAGCGGCGGATTGCTCGCCTGGAGACCCTCCAGAGGGAGCGGCAGTTGGCCGTCCAGGCCGTCGCCAAGAAGGAGTAGGATGACCAGAATCCGCTACGGTGGCCGGAAGACCCGCGTGGGTGTGGTGGTCAGGGACAAGATGGCCAAGACGGTGGTAGTGGCAGTGGAGGCCTTCAAGCGCCATCGTTTGTACAAGAAGATCATGCGGCGCGTGAAGCGCTACAAGGCCCACGATGAGGAGAACGCCTGCCAGGTGGGCGATAAGGTGCTCATCGTGGAGACACGGCCCCTATCGCGGGACAAGCGCTGGCGGGTGGCCGAGATACTGGTCACCGCTGCCCTGCCCGAGGAGGAGAGGGCGTTGCTCGAGGAGGAGGTGGCTGAGGAACTGCGGGAGCTGGAGGAGGTAATGGTTGCCGAAGCCCCGCCGCCGGCAGAGGAAGAGGCGATGCCAGCGGAGGAGGTAGTGACCGAAGAGGAGCCGCCAGCAGTGGTTGAGGAAATCGAAGAGGCGCCGCCGGCGGTCGAGGCAGAGCAGCCACCGGCAGAGAAAGAGACGCCGCCAGCGGAGGAGGTAGTGGCCGAAGAGGAGCCGCCAGCGGCGGTTGAGGCAATCGAGGAGGCACCGCCGGCGGGTGAGGCGGAGCCGCCACCGGCAGAGGAAGAGGCATTGCCAGCGGAGGAGGAGGTAGTGGCCGAAGAGGAGCTGGCAGCGGTGGCTGAGGAAATCGAAGAGGCACCGCCGGCGGGCGAGGCAGAGCAGCCGCCGCCGGAAGAGGAGCAATCGCAGGCTGGGGAAGAAGAGCAGCCTCAGAAGGAAGAAACGCAGGAATCATGATCCAGTCGTTCACGCGCCTCAAGGTGGCCGACAACACCGGCGCCCGCCAGATCATGTGCATTCGGGTGCTGGGTGGCACACGCCGTCGCTATGCCCGCGTGGGCGACGTTTTTGTGGGTACGATCAAGCAGGCTGTCCCCAACGCTTCGGTGAAGAAGGGCGAGGTGGTGAAAGCGGTGGTGGTGCGGGTGGCCACGACCTACGGCCGTCCCGATGGCAGCCACATCCGCTTCGATGACAACGCCGCGGTCATCCTGGCCGACAACCTTAATCCCAGGGGCACGCGCATCTTCGGGCCAGTGGCGCGCGAGCTGCGGGAGAAGAACTTTATGAAGATCGTGTCCTTGGCGCCGGAAGTGGTGTAGCCATGCCCAAGATCAGGCGCGAAGACACAGTGTTGGTCATCAAGGGCAAGGAGAGGGGTAAGACAGGCGTGATCCGTCAGATGATACCACACAAGAGACGGGTTATCGTCACCGGTGTGAACATGGTGAAACGTCACATGCGACCGCGCGCCGATCGGCCCGGAGGCATCATCGAGAGGGAAGGGTCCATCCACGTGTCCAACGTCATGATCATCTGCAAGAGCTGCAACAAGCCAACGCGGGTGGGCTTCCGCTTCCGTGAGAACGGCAGCAAGGTGCGCTTCTGCCGTCATTGCAGTCAGCCTCTGGACTAGGAGCGATGGTGATGGCGTCCAGGCTCAAAGAGCGATACCGACAGGAAGTGGTGCCGGCCCTTGTAAAGGAGTTCGGCTACCAGAACGTAATGCAGGCGCCCCGCCTGGAGAAGATCGTGGTGAATGTGGGCATGGGGGAGGCCATCCAGAACCCGAAGGCCCTGGACTCGGCGGCTGAGGACATGGCCGCCATCACCGGCCAGAGGCCGGTGATCACCCATGCCAAGAAGTCTATCGCTGCCTTTAAGTTACGGAAGGGGATGTCCATCGGCCTCACGGTGACGGTGCGGGGCGACCGCATGTACGAGCTGTTAGACCGTATGGTGAACGCCGCCCTGCCCCGCATTCGCGACTTTCAGGGGGTTTCGCCCTACTCCTTCGATGGCCGTGGCAACTACAGCCTGGGCATCAAGGAGCAGTTGATCTTTCCCGAGGTGGACTACGATAAGATCGACCGCATTCGCGGCTTTCAGGTGACGGTGGTAACCACCGCTAGGAGCGATGAGGAAGGCAAGCGGTTGCTGGAGCTCTTGGGCATGCCTTTCGCTCGTAGCTGAACCTGCTTGGCGGCAGGCAGGGCAAGGAGGGAGCGTTGACCCGTAAGGCCCTTTACTTCAAGACCTTCTACAAAGCACCGAAGTACAAGGTGCGGCAGAAGAATCGCTGCCGGCTCTGCGGGCGGCCGCGGGCCTACATGCGCCTGTTTGCTCTCTGCCGTATCTGCTTCCGCCAGCTAGCGTTAGAGGGAAAATTGCCCGGGGTCAAGAAATCCAGTTGGTAGGGAGTGACGCATATGATGACCGACCCCATTGCCGATTTGCTCACGCGCATTCGCAATGCCCTGGTGGCCGGGCACGAGTCTGTTCAGGTACCAGCCTCCAAGACGAAGATCGCTATCGCTAGGGTGCTCAGGAAAGAGGGCTTTATCAAGGACTTCGAGGTAGTGCGCGACGGCGTCAAGAGGACCATCCGCATCGACCTGGCTTACAGCGGCAGGAAGGAGCCCACTATCAGCGGTCTGCGGCGGGTAAGCAAGCCTGGCCTGAGGGTGTATGTGCAGAAGCGGGAGATCCCCCGCGTCTACAGCGGCCTGGGCATCGCCATCCTCACCACGCCTCAGGGAGTAATGACTGGCCAGGAGGCCTGGCGCCGGCAGGTGGGCGGCGAGGTCCTCTGTTACGTGTGGTAAGGGAGTGGAGGTAATGTCTCGCGTAGGCCGACAGCCAATAGCCGTTCCCTCGGCAGTGAAGGTGCAGATCGAGGGTGCCCGAGTCACCGTAACTGGCCCCAAGGGGGAGCTCAGCCGCGACTTTCACCCTGACATTGCCATTCGTCTGGATGATGGCCGGATCCTGGTCAGCCGACCCAGCGACCGGCCCCAGCATCGCTCGCTGCACGGCCTCACTCGCACTCTGCTGGCCAACATGGTCACTGGCGTCAGCGAAGGCTTCAGCAAGGCGCTGGAACTGCACGGTGTGGGCTATCGAGCCCAGATGCAGGGGCAGAAGCTAGTGCTCCAGGTGGGCTACTCGCAGCCGGTGGAGATGGCGCCGCCGCCTGGGATCACCCTGACGGTGGAGGGCACCAATCGGGTGGCGGTGCAGGGCATAAGCAGAGAGTTGGTGGGCCAGGTGGCGGCCAATATTCGTGCTGTGCGCTCGCCCGATCCCTACAAGGGCAAGGGCATCCGTTATCAGGGCGAGATGGTCCGCCTCAAGGCAGGCAAGGCTGGCAAGGCCGCCAAGCGATAGTCATGAAGGGCAAGAAGACAGCAGGAGCAGCCCGAATACGTCGCCATCGGAGGGTGCGCCGGAAGGTGGTGGGCACCCCCCAGAGGCCACGTTTGTGCGTCTTTCGCAGCCTTAATCACATCTATGCTCAGGTGATCGATGATGAGGGCGGCCACACCCTGGTAGCCGCCTCTGACCTGGAGGCGGATATCCGTCAGCAGGTCAACGGCAAGCGCAAGACAGAGGTGGCCAGACTTGTGGGCCAGCGAGTGGCCGAGCGTGCCCTAGAGAAAGGGATCGGGACGGCGGTGTTCGACCGTGGCGGCTACAGGTTTCACGGTCGGGTCAAGGCCCTGGCTGATGCCGCTCGCCAGGGCGGGCTCGTGTTCTAGGGACGGGGAGAGATGTCAAATCCCAGGAAATACATAGGCACTGTTGAGAGGATAGACTACCTGGAGCTGGAGTTGGCCGAGAAGGTAGTGTTCATTAACCGCGTGGCCAAGGTGGTCAAGGGTGGACGCCGCTTCCACTTCACCGCCGTCGTGGTAGTAGGCGACGGCCAGGGTCGTGTGGGGGCGGCTATAGGCAAGGCCAAGGAGGTGCCCGAAGCCATCCGTAAGGCCACCACCATAGCCCGCAATAACCTGATAAAGGCCCCCATGAAGGGCACGACCATCCCCCATGAGGTGCAGGCCTGCTTTGGCGCTGCCAGGGTGTTCATGAAGCCGGCGCCGCCGGGCACCGGTCTCATCGCTGGCGGAGGCGTGCGAGCGGTCTTGCAGATGGCGGGCATTAAGGATGTGGTGGCCAAGTCCCTGGGCAGCGCCAACGCGGTGAACGTGGTCAAGGCCACCATGCTTGCTCTTTCTCAAATGAGGGATGTTGAGGCAACGGTGACCAGGCGTCGTGCCTTGGCTACCGTCGAGGCGTAGGTAGCGATGGCCAAGCTCAAGATCACCTGGAGGAAGAGCGCCATCGGCTACGCGTCAGACCAGCGACGGACTATCCGCGCCTTGGGGCTGCGGCGCTTGAACCAGGCGGTGCAACATAGCGATTCGCCAGTTGTGCGTGGTATGATACTCAAGGTGCGCCATCTGGTAGAGGTGGAAGAGGTGGGCGAGTAGGATGCAAACCCATGAGCTAAGACCCCCTAAGGGTGCGCGTCACAAGCGAAAGCGGGTGGGCCGCGGCAACGCCAGCGGCCACGGTACCTATTCGGGGCGCGGCTCGAAGGGCCAGAAGGCGCGTTCCGGTGTCGGGATTCGCCTAGGCTTCGAGGGTGGTCAGACGCCTCTCGTCAAGCGTCTGCCCCGACTGCGGGGCTTCACCAACATCTTCCGGGTGGAGTATGCGCCCGTGAACGTGAATCAGTTGGAACGCTTTGAGGCGGGCACAGACGTAACGCCCCAACTTCTGCGCGAGGTGGGAATCATCAAGAGTTTGAGGCAGCCGGTGAAGATTCTGGGCGACGGCGAGATAACCAAGGCCCTGACCGTACGGGCCCACAGGTTCTCGGCGGTGGCCAAGGAGAAGATCGAGGCAGCCGGCGGAATCGTCGAGGAGGTAGCTCGTGGCGCGAGCGCCCACCGTCGCTAGGCCGCGTCTTCTCCAGGCCGTCATCGACGCCTTCCAGCAGGCGGAAGTCCGCCGAAAGATCGTGTTCACTCTGGCATTGCTGGTGGTGTTCCGCCTTGTGGCCAACCTGCCTGTCCCAGGTGTTGAGACAGCTGCCTTGGCGGACATTTTCAAGAACAATGCCGTCCTCGGCTTTCTGAACATCTTCAGTGGGGGTGCCCTGCGGAACATGAGCATCGCTGCCCTGGGCGTTTACCCCTACGTGACCGCCTCAATCATTATGCAGCTACTCGTTCCCATGGTGCCTCAGCTTCAGGCTTTGACCAAGGAGGGCGAGCAGGGCCGCCGTCAGATCGCGGTGTACACTCACTGGCTGACAGTGCCAATGTGCATTGTCCAGGGCTACGGACAGCTCATTCTTATCAACAACTTGGGCGGTTTCGGGGCCGAGACGAAGATCGGTCTTACCGGCGACGCTTTCTTGCCCACTCTCTCCATGATTAGCACCCTGACCGCCGGCAGTATGTTCTTGGTCTGGCTGGGCGAGCTGATCAGCGAGAAGGGGCTCGGCAACGGCATATCGCTCCTTATCTTCGCTGGCATCGTCGCCAACATACCGCGGATGATCTGGACCGAGGTTTATGTCTCGACCGCCATGACGGGCATTGTGATGCTGGCTCTGTTCATCACCTTCATCCTCGCGGTCATCGTCTTCTTCCAGGAAGCCCAGAGGCGCATCCCGGTTCAGTACTCCCGCAGCCTGTTCAGGGGCGGTCGGATGTACCGCCAGTCGGGCCAGACCCACATCCCCCTGCGGGTGAACTCGGCAGGCATGATCCCTCTCATCTTCGCCTTTTCCATTGTCATCTTTCCGGCCTATGCCGCCAGCATGTTCCAGACGTCGAACACCGCCTGGGTAGCCAACGTGGCGGGCAGGGTCAATGATGTCTTCAACCCCTCGAACTTGGGCTATTGGGTCTTTCTCTTTTTTCTGGTAGTGATCTTTGCCTTCTTTTATACGATGGTTATCTTCCAGCAGCAGAACCTGGCGGAGAACCTGCAGCGGCAGGGGGGGTTCATTCCCGGAATCCGGCCGGGGCGCTCTACGGCGGAGTACATTACGCGGGTGCTCATTCGCATCACCTGGGCTGGTGCTCTCTTCCTTGGCTTTGTTGCGGTGATACCCTACGTTGCCTCTGCTGTCACGGGGAACCAATCCCTTAGTCTGGGCCGCGGCGGGGGATTATCCCTGGGCATTACCAGTTCCGGGTTGATTATCGTGGTCGGCGTGGTGCTGGACACCATGCGTCAGTTGGAGGCCCAACTGCTAATGCGTCAGTACGAGGGCTTCATCCGTTAGGAGGGACGAAGACCGTTGGACGTTATCCTCTTTGGCGCCCCAGGAGCCGGCAAAGGAACCCAGGCAGCAATCCTGGCCGAAAAGACCGGTTTGGTGCACATCACGACAGGGGAACTGTTCAGAGAGGCTATTAGACAGGAGACGGAACTGGGGAAGCAGGCCAAGCCCTATTACGATGGGGGACAGTTGGTGCCCGATCGTTTGACCATCGCCATGCTGCTGGAGCGCTTGTCCCAGGGCGATTGTGCTCGTGGCGCTATCTTGGATGGCTTCCCCCGTACGCTGGATCAGGCGACCGCTCTGGATGAGGCTCTGGCCCAGGAGGGCAGGGCGATCGACAAAGTTATCTATATCCAGGTGCCAGAGGACGATCTGTTGGGCCGTCTCTCTGGCCGCTGGAACTGTCGCCAGTGCAGCAGCGTCTATCACGAGCGCTTCCAGCCGCCGCGTCAGGCTGGTCGCTGCGACCAGTGCGGCGGCGAGCTGTACCAGCGAGACGACGACAAGCCGGAGACGGTGCGAAGGCGCCTGGAGGTCTATTTACAGCAGACGGCGCCCCTCATCGACTACTACCAGGCCAAGGGCAAGCTGGTGGAGATAGACGGCGGCAAGTCAGTGGATGAGGTCGCTAAGGGCTTGCTGGCGGCTGTGGAAGGCTCCTAGGGAGGATCCCACGAGAGTCTATGCCTATCGAACTGAAGGGGCCCGAGGAGATAGCCCTGATGCGCCAGGCGGGCCGGGCTGTGGCCGAGGTCTTGGCTATCCTGCGAGAGGAGATTCGGCCGGGGCTGATGCTTAAGAAGCTGGACGACACTGTGCGGCGGGAGTTCGCCAAAAGAAAGGTGGTTCCCACCTTTCTGCACTATAACGGCTATCCGGCGCGCGTTTGTGTTTCTGTGAACGACGAGGTGGTGCATGGCATACCCGATAGGCGCGTCCTTCAGGAGGGCGATGTCGTGAGCATCGACCTGGGGGCCACCTACAATGGTTTCGTGGGCGATGCCGCCATCACCGTCGGCGTTGGCAGGATAAGTCCCGAGGCCGAGCGCCTCGTGCGGGTAACGGAGGAGGCGCTCTGGCAGGGCATCAAGGCAGCGAAGGCTGGCGCTCGTCTGGGACAGATTTCGGCGGCTATTCAGACTCACGCCGAAAGGAACGGCTTCGCTGTCGTGCGGGAGTATGTGGGACATGGCGTCGGTCGCAGCATGCACGAGGATCCCTCGGTGCCCAACTTCGGTCCGCCCGACCGGGGGCCGCTGCTGGAGAAGGGCATGACCCTGGCCTTGGAGCCGATGGTCACCGCTGGCGATTGGCAAACCAAAAGAGATTCCGACGGCTGGACGGTGCGCACGGCCGATGGTAGCCTCGCCGCCCACTTCGAGCACACGATAGCGATCACCGAAGGCGAGGCGCAGGTGCTGACGCTCCCTTGAGGATGCTGTTAGACTATTTGGAGGTGATTGGTCTGCGGGCCGTTTATGGGTAAGAAAGAGGCTATAGAGGTCGAAGGCGTAGTCAAAGAAGCATTGCCCAATGCGGTCTTTCGGGTAGAGTTGCCCAACGGGCACAGGGTTCTTGCTCACGCTTCTGGCAAGATTCGGGTACATTTCATCCGCATCCTGCCGGGGGATCGAGTGTTGGTGGAACTGTCGCCATACGACCTCACTCGTGGTAGGATTACCTATCGAGTCCGCTAGACTTTTCAGCAGCAGGATTGGTGATGAAGGTACGAGCTTCGGTCAAGCGGCGGTGCGACAAGTGCAAGATCGTCCGTCGCAAGGGTGTAGTGAGAGTTATCTGCGAAAACCCGCGGCACAAGCAGCGCCAAGGGTAGGAGAGGTATTATGGCGCGTATCGCTGGTGTGGACATCCCCAGGGACAAGCGGGTGGATGTCTCTCTGCGCTATATCTACGGCATAGGGCCCACTCTGGCCCACAACATCTGCGAGAGCGCGCGAGTGGAGCCCGCCACCAAGGTGCGGGACCTAACTGACGACGAGATCAGCCGCATTCGTGAGTTTATCGATCGCAACTACACGGTGGAGGGTGAGCTTCGCAAGACGGTGCGGCAGAACGTCCAGCGCCTTATCGAGATCAATTGCTATCGGGGGGTGCGCCATCGCCGTGGCCTGCCCGCTCGTGGTCAGCGCACCCGCACCAACGCTCGCTGTAAGCGAGGCCCGCGCAAGACGGTGGCTGGCAAGCGGCGGGCGGCGCTGACCAAGAAGTAGGATAGCCAGCTACATCTAACCAGCGAGGAGGGTTATGGCTGAAAGAAAAGACTCAGGCCGGGTAAAACGGCGGGAGCGCAAGAGCATTCCCGTCGGCCGTGCCTACATTCAATCCACCTTCAACAACACCATCATTACCCTTACCGACCCCAATGGCAAGGTCATCTCCTGGGCCAGCGCGGGCACGGCCGGCTTCAAGGGCTCACGCAAGAGCACTCCCTACGCCGCCCAGATAGCGGCCGATAGGGCGGCCAAGCGGGCGATGGAGCACGGCCTGCGCCAGGTGGAGGTCTTTGTGAGGGGCCCAGGTAGCGGCCGCGAGGCGGCCATTCGCTCCCTCCAGGGGGCGGGCATCCAGGTGATGAGCATCCGTGACGTAACCCCCATTCCCCACAACGGTTGTCGCCCTCCCAAACGGCGGCGAGTGTAAGCTAGGGATGGGTCTCGCTTAGGTAGTGAGGGAGAGCTAGTGGCACGCTACAGAGGACCTTCCTGTCGGATATGTCGGCGCTTGGCCGAGAAGCTCTATCTGAAGGGGGAGAAGTGTTACTCCCCACGCTGCCTCCTTGAGCGCCGTCCCTACGCTCCCGGGCAGCGCTCGATGCGCCGCCGCAAGGTGTCCGACCGCAGCCTCCAGTTGCGGGAGAAGCAGAAGGCGCGCTCCACCTATGGCCTGCTGGAGCGCCAGTTCCGCCGCTACTACAGGGAGGCGGTGCGGCGCAAGGGTATCACCGGCGAGAATCTGCTGCGTATTCTGGAGATGCGCCTGGACAATGTCGTCTATCGTCTCGGCTTCGCCGATTCGCGCAAGCAGGCTCGCCAGGTGGCTCTCCATGGCCACATCAGCATAAACGGCCGCAAGGCCGATATCCCCTCTCACGTCATCAAAGTGAACGATGTCATCGGTTGGACGGCGAGGGGGGCGAAGAGCGAAATCTTCAAAGCAGTCAGGGAGCAGGTGACTGACCGGTCCCTTCCCTCCTGGCTGAGCCTGGACAGCGAGCAGATGACAGGGATGGTGCTATCGCCGCCGACTATGGAAGACATTGGCGCCAAGTTCGACCCTGCCATTGTTGTTGAGTACTACTCTCGTTAGCAACCACTTGTTGCCAGAGTGAGGAGGTTGGTCTCGGTGACCCAGTTGGTCGTCCCCCAGGTTGAGATTGTGGAGAGCGACGACAATTACGTGCGCATCGTCGCCGAACCTCTGGAGCCGGGCTTCGGCACTACCGTTGGCAACGCCTTGAGGAGGGTTCTTCTCAGCTCCCTGCCGGGCGCTGCTATCACCTCCGTGCGCATCGACGGCGTACAGCACGAGTTCTCTACTATCCCTCACATGAAGGAGGACACCATCGAGTTCCTGCTGAATGTGAGGGAACTGCGCCTGCGCGCTCTGTCCGACCGGCCGGGCAAGCTCTTCCTGGAGGTGACCGGTCGTGAAGGGAAGATAACCGCTGCCGACATCCAAGCCCCTCCGGACTATGAGATCCTTAACCCTGAGCTGCACCTGGCCACGCTGGATTCGACGGAGGGGGAGCTAAGGGTGGAGTTCAACGTGGAGCAGGGCCACGGCTACGTGCAGGCGGGGGGAAGCGATGGCGAGCCCATTGGGGTAATCCCCGTGGATGCCATCTTCACACCCGTGCGCAAGGTGAACTACAGGGTGGAGCGCACCCGCGTGGGCCAGATGGTCAACTACGATCGCCTGGTGCTGGAGGTGTGGACCGACGGCACCATCGCCGGCGTGGAGGCTGTAAGCCAGAGTGCCGATATCCTTCTGGAGCAGCTCTCCCTGTTCAGTCGGTTGGGTAAGCCAGCGCCGCCAATGGTGGAACATGGCCTGGGTGCGGGCACCGTCCTCACGCCCGACCGCTACAACACGGCCATTGAGGACCTCAGCCTGTCGGTGCGGGCCTACAACTGCCTCAAGCGCAGTGGCCTGATGACGTTGGGCCAGGTGTTGGAGAAGAACGAGGACGAGCTTCTCTCCCTACGCAACTTCGGCCGCAAGTCCTACGACGAGCTCAAGACGCGCCTGCGGGAGCTGGGCTTCCTGCCTTCCGAGACAGCGGAGGAGGAGCTGGTGGCCGAGGTCCCGTCGGTCATCGAGGAGGAAGGGCTGCCAGCGGTGGTCGGCCGTGGCGAGGAGGCAGCGGCTGTGGTGGCGGAGCCGGTCGCCGGCGGGGAAGAGCCTGTGGTGGTCGCTGAGGAAGCCGCGCCGCCTGCCGAGGAGGCAGTGGTCGCACCAGCCAAGAAGAAGAAGGGCGAGGCTGAGGCAGAAGAGCCAGCGCCTGTCGCTGAAGAGGGAGAGGGCGGAGAGCTAGCCGAGTGGCAGCGAAAGCTCCTAAAGCTCAAGGCAGAGGTTGGCGGGGAAGGCGAGGGCTAGGCCGAGATGGCACACCGTATCGCTGGACGCAGGCTGGGTCGCTCTACAGACCATCGTCTGGCCATGTTTCGCAACCAGGTGAGCGACCTTCTGCGCCATGGGAAGATCGTCACCACTGAGGCCAAGGCCAAGGAGGTGCGGAGCATCGCCGAGAAGGTGATCACCCTGGGCAGGCATGGAACGCTTCACGCCCGCCGACGGGCCCTGCGCATCATCAGTGACAAGGATGTGGTGAAGAAGCTATTCGACGACCTTGGGCCTCGCTATGCCAGTCGGCCCGGCGGCTATACTCGCATGATCAAGCTGGGGCCGCGTCAGGGCGATGGCGCCAGCATGGCCCAACTGGAGTTGGTGGTGGAGGAGGAGGGGGAGTAAGAAACCGGCCGGGTGGCGGGTTGTCATCGTGGTGGGCGAGGAGAAAGAGTCCTTTCGGAGAATTGCCCTGGTGGTGGAGTACGACGGAACAGCCTACGCTGGCTCCCAGTATCAGAAGAACGCTCCTACCATCCAGGGAGAGCTGGAGAAAGCCCTGAATAAGCTAACAGGCGAACGAACGAGGCTGGCGCTGGCCGGTCGCACCGATGCCGGTGTCCACGCAAAGGGGCAGGTAGCTTCCTTTCGGACGCGCGCGCCCTACGAGGTGGAGGTGTTCGTGCGGGCCTTAAACGCCCATCTTCCGCCGGACATCGCTGTGCGTTCGGCACGCCAGGTGCCGCTGAGCTTTCAGGCGCGCCGCCAGGCCAGGAGGCGTTGGTATCGCTACCTCATCTATAACGGGAGGCAGCGGCCAGCCCTGCGCAGGAGCTACTGCTGGCACGTTGCCCAGCCCCTGGACGTAGAGGCGATGCAGGAGTCAGCCCAGCACCTCGTGGGCGAGCACGATCTGGCCGCCTTCGCTGCACCGTCCGCCCCCGCTAGGACTGTGCGAACGGTGTACAAGGCTGAGGTGGGTCGCCGCCGTTCCTGGGTGATGTTCGACATCGAAGGCAACTCCTTCCTGACGCAGCAGGTGCGGCGGACGGTGGGAGCGCTGGTGCAGGTGGGCCTGGGCAAGCAGACGGTGGAGGACTTCCGCTGCCTGCTGGCGTCGGCCCAGAGAGGGGCAGCCACTCTGGCGGCGCCGCCGCAAGGGCTTTGCCTGATGGCTGTGGAGTATGAGGGTTTGAGTGGAAGTGGCCATGAAGAGAATGCGGACCTTTAGTCTGAAGGGCGGCGATATCACCCGCGACTGGCTGGTGATAGATGCGGCCGACCAGATCCTGGGGCGTCTGGCAACGCGCATAGCTCGCCTTCTGAGGGGCAAGCACAAGCCCACCTATTCGCCTCATCTGGATATGGGCGACAGCGTCATCGTGGTCAATGCCGCCCGTGTGCGGGTCAGCGGCAGGAAGCTGCGCGATAAGGTCTACTATCGTCACTCCGGCTATCCCGGCGGGCTGAAGAGCGTCACCCTGGGCAAGCTGATGGCCACCAAGCCCACGCGGGTCATCGAGATGGCGGTGCGAGGCATGCTCCCCCACAATCGCCTGGGGCGAAAGCTGCTGGGCAACCTCAAGGTCTATGCTGGGCCGGATCATCCCCACGAGGCTCAGGTGAAGGGCAGCCAGAAGGGGCAAGAGGCGGCCGGCGAGGCAGCTTCCGGCTAGGAGGGCGAAGGAAAGTGGTCGAAGAGCAGGTCATCGAGGGGCAGCACTACTACTACGGGACGGGTCGACGCAAGACGGCGGTGGCCAGGGTGCGGTTGTATCCGGGCACAGGCACCATCATCATCAATGGCAGGCCCTTCCTGGAGGTGTTCAACCGGCCGGTCTACCAGTCCAGCGTCCGGCAGCCGCTGCTTCTGACCGAGACCCTGGACAAGTTCAACGTCCAGGTGAAGATAAGCGGCGGCGGCAGCACTGGCTGGGCTGGGGCCGTCGCCCACGGCATTGCGCGGGCGCTGGTGGCCGCCGACGAGCACTACAAGCCCATCCTCCGCAAGGCCGGTCTCCTCACCCGCGACCCGCGGGTCAAGGAGCGCAAGAAGTACGGGCTCAAGCGGGCCCGCAAGGCGCCCCAGTACACCAAGCGCTAGTGGCCAGCCAGCCGCTCCTTCAGCGTGGCGATGGGCGGCGTGGGGGCAGGCGCTACCCCGTTCAGAATCGCCAGGTACAGGCTCACCCAGTCGCCATGCAGCGTGGTGCTCATCATCTGGGCCAAAGGGCTCTTCCCCTCGGCGTCTACCGTCGTGCTCTCCACGCCTGCCTCCCCCAAGGCCGTTTGGGTGAGGTCGTAGCGCAGAAGGATGCGTGGGTGGAGGGATGGTGCCCGCAAGAAGACCACCAGGGCCTTGGCTGCTAGCTCCTTGGGCAGGCCGTAGCCGACCATGGCATTGTGATTGGCCTCGGGTAGCTCTTCGTAGAAGCACCACATCTTGCTGGTCTCGTTGAGCTGGCCCTTCCAGCGGCGGGCCACCGGGGTCAGGATGCCCGCCCCGTAGACGACGGGCAGCCGCTGGTGCAGCTTCTGGGCGAGCTGTTTGGCAGGGTTGCTGGCCAGCGGCACCGTCTCGTCGATGCGCGTCGCCAGGCCTTCCATGACGGCGGCGGCCTCGTCCACGTCCGCGCTCTTGGCAGCCACTAGCCCTACCTTCTGGGCGATGGCCAGGAGGGGCATGAAGCTGTAGCCCAGGGCGGCGCGCGGCTCCGCCGGGTAGTGGAAGACGAAGGCGGGGATGTCGTTGGCGCGAGCGATGGCCAGCAGCTTGCCGCCGCCGGTGATGACCACCTTCTTGGCCCGAGTGGCGAGGCCCTGGTCGAAGGCCGAGAGCACTTCCTCGGTGTTGCCGCTGTAGCTGGACGCTATCAGGAGCGTCCTGTCGTCCACCAGGAGGGGCAGCTGGTAGTTGCGATGGCTGAAGATGGGAATGGGGCTCTCTCCGGCTACCAGCGAGCCCAGGAAATCGCCGGCGATAGCCGAGCCGCCCATGCCCAGGATGACCACCTTGTCGATGTCGCGATAGTCGTCCGGCAGCGTCAGAGCCTGGGCCTCCTGCCAAGCAGTGCGGCACTGGTGGGGCAGGTCGCGGATGCAGGCCAGCATCCCCTGGGGGTCGATCCTCTGGTAGGCGGCGAGGTCGTCTAGCATGGTCATGGCTACAGCTCCTTCGGCAGGCTCAGGACAGGCCAACCAGTTCCTTTCCGGCCGCTAGAAGCTTCTGCACCAGGCTTTGGTCTTGCACCTCTGTATAGATGCGCAGCAGGGGCTCGGTGCCCGAGAAACGGAGGAGCAGCCATCCCCCGCCCTCCAGGCGGAAGCGAAAGCCGTCGGTGGTGTCGGTTTCAACAACCCTCAGACCCGCCAGCCGCTGGGGCTGGGCGTCCGATAGGCGGGCCATTAGCCCCGCCTTCTGCTCTGGCGCCAGGGGGATGTCGATGCGGTCGTAGTAGTGGGGCCCTACCTTGGCGAACAGCTCGGCCAGCAGCTCGGAAGGGCGACGGCCACGGCGGGCCATGAGGTCCAGGAAGTAGAGGGACGAGAGGATGCCGTCGCGGTCGGGCGGGTGATGGCGGAAGGCGAAGCCACCGCTCTCCTCGCCGGCCATGAGGGCATTCTCAGCGATCATCTTGGGCCCCAGGAACTTGAAGCCGACCGGCGTCTCGTACACGGGGACGTTGTACAGCTCGCCCAGGCGGTAGATCATGCTGGTGCTGGTCACTGACTTGACCATGGGCCCGCGCTGGCCGCGCACCTCCAGCAGGTAGTAGGCCAGGAGGGCGAACACCTGGTGCTGGTTGACGAACTCTCCCTTCTCGTCGATGACGCCCACGCGGTCGCCGTCGCCGTCGGTGGCCAGGCCCACGTCGGCGCCCGTCTCCCTGACGGCATCGATGAGCGCGCCCAGGTGGCGGGCGATGGGTTCCGGCTGGAGGCCGGGGAAAAGGGGATTGCGCTCACCGTGCAGCTCCTGCACCTGGGTGGCCCCGCCGGTCAGGACCTGAGGCAACCAGCCGATGGCTGCCCCGTACATGGAGTCGATGACCACGCGCAGCCCGGCGGCTCGCAGGGCCTCCACGTCGACCAGCTCGCCCACGTGCTCCAGGTAGGACTGGCGGGGGCTGACGAGCTCCACCAGGCCCCGCTCTTGGGCTTCCGTCAAAGGCAGGCGGGGCACATCGGCGGCCAGGATGGCCGGCAGGCGCTCCTCCAGGCGGGCGATGACCTCGGGTGAGGCGCTGCTGGCGTACTCGGGCTTGTACTTGAAGCCCGACCAGCGGGCGGAGTTGTGGCTGGCGGTGATGATCACTGCCCCGCCGGCCTTCCTCTGGAGGAGGGCGTAGCTGACCACCGGCGTGGACACGGGCGAGTCGCAGAGGTAAACGTGGATGCCGTTGGCGGCCACCACCTCGGCCACGGCGGCGGCGAAGTCCTCCGAGGCGAAACGGGTGTCGTAGCCGACCACCAGCCCTCGCCCGGCCAGATTCGCCTCCTTCAGGTAGAGGGCGACGCTCTGGGCGCAGGCCCGCACGTTGGGGAAGGTGAAGTCCTCGGCGATGATGGCCCGCCAGCCGTCGGTGCCGAACTTGATCTCGGTTGTCATCACTAAAAGCCTTTCCTAGCGGGTTGACCCCGCCTCTGCCGGGGCGAACAGGGCCGCCTCCCGGGCCGCCTCCGTGATGTCCTTCACCGTATCGATGGAGCGCCAGTAGCCGCGGGCACGGTAGGCCCGCAGTTGCCCTCTCTCGGTCAGCAGGGGGAAGACGCTGTCCTCGTGGTCGCCCACGTCCGGCAGAAGGTCGAAGAAGGGGCGGGAGAGGACGTAAAGGCCGGCGTTGATCCAGTGGGGCAGGCGCGGCTTCTCCTCGAAGCGGAGAATGCGCCCGTCGCGAGCCACCCGCACGATGCCGTAGGGGCTGACGAAGCGGGTCAGCATGACGGTGGCCACCGCCCCTGAGGCGCGATGGGCACGCAGGATGGGGGCCAGGGGCTGGTTGCAGAGAACGTCGCCGTTGGTGCCGATGATCAGTTTCTCTCTCTCGGGCACGCGCGCGAAGGCTAGTTTGAAGGCGCCGCCTCGTCCCAACGGCTGCTCCTCCAGCGAGTACTCGATAGTCAGGCCCCAGGCGCGGCCGTCGCCAAAGTAGCTTTGGATCACATCCGCCCGGTAGCCGCAGAGGAGGAGGGCGTGGCTGACGCCGTTGTCCCGCAGCCAGGTCAGATGGTATTCGAGGATGGGTTTGCCGGCCAGGAGGATCATCGGCTTGGGCCGATCCT
>Ga0315294_10001322_pt1 | contig 26863 bp, 23 predicted proteins | sample YL17G13_40_MG_FD_203626 | JGI IMG/M metagenome (GOLD analysis project Ga0315294, IMG submission 203626) | Sediment microbial communities from Yellowstone Lake, YNP, Wyoming, USA - YL17G13_40 | ecosystem: Environmental > Aquatic > Freshwater > Lake > Sediment | place: USA: Wyoming | collected... | reverse complement strand
CAAAAGATAAATGGCAGGAATTTTATGGGGGCTCGCGGCAATCTTTTGAAGAAATTGCGGAGAAGTTGATGGATGTTTAAGAAGGTCCATAATCCAGTGATGCTTAGTGAAATTATAGATTATTTAAATTTAAGCCCGGGTAAAACCATAGTAGATGCTACCGTTGGTACAGGCGGGCATACCAAGGGCATTATAGAACGTATTATGCCCGGAGGCCGGCTTATTGGTATTGATCGTGACGAAGAATCTTTAGGTGTAGCCAAAGAAAGATTAGGCCAGTATGGCGGTGCCTGTCAGTTTATATACGGTAATTTTTTTGAGGTCGATACTATCTTAGAACGATTAAGTATTAAAAAGATAGATGGCATCCTCTTTGATTTGGGCGTTTCTTCTTTTCAATTAGAAGACCCAAAGCGGGGTTTTAGCTTTCAGTACGAAGGGCCATTGGATATGCGCTTGGATAGAAACAGCTATATATCTGCCTATGATTTAGTAAATAATCTGAACGAGGAAGAGATTTCCTCTTTGCTTTGGAATTTTGGCCAGGAGAGGTGGCATAATCGTATTGCCCATCTTATGGTAGAAGAAAGAGAGAAGCAGCCTATTACGACTACCTCGCAATTAGCAAATATTGTCATCCGGGCAATACCGCATAGATATAGATATAAATATTATCGCATACATCCGGCAACTAGAACTTTTTTAGGCATACGGATTGCGGTGAATAGAGAATTAGAAACCTTAGAAACCGCTATGAATAAAGCGATTGAACTTCTTGCTCCGCGTGCCCGGATATGCGTGATTTCTTTTCATTCTTTAGAAGACCGGGTAGTGAAATTAAGTTTTCGCAAAAGCGCACAAGAAGGAAAAATAAATATCATCACGCCTAAGCCATTGACGCCTACGATAAGCGAAATAGAAGCCAATCCCTCAAGCCGTAGTGCGAAGCTTAGGGTTGCGGAAAAGAGTTTAAAATATGAAACTATCTAAATTTCTATCCCTCATAATTTTCATTACTTTCATCTCTTGCCTTTATGTCTACCAACAGACAGAGATCTTACGCCTTGCCTATATAGGCCAAAAGAAAATGAGCGTCTTTGAGGATTTGCTTGATAAAAACAGTTTCTTGAGATATAATTTAGGCAGAAGCGTTTCTTTAGTGCGTATTGGCGATAGAGTCTCTAAGGTAGCGGATTTTCAAATGCCCGATACTTATCGCTTAATAAGATTAGCATCTTCTGAAAAGATTTTAAAATCGAAGGCACAGAGGCCCAAGAGAGAAAGCGTCGCATCTCGTCTCTTCGGTATCAAAAGACAGGCCGAAGCAAAAACCATCAATCCTTAAATTAATTGTAAACACGGATTTTCACGGATAAAATGTAGGCGTATAATTAATCCGTATGCATCTAAAAAAAAATCCGCGTATATCCCCTGGTTAATTGTGTATATAAGTAATTATCGCCGCAGGGTAGATGCGGTTTTCTTATTTTTTATTATTTTTTTAATCTTTTGTATAGCCCGCCTATTTTTTATCCAATTCTTCCGTTCGAGTTACCTTACTGGTATTGCTAAGAGACAGCATAGCCTATTAGTAGAATTAGAACCTCGCCGGGGCACTATATATGATGCCAACCTTAATCCGCAGGCAGTGAATATATCGGTAGATTCGCTTTATGCCTCTCCCAATGAGATTTTAGAGAAAGATAAAGAAGCCATTATCAGACAACTCCAGTCCATATTGAATGTAGACTATGCGTATCTAAAAGGTAGGTTATCCCGTAAAAAATCTTTTATCTGGCTTGCCCGTAAGATTAGTCCAAAACAGAGCGAGGCAATTAAGGGCTTGAATATTAAAGGCATTGATTTTATTAAGGAGAGTAAGCGTTGCTATCCTAACGGTTACCTCGCCAGTCAGGTAATCGGTTTTGCCGGTTTAGACAATTCGGGATTAGAGGGCGTAGAGCTATATTATGATAAATATCTTAAAGGAGAGAGTGGTTTCGCGTTATTCTTGCGAGATGCGCGGCAGAAGAAATTAGACCTTTGGGAAAATATGATTGTCCCCAAAGATGGTTATGATTTGGTATTAACTATTGATGAAGTCATCCAGTATATTGCCGAGAGAGAACTGGATAAGGCATTTAAGGTTTATCATGCTAAAGGTGCAAGTATCGTGATTATGGATCCGCATACAGGTGCAATACTTGCCTTAGCAAATCGGCCTACGTTTGATTTAAATGAGTATGTTAGCGCCACCAAAGACAAGATACGCAATCGCGCAATCTGTGATTTATTTGAGCCGGGTTCGGTATTTAAAATTATTACCCTGGCCGCGGCATTGGAAGAAAAAAAAGTAGTTGAGGAAGATAAGTTTTTCTGCGAAAATGGCTCTTATCGAGTAGCTACCCACCTGCTACATGACCATCGGCCGCACGGCTGGCTTACCTTTAGAGAAGTAATTGAACAGTCCAGTAATATCGGTGTAACCAAAGTAGCGCAAATTTTAGGTCAGGACAACATTTATCGATATATAAAACTCTTTGGCTTTGGCGCAAAGTTAGGGATTAACTTACCGGGTGAAATTTCCGGCATAGCCAAGGAACCGCGGGCTTGGTCTAAAATATCCATCGCCGCTATACCCATAGGTCAAGAAGTGGGGGTGACGGCATTACAATTGGTAAACGCCATATCCGTGATTGCCAATGGCGGACAACTGATGAAGCCTTTTATTATAAAGGAAATCAGGGATAAATATGGCGAGACCATCAAGAAGTTTTCACCGACAATGATTCGTAAGGCTATATCCCTGGATACGGGCGCAAGGGCTAAAAAGATCCTTACTGGTGTCATAGAGGAAGGGACAGGAAAGTTAGCAAAAGTAGAGGGATTTAGTGCGGCAGGCAAAACTGGAACAGCACAAAAACTAGAGCCAAACGGGGCCTATTCACATAGTAAATTTATTGCTTCCTTTATTGGCTTTGCCCCTGTGGATGACCCTGTTATTGCTATTGCCGTGATAGTCGATGAACCTAGGCCATATTATTTTGGAGGAGTAGTATCTGCGCCCGTATTTAAGAATGTAGCCAGAGATGTTTTAAGATACCTTAAAATTAAGAATTTGCCAGATGAGATCATCGCCTTAAATGAGCCCACAACTTACGGAACGCAGTGAACGTAATACTTCGATTACACTTGAGTATTACGTCCTCAAGCGTAGTCGAAGGACGTAAGTTGTCTGGGCAAATTTAACCCCCCACCCAGTTACTACAGCGAGACGCTACTTTAGTATCTGGGTGGGGGGTAAGTTCGGACAAATAAGTTATGTCGCTTATCATTTTGTTGAGAATCTCCATAACTTATGTCCTCACTTATGAAACTAAAACAACTGATTAAATCAATCGATACTTATAATACCTATTCAGGCCTAGAGGATTTTGAAGTAGCCGGGATAAGTTGTAATTCCAAAAATGTTAAAGATAATTTTGTTTTTATAGCCATAAAAGGCACTAATGATGATGGGCATAGATTTGTCCAAGAGGCGATAAGTAAGGGAGCGAAGGCAGTAATCGTTCAGGGCACAGGGCACAGGGCACAGGGCACAGGGCAACCCCCTTTTATTTTAGTTAAAGATACACGAAAGGCATTAGCAAAATTAGCGGCGGAGTTTTATGGACATCCTTCTTCGAAAATAAAAGTTATTGGTGTTACCGGAACCAATGGTAAGACTACTGTAACCTATTTACTAGAGGCATTATTAAAAGAGGCAGGTTTTGCGCCTTCAGTTATTGGCACGGTTAATTACCGTTTTAAAGATAGAGCCCTTCCTTCGAAAAACACTACCCCCGGCCCCATAGAACTGCAATCTATGTTAGTAGATATGTTTTTCCAGGGAGCCAATTATGCCGTATTGGAGGTTTCATCACACGCTTTGGATCAGAACCGCACAGAAGGTATCAATTTTCATTCTGCCATCTTTACTAATTTAACTCAAGATCACTTAGATTATCATCAGACCTTAGAAAATTATTTTCAGGCAAAAAGTAAACTTTTTGGAAGCATCAATTCCGGCTCCTTCGCGATTATTAATAACGATAATGAACATGGCCGAAGGCTGAAAAGACTAACTAGGGCAAAAATTATTACCTATGGAATAGATAATCCCGCAGATATAACCGCCAAAGATATAAAGTTTGATATCGCGCATACAGAATTTTACCTTACTACGGTTAAGGGGGAAGTAAGGCTTAAGGCCAGACTTATTGGACGATATAATGTATATAATATTTTAGCATCAGTTGCTTGGGCATTAGAAGAAGGCATTGATTTATCAGTCATAAAATCTGCTATTGAGAAATTTTATCTTGTGCCAGGTAGGCTTGAGCGGATAAATTTTGATGGAGATTTTTCAGTATTTGTAGATTATGCGCACACAGAAGACGCTTTAGAAAATGTGATTAAGACCTTAAGGCAATTATCTAGCAATAGGATTATTGTCGTATTCGGCTGTGGGGGCGAACGCGATAAAACCAAAAGACCCAAGATGGGCTATTGTGTAACCGAATTAGCCGATTGTGCAATTATCACCAATGATAACCCGCGTTCTGAAGATCCCCAAAAAATAATCGATGACATTAAAAGAGGAATAAAGAAAAATAATTACTCTGTTATCCTCGAACGTTTTGAGGCGATAAAAAAATCTTTAGGTATGGCCACCAGCGGTGATATCGTATTAGTGGCGGGGAAAGGCCATGAAAATTATCAGATATTAAAAGATAAGGTAATACCTTTTGATGATTGCGAGGCCGTGAGGGAATGTTTAATGAAGACATAACTTACGGAGCGAGCACCCGGCTTTATCGGAACAGCCGGTGTGCCGCTTGTGCGGCAAGCGAACGTAAGTTATAAGTCTGAATTAAACCCCGCACTAATTTTTGTAGAAAGCTTGGATCCTAGAGTTTGGAGTGAAGGCGATGATTACCGTAGATTTTGTGTTAAGCGCTTTATCAAAAATTAGTGCGGGGTAAGTTCACAGACGCCCTACGGGCTACGACTTACGTCGTTCTATGAACTCCGTAAGTCGTCTGTTCACTTATGTTTAAAGTCAATGAATTATTAAAAGCTACTGGTGGACGCTTAATTAACGGAAGAGAAAATACAGTTATTAAGGGTATCTCCATAGATTCAAGAACAGTCAGGAAAGGCGAAGCCTTTATTGCTATTAAGGGGAGTAATTTTGACGGCCACGACTTTATTGATAAAGCAATCAAAAAAGGCGCAAGTTGTATTATTTATGAACCACGCCCGCCAAAAATCTTGGCGGGTCCGCCGTGTGTTGTGGCGGAAACCACGAACCACGCCCGCCAAAAATCTTGGCGGGTCCGCCGTGTGTTGTGGCGGAAACCACGAAAGGCAGTTTTTATAGAAGTTAAAAACAGCATAAAGGCATTAGGTGATATTGCTTGTTTTCATCGCAAGAGATTTGATATTCCGGTGATTGCCGTTACCGGTAGTAATGGCAAGACTACCGCGAAAGAAATGATTGCCTGGGTATTGTCCCGGAGATTCAGAGTTCTTAAAAACGAGGGCACTAAAAATAACCAAATAGGCCTACCCATGAGCTTGCTTGGGCTTAACCGTAAGCATGATATTGCTGTTTTGGAGATAGGCACAAATCATTTTGGCGAGGTGGGTTATCTGGTTAAAATATGCCTTCCTAATATAGGTGTAATTACCAACATTGGGCCGGCACATCTGGAGCATTTCCATAGCTTAAAAGGTGTTTTTTGCGAGAAATATACATTAATAGAAAATCTTAGGGAACCCTATCTTGCCATATTGAATTCAGATGATGCCTTATTAAGAAGACAGATGCCGGAGAAATTAAAAAAACCGTTTATTTTAGGCTTCGGAATTAAAAAACATGCTGATTTTTCCGCTTCAGATATTAACCCCCTTTTTGATAAAATAGAATTTTTAGTCAAAAAATACAGATTTACTTTAAGGACACCAGGATATTATAATGTCTATAATGCCTTGGTGGCAATAGCGGCAGCACGCATCTTTGGTATGGAATATAAAGATATAGCCAAAAGATTGGCTCTCTTTGATTTTCCGCAGGGTAGGCTTAAGATTATGGAGTTAAACCAGGCTAAATTTATTGATGATACCTATAATTCTAATCCCGCTTCTTTAAAACAGGCCTTAAGCGTTCTGTATAATTTTAAGACAAAAGGCAGAAAAATTTTTGTCATGGGTGATATGTTAGAATTAGGAGGTCGTAAAGAATTATTCCATTACCAGGTAGGACAAAAAGTAAGGGAGATTTGCGATATATTTATAACCGTAGGTAGGCTCTCCGGGTTTGCGGCTGAAGCAGCCAGGCGTAGCGGTTTTGATACTAAAAATATATTCACCTGTGCATCAACCGGCGAAGCGCGAGATATTTTATTTAGTAAGGTATCTCTCTCTCGCCGTGATGTGGTGTTGGTTAAGGGTTCTCGGGCAATGAAAATGGAAGAAATATTTAATAGCTCATAAGTTTATGAGTTTATGAGCTTATGAGCTTATGAGCTTATGAGCTAAAATAATATGTTATATCATTTACTTTATCCTTTACATGGAATAATTTTTGTTTTTAATATCTTTCGCTACATTACCTTTCGGGCAGCAATGGCCGCCTTGACAAGTTTTCTGATCAGCCTTATCTTTGGACCGTGGATAATAAAAACACTTACCCGATTGAAGATAGGCGAGAATATCAGAAAGGAAGATAGTGAAAAACTATATGAACTACATAGTAAAAAACAAGATACGCCTACGATGGGTGGAATTCTAATTTTGTTAGCCATGTTTTCTGCGGTGTTGCTCTGGGCAGATATCTTTAACAAATATATAATAATTATTTCTTTTGTTACGCTTTGGTTAGGCATAACCGGATTTATTGATGATTATTTAAAACACATAAGGCGTAAGTCCAAAGGATTAACCGCCACGGCAAAATTCACCAGTCAGATCATCCTGGGATTGATATTAGGGATTATCCTTTCTTTAACTCCGCAAAACAGTACAAAATTAGATGTGCCTTTTTTAAAAAATATATCTTTAGAATTAGGTGTTTTCTATATATTCTTTGTAATATTAGTACTTACCGGCACATCAAATGCCGTGAATCTTACCGATGGTCTGGATGGTTTAGCTATAGGGGGTGTGATTATGGTAGCCTTGGCCTTTTCTGTCTTGAGTTATGTATCCGGAAACATAAAATTCAGTCATTATCTATTTATACCTTACATTGCCGGTAGCGGTGAGTTGACGGTATTTTGTGCAAGCATCTTAGGTGCAGGATTGGGCTTTTTATGGTTTAATTGTTATCCAGCCTCGATTTTTATGGGAGATGTGGGATCTCTCGCTTTGGGTGGCGCCCTCGGCACCGTTGCCTTATTGATAAAGAAAGAATTACTTTTGGTGATTGTGGGTGGGATATTTGTTTTAGAAGCCCTATCTGTAATTCTGCAGGTAGCTTCCTTTCGTTTTACTAAAAAACGCATATTTAAAATTGCTCCACTACATCATCATTTTCAGTTTTTAGGTTGGTCAGAGAGTAAAGTGATTGTAAGGTTTTGGATCGCAGCAAGTCTGCTTGCCCTTCTTACTTTAGTTACTTTAAAAATACGATAAGTTCGCCGACACCCCGAAGTTTCGGGGCTACAACTTACGTCGTTGTGAGCGAAAGCGAGCACTCCGTAAGTTATGGGCTCATTAAATGATAAATGCCGATAGTTTTAAAAATAAAAAAATTACCATTATAGGATTAGCCAGGAGCGGCCTGGCCTGTGCGGATTTACTCTCTGATTTAGGCGCAGGGGTAAGCGTAACGGATAATAATGATAGCGAATTAACGCGTCAGAGCCTTTCAAAATTAAAGTCAAAAAACATTAAATCTGAGTTAGGCAGGCACACGCAAGAATTTATCCGGGGTAGAGATCTGGTGGTAGTTTCACCGGGCATACCCGATAATGCCCCTCCTGTTGTTTGGTCAAAAGAATTTAAAATACCTATAATAAGCGAGATAGAAGTGGCGGCAATTCTTTGTCCGGCCACAGTCATTGCGGTTACTGGTACCAATGGTAAGACTACAGTGACTACGCTAATTGGCAAGATTTTACAGGCAAGAGGAGAAAGGGTTTTTGTCTGTGGCAATATCGGGAATCCGTTTTCCGGGGAAGTCTCGAAAATGAAAGAAGATGATTTTGCCTCTTTAGAAGTAAGTTCTTTTCAGCTAGAAAAGATACAGGCTTTTAAGCCAAAAATCTCGGTTATACTCAATTTTAGCCGTAACCATTTAGATAGATATAAGGATATGCGGGAGTATCTGGAAGCAAAGAAGCGTATATTTATGAATCAGGATAAAGATGATTTTTTGGTCTTGAATTACCAAGATCCGATACGGGGGGAATTAGCTAAAGAGGCCAAGGCCAAGGTAGTGTATTTTTCTGAAGACGAAGATTTAAATCCTAATCAATCGGCAGTTTTAGCTGTAGCTTCAATATTAGGCATAGGCAGAGAATTGGCCTTAAATGTATTTAGAGAATTTAAAGGCATTGAGCATCGCATGGAATATTTTACAGAAATAAATAACGTAAAATTTATCAATGATTCTAAAGCCACCACCGTAGATTCTACGATATGGGCATTAAAAAACATATCTTGTCCAGTTATTTTAATTGCTGGAGGTAGAGATAAAGGTAGCGACTATCGCCCTATTTTAGATTTAATACAAAAAAAAGTAAGAGATGTTATTTTAATCGGAGAGGCAAAAGAGAAAATAAAAGATGTATTAACCGGATTTTTACCTATTGATGAAACCCAGTCTCTAGAAGAGGCAGTTAATGCTGCTTTTTATAAGGCAAATTCAGGCGATTGCGTATTGCTTTCTCCCATGTGCTCCAGCTTTGATATGTTTTCTAATTATGAAGAAAGAGGCAATTGTTTTAAAAGGGCAGTTCAAGAATTGCTGCTGAAGGTCAAACAAAAGTAACTATTTAATTTAATATGGTACGTAATATCAGATTAAATCTATTTACCGTAACCGTGGTTTTGATATGTATTGGTATAGTAATGATTTATAGCGCCTCCAGTATATATGCCTTGGAAAGATATAAAGATAGCCTCTTTTTCTTAAAAAGGCATCTTAGTTTCCTCGCCATTGGAATATTCCTGGCATTTTGGGTGATGGGCATTGATTATAAGAGTTTAAAAAGATGGGCAAGGCCTTTGATTATGCTATCCACTTTATTATTAATTTTGGTTTTAATACCAGGGATAGGAAGAGAAGTGGCTGGAGCCCGTAGGTGGTTTAGATTCAAATTTATTAGTTTTCAGCCTTCAGAGCTAGCTAACCTGACGATAATTATCTATATAGCAGATTTTATTAACCGTAAAGGCGATACCATAAGAACATTCCTTAAGGGATTTCTGCCTCCGATGTTTATTTTAGGTGTGGTTTCACTATTAATTCTTATGCAGCCGGATCTAGGAACTACCTTGGCATTAGGTATCGTAGTATTTATTATGCTTTTTGTGGCTGGCATAAGGCCAGCATATCTTTTATCTATAATATTATTGAGCCTGCCCGTGCTTTATATGTTGATATTTAGCGTCCCGTATAGAAGGATGCGGATTTTAGCATTTTTAAATCCGTGGTTAGACCCTAAAGGCAGCGGCTTTCAGATTATTCAATCGCAGATTGCCTTAGGCTCAGGCGGAATATTTGGCCAGGGCCTAGGACATTCCAAGCAAAAATTATTTTATCTGCCTGCTGCCCACACTGATTTTATTTTTTCTATAATTGGAGAAGAATTAGGTCTCTTAGGCACAGTTAGTATAATAATATTATTTATAATTTTTATCCAGCATGGCCTTAAGATAGTGAAAAATGCGCCTGATAAGTTCGGTTATTTTTTAAGCCTGGGATTGATTTTGATGATTTGTTTAAAAGCAGTAATAAATATTGGAGTTTCCTGCGGACTATTACCAACGAAAGGTTTGCCGCTGCCGTTTATTAGCTATGGCGGTTCTTCATTCATCTTTGATATAATAAGCGTGGGGATACTGATAAATATTGCGCGCACCGGAGAATATCCATGAAAAGGTTTCTGAAAAATATATAGATGGAGACCCCAAAAATAGGCTTTTCTGAAAATATTATGAAAGTTTTGGTAGTTACCGGAGCAAGCGGTGGGCACATATTTCCTACCTTGAGTTTTTTAGATGCTTTAAAAGATAGAGCTAAAGTTGTAGAGACGCTTTTGATCTTACCCAAAGGAAGTTTAATAAAACAGATAATACCCTGTGATTATAAGGTTCGTTATATTTCAATTTCAAATATCAGAGTGCGCCTTGATCTTAAGAATTTTGTGGCGATATTAAAATTCTTCAAAGGTTCTTTAGAAAGCTTGATTGCACTTTTAGAATTTCAGCCTGATGTTGTAGTTGGGTTTGGCAGCCTGGTTTCGGTTCCTATAGTTTTGTTCGCCTGGTTTTTTAGGATAAGGACATTAATCCACGAACAGAATGTAATTCCTGGCCGGGCTAACCGGCTTTTGGCAAAATTTAGCGATAGGATTGCTATTTCTTTCCAAGAAACTAAGGGCCATTTTAAAGGCTCATCGGGTAAGATAGTCTTTACGGGCAATCCCATGCGTAAGGAATTGAAAAGGCTCGATAAAAATAAGGCCTTGGATTTTTTTGGATTAGGTTACGGTAAATTTACCATTTTAGTAATGGGGGGGAGTGTGGGTAGCCATCAGATTAATATCGGATTTTTAAATGCGATATCCATGATTTCTGATAAGCCTAAACTTCAGATTATTCATTTGACCGGCTTGAGGGACTATGATTTATTAAAGGAGAGTTATAAGGATTTAAGTGTTAATATCAGATTGTTTAGTTTTTTAGACCAGATGCAATATGCTTATAGTGCCTGCGACCTCGTCGTATGCCGGGCCGGGGCAACAACCCTTACTGAAATAATACTCTTTGGATTACCTGTGATAATTATTCCCTACCCCTTTGCTTATGAGCACCAAGTAAGCAATGCAAAAGTTTTAGAAAGCAAAGGTTGTGCGATAATTATTAGGGATAATGAACTGGAAGGTAATACCTTGAGACAAGCTATACAGGATCTGAGCAATAGTCCCGATAAGATGAAAAATATGCGCTCTCATTATGATAGTATTGTCCGGGCGAACCCAAATGATTTGCTCGTGAGCGAGGTATTTAATTGAAAAGATTAATTTTTATCCGCCTTCGCGCAGAAAACCACGGGTGTAAACCCGTGGATGAATGCGAACAGACAGCGCTACGGCGGATGTCACTAGATAGTGTTAAAGGCGGACCCGCCGAAGCGAAGCGTAGGCGGGTAAATAAAGGTACCACGCCTGTAAAGGCGTGGGGTTCCATATTGACCATGCTTTTTTTATCTTTATCTATTGCTTTGGCCGAGACAGATGCCTTTCTCCGCCAAGGCTTCGGAGGGCTATCCGCCGAAGCTAAAAGCGAAAGCTTTTTAGCGAAGGCGGATGACTGGCAAATAACCAAAAGCACACATTTTATTGTATATTATAAAAATGCCCAGGAGGATTTTTTAGGGCATTTAATTAAAAGGGCAGAAGATTATTATAATAAAATTGCTGATGACCTAGGATTCAGACGTTATGATTTTTGGCTTTGGGATAATCGGGCTAAGATTTACATCTATGATAACGCCCAGGATTATCAGGCTGCTACAGGACAACCGAGTTGGTCTTCAGGGTGTGCCAAGTTAAAGGAGAAAGTAATTAGTACCTTTCCTTATGCGCAAAGATTCTTTGATACAATATTACCGCATGAAATGGGTCATATTATTTTTAGGGAATTTGTAGGTTTTGATAATTATGCCGTACCCCTTTGGTTGGATGAGGGGGTTTCCTCTTATCAAGAAAAATTAATGCGCTTAAAGGCCAATGGATTTGTAAGGAGGGCCATCGATGATGGTACTTTTATTAGCTTAGAAAAGTTATCTAATTTTAATCCACAGTTAAACCAGGATTTAGAATTAGTAAAACTTTTTTACGTTGAATCGTTAAGTATAATAGATTATTTAATAAAAGAATTTGGTAGTGATAATTTTGTGCTTTTCTGCCAAAATTTAAGGGATAAGAGAAACCTGGAGGCAGCCTTAAGGTCTACTTATTCCTTTAGCAATATTCAAGGGTTAGAGCAGGGGTGGCGAAAGTTCTTAAAGGAGTGGTGATGCATTATCACCTAATCGGCATAGGCGGTATTGGAATGAGCGGGATTGCCAAGCTACTTTTACAGCGGGGCATAAAGGTAAGCGGTTCGGATTTAAAAGAAAGTAATATTACCAATGGGCTTAAAGAATCAGGGGCTTCTATTTTTATCGGGCATAATCCTTCCAATATCAAGGGAGCAGATTTAGTTATTTATTCCTCGGCGATTAGTGGAGATAATTCAGAAATTCAGGAGGCCAAAAAACAGGGCCTACCTTTAATAAGGCGGGCGCAGGCATTAGCGGATTTAATGAAAAACGAAACCGTTATTGCCATTACCGGTAGCCACGGCAAGACTACAACCGCTTCTTTAGTATCTTATCTTTTATTGGAGGCGGGGTTTAATCCAACATTGGCCATAGGTGGAATTTTAAGAAATATAGATAACAATGCCTATTTAGGTGCAGGCAGATTTTTTGTCGCAGAAGCAGATGAATCAGACGGTTCGTTTTTATATTATCAACCCAAATATTCTATAATTACTAATATAGACTACGAGCACCTCGATTACTATAAAGACTTTGAGAATGCAATGAATACCTTTAAGGAATTCATAAATAAAACAAAAAATGATGGCTGTGTATTCTGTTGTGATGATGATGTAAATTTAAAGAATGTATTAAAGAATTATAATAATAGATATGTATTATTTGGTTTAAGTGAAAGCGCCGATATATACCCCAAGAATATCCAGATGAAAGGGCTGACCTCTGAGTTTGACTGTTTTTGTAAAAACAAATTTATAGATAGATTTTGCCTTAATTTAGGCGGGATGCATAATATTTCTAATGCCCTTTCAGTTATTGCCTTGGGGTTAGAATTAGGAGTAGATTTAGGATTTATAAGAAATACACTGGCTAACTATCAGGGCTCTCGTCGCAGAATCGAAGTTAAATTTAATGACAAAGATTATTTAGTGATTGATGATTATGCCCATCATCCCACAGAGATAAGGGCAACACTGGCGACAATAAGAAATTTAAAAAAAAGAGTTATTGCCATATTTCAACCACACCGTTATACCCGCACAAAGTTACTATTAAATGAATTTGGCCGGTGTTTTGATTTGGCGGATTATGTTGTGGTGACAAATATCTACCCTGCAGGTGAGCCGTCTTTAGAAGGGGTTACAGGTAGTTCTGTGTATGATAGAATAAAAGAGCATGCCCCTGATAAACCGGTGTATTTCCTGCCTAAAGAAGAGATTGTACCCCATATTTTAAAAATTATAAAACCTGATGACCTAATAATCACCTTAGGCGCGGGCGATATTACTAAAACTTGCGATGAATTGGTGGAAAGACTTAAAAATCAAGATTAAGCTTCAGGAACCAATGAAGGAACACACCTCTTTTAAAATTGGCGGTCCGGCTAAATATTTTGTTGAACCCAAAGATGCCCATGAATTAAAATTATTGCTTAGTTCTATAAAAAGATATAATATACCACTTTTAGTAATAGGTGGGGGCAGCAATATTTTAGTGAATGATAAAGGCTTAAGAGCGATAGTTTTATGTTTAAATTCCCCCATTTTTAAAAAAATATCTTTTCAGGGTAATCACGTTTTTGTAGCAAGTGGCGCCAGTTTAAGCCAGGTTTTTAGATTGACCCAAAAGCAGGGTTTGTCAAGTTTAGAGTTTTTAGCCGGTATACCGGGCACAGTGGGTGGCGCATTGGCGATGAATGCAGGAATACCGGAAAAAAACATCGGAGATTTGGTAGAAGAAGTTAGTGTTATAGATTATAACGGCAATATAAAGAATTTATATAAAGAAGAGATTAAATTTGGTTATCGAACCTCTAATTTATCAAAATATATAATTTTAAGTGCCCGTTTGAGATTAATTAAGAAAGACAAGCAGGAGATTAAGAATAGAATAAAAAGATACCTTAACCACCGTAGGGTAACCCAAGATTTATCCTGGTCATCAGCGGGTTGTATTTTTAAGAACCCCAAAGGCGTATCCGCAGGAGAGTTGATAGACCTTTGCGGATTAAAAGGTAAAAGAATCGGTGGTGCCTGTATTTCCCGGATACATGCTAATTTCATATTGAATTTGGGGCATGCCCAGGCAAGAGATGTTTTAAAATTAATGGACTTAGCGAAAAAGGATGTTAAAAAGAAATTTAATGTAACTTTAGAACCAGAGATAAAGATATGGAAATGAAAAAATTCACCGGGTCACCGGATCGCCAGGTCGCCAGCAAAGAACAATTTGGCAAAATCGGCGTCTTAATGGGTGGGCCTTCCACCGAACGAGAAATTTCCTTAAAGTCAGGCAAGGCTATATATGAGAGTCTACAACAATTAGGCCTGGAGGTAGTGGCTATTGATATAAAGACGGATAATATAGAAGAGAATATCCGTTTGCTAAAATCCCATCAGATAAATTGCGCATTTTTAGCTCTGCATGGTCGTTTTGGCGAGGATGGTCAAATACAGGAGATTTTGGAAGGCATAGAGATTCCTTATACTGGCTCAGGGCCATTGGCGAGCAGATTAGCAATGGATAAGATTGCTTCACGTAGGATCTTCGAAACCAATGGAATAGACGTTCCCCAGTATACGGTGCTGGATAAGGCTTCTTATGATGCGAATAGGAAAGTTAAGAATAGTCTATCGCTACCCTTAGTGATAAAGCCTGCTACCCATGGCTCGAGCATTGGTTTATCTATTGTAGATAGACAAGTTGACTTAGATAAGGCAGTGGATTTGGCATTTGAATTTGATGAAAGAATACTCATTGAAGAATTTATAAAAGGCAGAGAAGTTACCGTGGGGATATTGGATGATCAGGCTTTACCAGTGATAGAGATAATTCCCAAGAAAAGATTTTTTGATTACGAAGCCAAATACCAGACGGGTTTGACAGAGTATGTAGTGCCGGCTAAATTAGAAGAAGGGGTTGTTAGGCGAATACAAAATAGTGCTTTATCGGCACATAAACTTTTGGGTTGCTTTGGTTGTTCCAGGGTCGATATGATTTTAAGTAACAATAACATACCACATGTATTAGAAGTGAATACTATCCCTGGCTTTACTCAGACGAGTCTATTACCCAAGGCAGCCAGGACGCAGGGTATAGAATTTGGCGGGCTTTGTCTTAAGTTAATTAAATTAGCATATGAAAAAAAGCAAGTTAAATTTACCCCTTAGTTTTGTAAGAAGGCGGCCTTTGCTGCTTAAATTAATAATTGTTCTTATAATAGTTTTTATCAGTGTGCTATTTATTGTAAGAAATATAGTTAGGTTCTTGAAAACCTCAGATTATTTTAAAATCAAAGATGTCATGCTCAGCGAAGAAAACATAGTCGATTTATCCTATTTAAAAGGCGAGAATATATTTACGGTTGACCTAGAGAAAGAATCATTAGATATAGCGCAACAATATCCCAACTATCGTAAAGTCAGGTTAATTAAAGTTTTACCTAACCGCATCTTCGTAAATTTTACAAAACGAAGGCCAGTGGGCCTGGTAAAGTTATATCGATATTTCTACGTAGATGAAGAGGCAGTATTATTTAATGTGTCCCCGCAATTAGAAAACAAAGAGCTGCCCGTTATTTTAGGATTAGAAACAAAGATTTTTGGTCCGCAGGCCGGCAGGGAATATAATATTAAAGAGTTAACCGTTGCTTTAAATATCATAAAAGAATTAAATTTTAATAAGACCTTGAAAGACTATAAAATTAAAAAAATAGACGTAGCAGACCTGAGCAACACAGCATTTTTTATGCTTGTCCCATTACCAATATCCGATTATACTAAAGGACAAGTCGTCACAGTATCTAAACCGATATCTAAGGGGCAGGTTACAACAGGAATTAAAGAATTAGAGATAAGGTTAGACATAGGTGAGATTAAGGATAAAATCAATATTTTCGCAAGTCTAATTACCCAGGTAAAAAATGAGTGGGGTAATATCAAATATATTGACCTGAGATTTAAAGAACCCGTGATAAAATTAAATGAAGACCAAGCTTACGGAACGAAGTGAACGTAATCCTTCGATTGCATTTGAGGATTACGTCCTCAAGCGTAGTCGAAGGACGTAAGTTTGCTGGCTGAATTTACCCCACACCCAGGCACTACATAGAGATGTTATTACATGTCTGGGTGTGGGGTTCAATTCGCACAGCAACTTACGTTCACTTTGTTCCGTAAGTTGCGTGCTCATCAAAGATGCTAAATAACTATATTTGTGCAGTAGATATAGGTTCTAGTAAAATTGCGGGCATAGTAGTAGAGATTAAAAGAAAACACATTGCCAATATTTTTTTCGATACCTTCCCTTCAAAAGGCGTCAAAAGAGGCGTGATTGTAGATTCCGCAGGAATGGTTGGTTGTATCAGTAGGCTGCTGAAGAATTTAAAAGTTAAATCCGGTATCAATATCAAGTTCATTCACACTAATATTTCAGGGCTAGATATAATTACTAAACACAGCCGGGCAATTATACCACTTGTTGAGAGAGGCAATAAGGTTATAACCTTATTGGATATTCATAAAGTAAATGAACAGGCAGCTATATTGGCAGCAAATCTTGAAGAAGAGATAATCCACCAGCTTCCTATCGACTATACTATTGATTCAAGGAATAATATTTTAAATCCCCTGGGGTTGTATAGCCATAGATTGGAAGTAGATTTATATTTAGTCTGTGCTAAATTATCTTTGATACAGAGTCTTACGCAGGTAATAAATCAGTCAGGATACGAAATAAAAAATTTATTTTTTTCTGGCTTAGCCACCAATAGAGGCATATTTGATAAAGAATCTCAAGGCGGAGTAAGTATATTTTGCGATATAGGTAGCGATATAATAGAATTGCTGATATTTAAAGATGGTCTTCTGCAGGATATTGCCATTTTGCCTTTAGGCGGCGATGATGTAACGGCTGAGCTTTCAGATGCATTAAAGATACCTTTTGATTTAGCTGAAGACACTAAGAGGTCTTATGGAATTATAGGAGACTACAGCCAGATTAAGGAAGATAAGGAGATTTTGGTTAAGAAGAGTAACCTCTACAAGCCGATAAAGCAGAAATTAGTTTCTGAGATAATCACCGCTAAAACAAAATCAATCTGTCAGGCTATAAAAGATTCCCTAGATAAAAAAGTAGATTTAAACCATGTAAATAATTTTGTAGTGGTGGGAAGGGCTATGTTGTTAGAGGGTTTTCTGGAAATGCTAGAAAATACCTTAGGTGCCACATTGAAAATAGGTAGGATTACTGACCCGGACATAGGCCCTTGGATTAATAAAGATAACAATTTGTCCGGACAGGGGTACTTAAATTATCTTACTGCCTTGGGTATGATTTGCGATATACTCAAAGGCAGACGGTCTCAGATTTTATATCATATCCAACAGCCTTCCCAAAATCTTATTCTTAAGACCATAAATAGAATTAAAGAGGTTTATCAGGAATACTTTTAATGACGACACAACTTATGGAGTGTTCGCTTGCGCTCGCTACGAACATAAGTTGTGTCGGAATTAACCCCACACCCAGCCAGCAAGTAAGATGGCTATGGTTTTCTGGGTGTGGGGTAAGTTCGTGCATACAACTTACGTTCGCCTACCGCAAAGCGGCGGCTCCGTAAGTTGTGCACTTACTTACTTTTAATTGACCGTGCAATTTTCTGGTGTATAATAATCTAATCTAAAGGTATTTTGTTTGATGATTAAAGAAAATATCTCAAAGGTTAAAGAGCGCATTTCGTATACTTGCTCTAAAGTTAATCAAGGCCCTAATAGAATAACTATTGTGGCAATAAGTAAAGGCAGAACTCCCCAGGAAGTAAAAGAAGTAATTGCTGCAGGCATAACCGATATCGGCGAGAATAGAGTCCAGGAAGCCATTGTTAAATATAACGCCGTACGCCCGTACGCTGTACAGCTAAAGTGGCATCTGGTTGGCCACCTGCAGACGAATAAGGTAAAAGAAGCAGTGAAAATTTTTGATTTGATTCAATCTGTGGACAGTATTCATCTGGCGCAAGAAATCGATAAGCAAGCAGCGAGAATAAATAAGATTCAAGATATTTTAATTCAAGTAAATACATCCGCTGAAGCTACTAAGTTTGGTTTAAAACCTGATGAAACCGGTGAGGTCATAAAAGAAATCGCTCAACTAAAAAATATAAATATAAAAGGCCTGATGGCCATTGCGCCCCTTGTAGATAATTCTGAAAAAAGCCGGCCATATTTTCGGATGTTACGAGAACTCAAAGATAGAATTAACGAACCACGCCATGCCTGCCGGCAGGCAGGAACCACGAACCACGAACCACAAATTTTATCCATGGGCATGACCGATGACTTTGAAGTTGCCATTGAAGAAGGCTCGAATATGGTAAGGCTTGGCAGAGCTATATTTGAAGGATAGATGAAGAAAGCAATAGGAATAATAGGTTTTGGAAATATGGGTTCGGCTATTGCTGAACATATTAAATCAAAATACGGGGTTTTGGCCTTTGATAACGATACCAACAAAACAAAAAATTTATCTGGTATAAAGGTTGCGACAGATAATATTGATTTATTAAAAAATTCTGATACTGTGATTTTAGCGGTAAAACCGCAGGATTTCGAGGTAGTTTTAAATGAAATTAAAGACTATGCAAAAGATAAATTGATTATTTCTATTGCTGCAGGTAAAAAAACAAAGTATATTGAAAGGGTTTTGGGCAAGGCCAGAGTTGTAAGGGGTATGCCAAATTTACCAGCGAAAGTTGGCAGGGGAATGATTTGTTTATGTAAAGGCAGATATGCAAAGAAAAATGATTTAGATATTGCTAAACAATTGTTTGGAAAACTAGGCAAGGTTTTGATTCTAAAAGAAAAGATGATGGATGCATCTACGGCAATATCTGGAAGTGGGCCGGGTTATTTTTATTATAAATTAGAAGGCAAAAGTATAGATGAAATAAAAAACATAACCCATACTTTTGCTTCATCTTTGACTGCATCTGCTCAAGAGATAGGCTTTAGTTATCTGATAGCAAGGACTCTTGCAGAAACTACGACTAGGGGAAGCATTGCGTATCTGGAAGAAACAAAACTTTCTTCAGCTGAAGCAAAAAAACAAGTAGTATCTAAAGGCGGTACTACCGCAGCAGGATTAGAAGTTTTGCGTAGAGGTGGTTCTTTAACCGAGGCAGTTAAAGCCGCGCTTAAACGCGCTGAAGAATTATCTAAAAGTTAACTGGTGCATTGGGTCCTTGGGGAACTGGTGACTACGGGTGTCCTGCTACGCCCTTATACGTAAGAGATGGTAAGGGTTTCGCAGAAACAACCCGCTAAAGTTTAGCAAGGGCGGGTGGCTTTGCGTCTTGCGACCCGAGGCCGGATAACGGGTGACTTGGTGTCCTTGTGTCTTGGTGACAGCTGATATAAAAAGGAGATAAGAAAATGGGACGCATTGGCATTATCGGTGGGAGCGGTTTATATAAAATTGACGGGATTAAGGATGTGCGGCAGATATCTGTAGACACGCCATTTGGTGAGCCTTCAGATAAGTTTACTATTGGGCGCTTAGAGGGCAAAGATGTAGTTTTTTTGCCGCGGCACGGAGTAGGCCACCGCATATCTCCCAGTGAAATAAATTATCGAGCTAATATTTATGGCATGAAAAAGCTGGGAGTAGAAAGGATTATTTCAGTTACTGCCTGTGGTAGCCTTAAAGAAGAGATCAAACCTTTGGATTTTGTAGTGGTGGACCAGTTTGTTGACCGCACTAATCACGCTAGAGCGATGACCTTTTTTGACCAAGGCATAGTCGCTCATATTACGTTTGCGCATCCGGTATGTAGAGAACTTAGTGAATTTGTCTATGGGGCAGGCAAATCTCTAAAATTAGATATGCATAAGGGCGGTACTTATATAAATATGGAAGGACCGGCATTTTCCACTTTGGCGGAGTCAAAGCTTTACCGTGATTGGGGGATGGATATAATTGGTATGACCAATATGTCAGAGGCAAAATTAGCTCGCGAAGCAGAAATTTGTTATTCAAGTTTAGCCTGTGTAACTGATTATGACTGTTGGCATTCGCAACATGAGAGTGTAACTATCGATATAGTAATTCAGAATTTATTTAAGAATGTTGAAAACGCCAAGAAAATATTATCTACAGTAATAAGGAATCTTCCTGAAGAGAGAACCTGCCTCTGTAAAGACGCGCTTAAATACGCCATTATTACGGATAAGAAACTTATACCGAGCAAAGTTAAGAAAGATTTAGAGATTATCATTGGGAAGTATATTCAATAAAAAAGATATTTTTAGGTTAGCGAGTTAGCGTGTTAGCGAGTTGGCGAGTTAAAAAAATTGATAAATTTGCCAACCCGTTAACCCGTTAACCCGTTAACCCGTTAACCAACATGGATTATAAGAATACTTTAAACCTCCCCCAGACTAATTTCCCCATGAAGGCAGATTTGCCGAAAAGGGAACCCACTTGCTTAAAAAAATGGCAGGAGACGGATATATACCGGCGTATCGGCGAGAAATCAGGGGGTAAACCCAAATATATTCTTCATGACGGGCCTCCTTATGCAAACGGAGATATCCATATTGGACATGCGTTGAATAAGACCTTAAAGGATATTATCGTCAAATACAAGACCATGCGCGGCTATGATTCTTGTTATATCCCCGGATGGGATTGTCATGGCCTGCCGGTTGAACACCAGCTATTTAAAGAGTTAGGTATAAATAAATACCAAATTAGCCAGATAGAATTTAGAAAAAAAGCCTATGAATATGCCTTAAGGTATGTGGGTATACAAAGAGAACAATTTAAGCGTTTAGGCGTATTTGGCGATTGGCAGAATCCCTATTTGACCTTAAACCCTGATTATGAAGAAAGCATTGTTAAGGCTTTTGGCACCTTGGTTAAAAAAGGTTATATCTATCGGGGATTAAAACCCGTGAATTGGTGCTTTAAATGCGAGACTGCCTTGGCTGAGGCAGAGGTAGAATATGAAGACCATACTTCTCCGTCGATATACGTTAAATTCAAATTAGACAATTCGTTATCCCGTTATCCCGTTATCCCGTTAAACGGGCAAACGGGCAAATGGTTCGACAAGCTCACCATCCCTCGAACTATCCCGAGCGAAGTCGAGGGACCGGCAAATGGTTTGGCAGGCTCACCATCCCTCGAACCATCCCGAGCGAAGTCGAGGGACGGGCAAACAGATATATATTTAGTAATCTGGACAACCACACCCTGGACATTAATTGCTAATGTGGCAGTTGCCGTACATCCAGATTTTAAATATTCCTATATTAAGACTGATAAAGGAAATCTATTTTTAGCCGACGATTTATTATCAAGTGTGCTTGCGCAAATTGGCATAGATAAATATGAAGTTATCAGGGGGTTTAAAGGTAAAGATTTAGAGGGCTTGACTTATAATCACCCATTTGGCCTAAGAAAAGGCCGTGTCGTTTTGGCAGGTTATGTCTCTAAAGAAGAAGGCACCGGGTTAGTGCATATCGCACCTGGCCACGGCAATGAAGATTATTTAACCGGGATAAAATATAAACTCGATATGGTTATGCCCGTAGACGCAGAAGGGAATTTTGATTCTACCGCGGGTGAATTTAAGGGATTAAATGTTTATGATGCCAATAAACTCATCATGGGGAAACTACAAAAACAAGGAGCACTGCTTTTTAATACCAACATACAACACCCATATCCACATTGTTGGCGGTGTAAAAACCCGATTATATTTCGGGCCACCAAGCAGTGGTTTATGAATATCGACTACCAAAATTTAAGAAAGCAACTTCTTGAGGCTATAGATAAAAATATTGAGTGGATTCCTGCTTCTGGCAAAGAGAGGATTTCCGGTATGGTAGAGTTAAGGCCAGATTGGTGCCTTTCGCGTCAACGCTATTGGGGGGTACCAATTCCGGCATTAATCTGTAATGGGTGCGGCGAAGAATTGTTGGATCTTCAAACGATTGATAAATTTGCCGGATTTGTGGCTAAAGAAGGTACGGATTGTTGGTTCAAGAGAGATATAAAAGACTTTTTACCCGCTGGGCTTATTTGCCCAGAATGTAAACAAGATAGCTTTTCTAAGGGGCTGGATATTCTGGATGTCTGGTTTGATTCAGGGGTAAGCCACCAGGCAGTATTAAAGAAAAGAAAGGAATTAGAGTTTCCTTGCGCTTTATATCTCGAAGGCTCTGACCAGCACCGCGGATGGTTTCAGTCTTCGCTTATACCCTCTATGTGCATAGATGGAGTTCCGCCTTTTAAGTCGGTATTGACCCACGGTTTTGTGGTTGATGGCGAAGGCAGGAAAATGTCTAAATCGCTGGGTAACGTGATTTCTCCGCAGGATATCATTAAAGATTACGGGGCCGATATCCTGCGCATGTGGGTGGCCTCCAGCGATTATAGCGAGGATATCCGTATTTCAAAAGAAATATTAACCCGCCTCTCAGAGGCATACCGTAAAATTAGAAATACTGCCAGATTTATTTTAAGTAATTTGTATGATTTTAATCCCGATACAGATAAAGTAAGTTATGAAAAACTAAGAAGAATAGATAAATGGATATTGTATAAACAGATATCCTTATTGACAGATGTCGTAGTTAATGGTTATGAAAAATTCGAGTTTTATAAGGCATACAAAGGTATCTATGATTTCTGTAACGAAGGCTTGTCCATGTATTACTTAGATATGATCAAAGGCAGGCTTTATACGTACGGGGCAAATTCTCTTGAAAGACGAGCCGCGCAGACGGCTATCTATGAAATATTGAATTTTTTAGTGAGATTGATGGCGCCTATTTTGGTATTTACTGCAGAAGAAATTTGGCAGAATATGCCTAAAGAGAAAAAGGATAGTTCCTTGTCTAGCGTGCATCTGTTATCTTTTCCCGACCCTCATGAAATACTGAAACAATTAGAGCAGGGAGTGCCTAAGGGTTCAGAAATTTACAAAGAGTTAAGCGGTATATTCGCATTGATTCCTGAGGTGGCCAAGGCGTTAGAGGATTTACGCGGCAGAGGCATAATCGGTAGTTCATTCGATGCCCAAATAAATGTGTTGACAAACGACCAAATCCGTTATAAATATTTAGAAAGCTTAAAAGCTGACCTTTGCGAGATTTTTAAGGTCTCGCAGGTTGACATCGCCCTAGATAAGAATTTACCCAAGGACATTAGCATTGAGGTAAGTAAGGCAGGGGGAACAAAATGCGTACGCTGCTGGAATTATTCTCTAACGGTGGGGCAAGATAAAAACCATCCTTTAATCTGCATTAGCTGTTTAAAAACTATAGGGGGTAAATAGTGAAAAATAAATTTACGAAAAGAGAATTGGCAGAATTTAAAAAATTAATCTTAAAAAGAAAAGAGGAGATCCTCGAAGGCATAAAGCATATATCCGACGAAACATTGAAGAAATCTCAGAAGGATGCTGCCGGAGATATATCTGGCTATACCTATCATATGGCCGATGTTGCCACCGACACATATGACCGCGAGTTTTCTTTAGGGTTAGCCTCTAATGGAAGAGAAGCCTTATATGAACTGGATGATGCCATAAAAAAAATAGAAGATGGTAAATTCGGCATATGTGAAGATTGTAAATCTCTTATTGCAAAAACAAGATTAAAGGCAGTCCCCTACGCCCGTCTCTGTGTAAAGTGCCAAGAGAAAAGAGAAAAGAAATAATGCTTGCCTGTTGATGGTTCTTATCAGCGTAATAATTATTCTTTCCTTAGACCAACTCACCAAGTTTATCATCACCAAAAATTTATCATTAAATCAGTCTATACCCATAATAAAAGGAATTTTTCATCTTACGCTTGTGCATAATCGTGGTGCAGCCTTCGGTATACTAAGAAACCAGATCCCCTTATTTATATTTACCTCACTTTTCGCCACAGTTCTGATTTATTTTAACCTTAAAGACACGAGATTCAAAAAATCCTTAATTTATAAAATATCTTTAAGTCTTATATTAGCTGGCGCATTAGGAAATCTTATCGACCGTTTATTCTTGGGTTATGTGGTTGATTTTTTAGATTTTCGTATCTGGCCGGTGTTTAATGTGGCGGATAGTGCCATAACTGTTGGGGCGATATTGCTGGGGTATTCCATTTTAAAGAAAGATAGGATAAATCCCAATAAACCAATAAGTACCAAATCCCAATGAAATCCCAAATCCCAATGGTTCGACTACGCTCACCATTGGTACTCAAGCGGAGTCGAAGTACCAATAACCAATTTATCCATTGGTCATTGGACATTAGAAATTCATTGGTATTATTGGTATTTATTGGATATTGGAAATTAATCAGTTTATTCCGTTAGTAAGAATGCATCCAATCATCTGTAAATTAGGTCCTTTCACTATCTACTCCTACGGCCTTATGCTGGCTGTGGCTTTTTTGGTCGGTTCTATATTAGCCGGTTATCAGGCTAAAAGACAGCATTTTATTCCGGAGATAATTTTTAATTTTAGCTTTATAGTTTTGGTTTCAGGTATTATTGGCGCACGCCTTTTATATATAATTGAAAATATAACTTATTATGTAAAAGCGCCTGCGGAGATAATAATGCTACCACATGGAGGCTTGTCTTGGTTTGGCGGTTTGCTATCGGCTATAATTTGCGGGGGAATATATCTAAAAAAGAAGAAATTATCCATATATAAAATATTTGATTTAATGGTGCCTTTTGTTGCTTTGGCTCAAGGCATCGGTAGGATTGGTTGTTTATTGAACGGCTGTTGTTTTGGTCGAACCCCTGTCCCTATCCAGATCTATTCTTCTTTAATTTTAATTATTATCTTTGTTATTTTAAGATTTTTACAGGACAAGCCGCATAAAGAAGGCCAAATTTTCTTTGCCTATCTCATGCTTTATTCTCTAAAGAGGTTTTTTATCGAATTCTGGCGCCTGGATAATGAGATTATATTCTTAGGGCTGACCTTATTTCAGCTGATCAGTATCTTAATATTCTCTTTTTCAGTTCTTAAGCTGCTTTTAATTATCAAATCCAGAAAATAAAATGCAAGAATATACCCTAAAGGCTTTGCCGCAACATGCAGGTCAGCGCTTAGATTTGTTTCTTATAGAATTTTCTAAAGAGAAAAATCTGGGACTATCCCGCACATTTATACAGAAATTGATTTTGGAGGGAAAGGTAATCCTGGATAATGTAGGCTTACTAAAGCCACACTATAAAGTAAGAACAAATGATGAGATAAAAATTCGCATCGAAGATAAAATCCAGAATACATTGCAACCAGAGAATATCCCCTTAGAGGTTATTTATGAAGACGAAAATTTAGCCATAATCAATAAACCCGCAGGTTTAGTGGTTCATCCTGCGCCGGGAAATTACATGCACACATTAGTAAATGCCCTTTTACAACATTTTAAAAAATTATCGGATATTAGTCCACAAAGACCGGGCATTGTGCATAGATTAGATAAAGAGACTTCTGGACTGTTGGTTATTGCCAAGAATAATCCTACGCATCTTGATCTTACCCGGCAATTTTCTAAACATAGCATCAAGCGTAAATATATCGCCTTAGTAAGGGGCAGGATGGAATTTGATGAACAGGTTATTGAGTTACCCATTGGCAGGCACCCGTATAAAAGAAAAAATATGTCAGTAGGTTTTGGTAAAGGCACAAAGTATGCCAAGACTTATTACCGTACCTTAAAGCGTACACAAGATTTTAGTTTGTTAGAATTAGAGCCCCTTACCGGAAGGACGCATCAGTTAAGGGTGCATCTTGCATTCTTGGGGCATCCTATTTTGGGCGATAATAAATACGGTAAGAATAACGAGTTCACCCCGTTACAGACTACGGGTATACAAAGGAAAGATAAGGTGTCTGTAACGGGGTTCAGTCGCTTAGCCCTGCATGCTAAATACATTGGGTTTATGCATCCGGCCACAGGAAAATTTGCCGAATTTTCATCTGATATCCCCAAGGAATTTGTGGATTTTATAAGTCAAATGAAGACGTAGCTTGTAAGGTCAAACTTACCTCCACTGTTTCGTTTTGTTTCATGAAGCGAAGTAAAACGAAACAAAACGGTGGGGGTTAATGGTCATCATCCTTTGAACTCATTCGACGTGGCTCACGATTCCTTCGAATGAATCCTAAAGCGAAGTCGAAGGATTCGCAGGCGTCCCGACGTATCGTCGGGACTACAATTTATGTCGCCCTTTGGGCTCCGTAAGTTGTCTGCTCATTAAAGGTACCCTTCGCCTAGACACTCGAAAATTTCTGGCGCTTTGCGCCTAAAATTTTCTTCGTAGGCTCGGGATTAATTCCGACAACAACTTATGTTCGTAGCGAGCGCAAGCGAGCACTCCATAAGTTGTGTCGTCATTAAAAATAAAACTGTTATCCCAATATGATAATGTCGTATTCTACCAATTTAGAAATGTCGTATTCTAAAGGTGCTATAATGCACTCTTTGAAAGGAGGGCATTATGGTAGGAAAGGACATTATCAGTATGACTCAGGAG
>Ga0315294_10001321_pt1 | contig 26867 bp, 26 predicted proteins | sample YL17G13_40_MG_FD_203626 | JGI IMG/M metagenome (GOLD analysis project Ga0315294, IMG submission 203626) | Sediment microbial communities from Yellowstone Lake, YNP, Wyoming, USA - YL17G13_40 | ecosystem: Environmental > Aquatic > Freshwater > Lake > Sediment | place: USA: Wyoming | collected... | reverse complement strand
CAATGTGAAGGACGATCCGCGGATCACCGGGGCGGGCCGGGTGCTTCGGAAGTTCAGCATCGACGAGCTGCCGCAATTGTTCAACGTATTGCTCGACGACATGAGCATCGTGGGTCCCCGCCCACAGGTGCGGCGCGAGGTCGATTCCTACGACGAGCCGGGACTCACCGGGTTGTGGCAGATCAGCGGCCGGAACTGGTCGCCGATCCGCGACCTGATGATCATCGCCAAGACGGTCAAGACAGTGCTGACCGGAGACGGCGCCCACTGACGCCGTGGCAGTGACTGAGCAGCCCTCCACCGGGCGACAGGCGGTGTGGAACTACCTCGTCTTTGCGTTGAGCAAGAGCTCGACGCTGTTGATGACTGTGGTCGTCGCCCGCATTCTGGACCCGACGGAGTTCGGGCTCTTCGCGCTGGCGCTGCTGGTCGTCAACCTCTTCGACTACGTCAAAGATCTCGGTGTCGGATCCGCGATGGTTCAGAGCCGCCGCGAGTGGTCGTTGCTTGCCCCGACCGGCTTGACCTTGTCGGTGCTGTTCGGTCTGCTGGCCAGTGCCGTATTGGCCGCCACGGCCGACCTTGCCGCCGGCGCCCTTAAACAGCCGGAACTGGTGGGAATGATCCGGATCCTGGCGATCGGATTGGCCATCAGTGCGCTGAGTACCGTCCCGGCGGCATGGCTTCGCCGATCGATGGATTTCCGCGCCCGACTGCTGCCCGAGTTCACCGGCGCGCTGATCAAGACCGGCCTCACTATCGGATTGGCGCTTAGTGGCTACGGGGTCTGGAGCCTGGTTTACGGCCAGCTCGCGGCGACCGCGGTAATGACTCCGCTGTACTGGCTTGTCTCGCGACGAACACCCAGGATCGGCCTGGACCGCGAGGTCGGCGGCCAACTGCTCCGGTTCGGGATCCCGGTGACGTCGGTGACGTTGTTGGCCTACGCGATCTACAACGTCGACTACCTCGCGGTCGGCACCCGAATGGGGACCGACGAACTGGGCCTTTACACCCTGGCGTATCGGATCCCGGAAATGGTGGTCCTCAATCTATGCATCGTGGTGAGCGACGTTTTGTTCAGCGCGCTGTCGGGCCTGCAGGATGACGCGGATGGACTCGGGCGCCACTACCTGCAGGCGCTCTCGGTGGTGATCGGGCTGACGGCTCCGATCGGAGTGGGGATGGCAGTCGCTGCGCGCCCCCTGGTGGCGACCCTGTACGGCGATCAGTACGCGGGGTCGGCGCCGATTCTCGCGGTGCTGGCCCTCTACACGGTGGTGTACTCCGCGTCCTTCCACGCCGGGGACGTGTTCAAGGCGATCGGCCGTCCGGGTGTGTTGACCGCTATCAGCGCCGTGAAACTCATCCTGCTGATCGGGCCGATATGGTGGGCCGCCGGACACAGCCCGACCATGGTGGCCGGCGCGTTGTTGGCAACCGAGGCCATCCATTTCGTCATTCGCATGACGATTTTGCGCCGGGTGATGGCGATCCGCTGGGGCGCCCTCGGCCGAGCGCTTGTCGGCCCGGTGCTGGCCGCAGTGGTGATGGGACTGGGCGTCTTCGCCCTCACGCGGGCGACCGCGGGACTGCTTGCCCCATTGGAGCTAGCGTTGTTAGCTGTAGTCGGAGTTGTCTTATATGTCGCGCTGCTGCGCTTCACCGCGCCGCACCTGTTCGCCGCTGGGGTCGGGCTGGTGCGGCGCCGACTGTGGCCTCAGGCGGCGACTGCGCCAGCCACGCCGAAAGAGGTACCATGAGGTCTTACCGCACCGCCATTCCGGCGCTCGCGTTGATCGGCGCCCTGCTGGGCGCAGCACTCGGGTTTCTGCTCACCCCCGATACCGGCCGCTACAAGGCCACCGCGGACGTGGCGTTCGTTCCTGCGGCCAATCTGACCACCGTCGAGGCCTCGAACTTCTGGGAGGTCCTCACCCGCGGCCAGGTCAGTCGGACCGCTGCGGTCGTCTACGAGGACCCGCGTTGGTTATCTTCCGCTGCCAACGCGGCCAAGGTCGGCGAGTACGAGCTGACACTGACCGCCGCGGCCTTGCCGGAGACCACCATCGTCGAGGTCACCGTTCAGGCACCGTCCCCGGCAGCGGCGGAGGCCGCCCTCAATGACGTGCTGACCACCGCAACCGCCGAGGTGGCGTCAATCGCCTCGCCGTACGCGGTGCGGGTTCTGTGGCCGCCGAAGGGAAGTGCGGTGCCATTGGCTCTGCCGGGGCGCACTCAGATCATGGCTGCCGGGGTGCTGGCCGGTCTGATGGCGGGCGGTGCCGCCGGTTGGTTACTGGTCCGGCGCCGCGGTGGAAGTCCGGCGCCCAAGCACCACTCTCCGGATCCAATCGACGACGAGGCGCTGCCTCAACCATGACGGGTACGACCCGGATACCCGCCCGGCCGTCGGACCGGGTCGCCGGATTGGTTCTGGCGGCGGGACTGGGCATGTTCGGTGCGCTGTTCGTCCTCGGCTCGCGGACGCCGTGGCTGTTGGTCCTGGCGCCGGTCGGCGCGGTCGGGCTCGTGCTGGCTGCGCGCAAGCCACTGCTGGCGTTGATCGTCATGGTGGTCACCGAGGTGACCAACCTCTCCGGCGTTCTGGCGCCAGGGGGTGGGCTGCCGTTGTTCCCGGCCTCCATGCTGCTCGGTCTGGTGACCATTGCCTTCGCGCTGCGGGATCCACAAGCGCGCCAAAGGCTCAACGCCTGGACCGGGATCTGCATTGGGTTGCTGTGCTTCTACCTCGTCGTCCAGGGTGTCGCCGCCATCGGCAGCGTCGACGTGATGGAGTCGCTGAGCGCTATCCGCCGCACCGGCCTGGATTGCCTTTTCGCGATCGTCTTGATCATCCTGATCCAGCTCACCGGCCGCCAATGGGCGGTAGCGGCCGCCATCGTCATCCCACTGGCGGTGCTGTCCGCGCTCACGATCGTCCACCAGGTGTTCTTCACCGGAGCCACGTCCCTCGGCGGATTCTCCACTCTAACAAAGGCTTCCGGGGAACTGATCACCACCCCGCGCTACGGTGGCCCGCTGCCGGACTCGAATTTCTGGGGCCGGCACTTGGTAATGGGCGTGCCGCTGACGGCTGCCCTGCTGACCCGAGCGCTGCGCGCTGACCGGCACGCCGCGGCGGCGGGATGGTTGACGGCGCTACTCGCCATCCTCGGCGGGATCTACCTCACCCAGTCACGCGGGACGTTCATATCCGTTACCGTCGCCACGTTCGTGTGGTTCGTTGTCTCCGGACGGCCGGTCTGGAAAACAGCACCCCTCGTCGTGCCGTTCGTGATAGGAGTCGCAGCGATCCCCGGCGTCGGCGACAGGCTGGTGGGAGCGTTTTCCGAACTCAGCCAGGGACGGACAGCCGGCAACCTCGATCCGTCGCTGCTCGGCCGGCTCGCGGCCCAGCAGCAGGCCGCGCTGATGTGGCAGGAACGCCCGGTGTTCGGGTTCGGCCCGGGCACCTTCCCTGGTCAGGTGTTCTATTTCGCTGGCCGGGTGTCGACCGCCGTCCGCGAACCCACCAACGCCCCGCATAACATCTACGTCGAACTCGCCGCCGAGGCTGGCACGCTAGGACTGCTCAGCTGGATCGTCGTGGTCGTGGGTTTCCTTCTCGTCCTCGGATTGCGGATCACGGCCGCGCCCCGCTCGGCGGACCGAATCCTCGCCGCGGCGGCATTCGCCGCCATCATCGGCTGGTCGGTCGCCAGCCTCGCGTTGCATATGGCCTACTTCCGCACCTTCGGCGTCGTTCTGGCGCTCGCTGGCGGCCTTGCGCCCGCCTGGCCGCCACCCGCCGGGGCGGTGCGCCGACTGCTCCGCACCGTCGGTGTCGGAGCGCTGGCCGGCACCATCGGCGCGGGTGTGTTCACGGCCTGCTGGGCAGTCGGCACTTCGCGCGCCGTGACCGCCACCCAGAGCAGCACCTTGGTCCCGGTCGGACCCATCGACGGCTGGTACGCCTACGCGCTGGACATCCGTTCCCGCATCGAACTGCTGCCCACCGTCGCGAAACTGGTACGCGACCAAGGTTCGCCCGTCGAGGTCGAGGCCGACCCGGTGCGCGGATTGCTGAACTTCACCGCCGCCGCCCCCACCGAGGCCGAGGCGCGAAACCAGGTCCGAGCGGCCGTTGAGCGCGCCGGGCCACTGCTAGGGGCCTCCATCGGTCACAACGACTACCTGATACAGCCCGTCGGCAGCATGCGCATCGAGTCCAAGGTGTCGGCGTCGGCGGGAACTGTACTCGCCGCGGCCGCTGCCGGTGGAGGTGCCGCCCTGCTCAGCGGTCTGTTCTTCGCCGGCCGGACGCTACCGCGACGGGAGTACGAGGAGACCACCGAACCCGCCGTACCGCAGGGTGTCGCGACGTGAGGCGCAAGCCCATCGTCCTCGTCGAGCTCTCCCCGTCGGGAGGGCTGTTCCAATTCGCCGTACAGCTCGGGAACGCCCTGGCGGCGCACGGTCAACGCGTTGAGCTCTGGACGGGTCCGCGCCCCGAGATGGGTTCGTCGGAGCCAGGATTCACCGTTCGCTCCGTGCTGCCCACCTGGCATCCCGCCGACAACGAAGTGCGGTCCCGCTGGTTCCGGCTCATTCGGCGGGGGCTGCGCGCCGGGCAGTTGATCTTCGCCTGGATCGTCCTGACCGTTCGGCTGGTGATCGCGCGTCCCAGTGCGGTGCTGTGGTCGCAGTGGCGGTTCATGTTCGAGCCGCTGTTCGTTGTGATCGTGTCGGCCTTGCTGCCCCGTATCACTCTGGGCCTCATCGCCCATGAACCGTTGCCCCGGTCCGACGCCAAAGACACCAGCACGCCCAAGCGCGGTAGGTTGTTGAACCGAGCCTTCGCCGGGGCGTGGCAACGACTGGACGTCGCCTTCGTGCTCGGCCCGAGGACGCGCGATCTCGCGATCACACACTGGCGTCCCCGGTGTCCCGTGGTTGTCATCCCGCACGGATTCGAGACCGGTCTGCGCGACCCCGGAATCCGGGTGCGGCCGGCTTCCGAGACCGGCCCGATCGCCTTATTCTTCGGAGTCTGGGCCCGGTACAAGGGGATTGAGGTTCTGCTGGACGCTTTCGCCGAGGTGCGACGGCGGCTACCCGACGCGCGTCTGATTCTTGCCGGCGCTCCCGGGGGTGATCTCGATGTAAAGGCGGTGGTCCGGCGCGCACAGGCGATCGGCAACGTGGATGCGCGGCCGGGATATGTGCCTACCGGCGACGTCGCCAAACTTCTCGCGGCCGCGCGCATGGTGGTGACCCCGTACACCCGGGCCACCCAGAGTGGCGTGGTTCACCTGGCCTATACCTTCGCCCGGCCGGCCGTCGCCAGCGCGATCGGCGACCTCCCGGAAGCCGTACAGCACGGGGTCACCGGTCTGTTGGTACCCCCGGGGGATTCCGGCGCGTTGGCCGCTGCGATCCTGACCCTGCTGCGCGACCCGTTGTTGGCAGCCAGGCTCGGCGAAGCCGGCCACCGCCGGGCCGCTGCCGGATGGGCCGACGCGGCGGGGAGGATCAGTGATGCGCTGGCGGCGGCGAGTCAAGCCCGTGCTGAGCGACACCGAGGGCGTTTTCCTCGAGGCGCCCGGCGAGGCGCGGCGGTTCTTGTGACGGTCGTTGCAGCGGTGGCTGCAGTGCTGGCCGGCCGGGCGATCTGGACATCACGCGACTCCGGCGCGCCAACCCCGTTCGCGTCGAATAGCCCTTGGCGGCAGGCAGTCCCGGCCGGCCCGGCCATCGACCCCGACAGCGCGGCGATGATCGCGGCCGTCGCCCGGCCTCCTGCGCTGCACGCGAACCTCGCCGAATTCGCCATCCCCATCTACGCCGTGGACGCCGATACTCCCACTCACGCGGTGGCATGTACCGCCGCATGGGGCATCTGCCCGTTCGCCGGGTGGCCGGTTCCTATTCCGGAGGGCGCGGCCCCGCATTCCGGATCAGACGGTGCAATGGTCACCGTCAGCGAATCCACCGGAACGTCCTTCGAGTTCTGGCGAGCCGTCGCTGGCGACGGCCAGTGGTCGGCGAGCTGGGGTGCGGTCAACAGCCTGCACGGATCGGGGTGGGGTGGGGAGTCGACCGGATCGGGCGCGTCCCGGCTGGGCGGGGTGATCCGCGTGAGCGAGATCAAGGCCGGTGTCATCCCCCACGCCCTGGCCCTACAAACCAGCAACGCGTGCACAACGTTTCGTGCGCCGGCTCTGAAGAGCGACGGCACCTCGACCCGGCCGGACTGCATCCCGGAGGGCGCCCAGCTGCAACTTGACCCAGACCTGGATCTGGCGGAGCTCAGCCTGAGCCGGGGTGAACTGGCGGTGGCAACAGCGATGCAGCGGTACGGCGGCTATGTCATGGACGTGGCCGCGACGCCGTTGAGCGTCAGCTTCGAACTCGACACGACAGCACCGCCCCGCTCGGTCGGCGAGACCTACCGTACTGCCGGGTTCCGGTGGGACTACGACGCAATGGAGCAGATTCCATGGGACAAGCTGCGCGTTCTCAAATGAGCCGTCCGATAAAGGCGCTCGTCCTGATCGACGCATTCCGGATGGGCGGCGCGGAGACCCTGCTGGCACCGATGATCGCGGCGTCGCGGGACACCGACATCGAGATGGACGTGGTGAGCGTGTCTCCGGCAGAGCTCAATTCCGCCAAGACCATGCAGATCCTCGCCGAAGCCGACATCCCGACGCGCTCGCTGGGTATCCGTCGGCTGCTGGACCCTGTTGCCCTTCCCCGGCTGACCCGGCTGATCCGGCGTGGGCAATACGACGTCGTGCATGCCCATCTGGAAATGGCTATGACGCTTGCGGTTCCCGCCGCGGCTCTGGTACGGCGGCCCGCGGTGTGCACCTTCCACCATGTGGCACGGCCGCTGTCCGGGCGGGCCGCCTGGCGTGAGCGGGTGGCGGTCGAGGCCGCAACCCGTTCGGCCCGTGCGTTGTTCGTCTCGGAGGCGTCCCGGCTGTCATTCCAGCAGGCCTATCGGCCCGACGGTATGCCCCCCAACTGGGAGGTCATGCACAACGGCGTCGACATCTCGAACTACCATCCGGGCCCGGTGGATCCGGCCGTCCGCAAACAGCTGGGCGGCGCGGGCACCCAGGTCGTCGTCTTGCCCGCCGCCTTCCGCGACTTCAAAGGCGTCCCGGTCGCTATCCGCGCGTGGGCGGGTGTCCGGGAGCGTTTTCCGCACGCGGTCCTGGCGCTGGTCGGCGGCGGTGAGTTGGAAGCCGAACTGCGTGGGCTGGTAGCCACTTCAGGACTGTCCGAAGCAGTCGTGTTCGCCGGTGTCCGCACCGACATGCCCGAGGTCTATCGCGCGGCCGACGTCGTGCTGTCCGCGTCGATCTTCGGGGAGAACCTTCCCACGGTGCTCATCGAGGCGTCCGCGACCGGTTGTGCGGTGGCGGCCTCTCGGACCGGTGGTATCCCGGACATCGTGGTCGACACCGAGACGGGGCTGCTCTTCGAACCGGGTTCGGAGCAGGGATTGACCGACGTTGTCTGTCGGCTGCTGGCCGACGCCGGATTGCGGGAGCGGCTCGGCGCGGCGGCCCGTTTGAGGGCCCAGCGGGAATTCTCCGCCACCGCCTGGATGGCACGCCTGCGTTCCACCTATGTCGAGGTGATCGGTAGTGGCCGGTGAGCCGATGCGAGATCGTCTACCTGGTATCGCGGTTTCCGGTCACCTCGGAGACGTTCATCCTGCGCGAGATCGAGGCTCTGGACCGGACGGGCTGTTTCGACCTCGAACTCCGGTCTCTGTTCCCCTCACCGGACCAACCGGTTCATGAGGTGGCCGAAAGCTGGACGCAACGGCTCATCCGGCCGTCGTGGGCCGTCGGTACCACGGGACTTGCCTGGGCCGGGGCGACCCGCCCGCGCCGGCTGGTTGATGCGCTGGCGCAGGTGTTCGCCGGTTACCGTCGCAGCCCGAAACTGTTGGCGCGAGCCATGATCACCGTAATGCTGGCGTGCGCGCACGCCCGGGGCCTCGCCCGCCGGCCATCGGCTGCGCACCTGCACGCCCACTACGCCACCTATCCGGCTCTCGCCGCGTGGGTGTGTCATAGGCTGATCGGAACCTCCTACAGCTTCACGGTGCATGCGCACGACCTCTACGTCGACACGTCGATGTTGGGGCGCAAGATCGCCGAAGCCCGCTTCGTCGTCACGATCTCGGAGTACAACCGTGCGCTGCTGCGGCGGATTTCCGGCGACAGCACCCCGATTCACGTCATCCACGCCGGTATCGACACGTCGGCGTACCGATTCCGCGTTCGGCTCATGCCGTTGGAGGGACCGATCCGGGCGCTGACGGTGGCGTCGCTGCAGGCCTACAAGGGACATGCGGTGCTGCTGGCAGCGCTAGCCCTCGGGGGCCCGGGCGTCGACAGGATCACCCTCGACCTCATCGGGGACGGTGTGCTGCGTCGCGATCTCGAAGCGCTCGCAGAGTCGCTCGGACTGGGCCGACGGGTGCGCTTCCTCGGCAGCCGTAGCGAAGTGGAGGTCCGAGACGCTCTGGACCGGGCCGACATGTTCGTGCTGCCGAGCGTCGTCGCTGACGACGGCCAGATGGAGGGCCTGCCCGTCGCGCTGATGGAGGCGCTGGCATGTGGGGTCCCCACGGTCTCGACGGCCTTGTCCGGTATTCCGGAGATCGTCGTGGACAACGTCACCGGTCTGCTGGCGATACCCGGCGACGCGTCCAGCCTGAACACCACCCTGCGTGCGATCACGACCAGTGACACCGTCGGTTTCGCCGAGGCTGGACGCGAATTGGTGACCCGGGAGTTCGACCTGACCCAGACGATGTCCGCACTGAGCGATCTCCTGTTGAAGACCTGCCGATGACGGCTCTGCGGGCTAATGCGCGGCAGGGTGTGGCCGCAGGCTTAGCGGCTGTGCTCGCGGAAGTACTCGATGGCGGAACGTGTTCAGGTAGATCTCGCTGGACACCTTGCCCGCGGCACCGGTGACCATTGCTCGCATGTGGGTCACCGGGCCGACCGCGTCGCCGGGTGCACGGCGATCAGCGGGAATCCACTGCGCCGCTTACACATCGCCGCCAGTTCGGCGTAGGCCTCCCGGCCCAATAACTCGGTGAGCTCGGGGGAGTAGGACTGCCACACCGGTTTCTTGCCGACGTGCGCGGTGGGGTCACCGGTGCAGTACCAGTGCAGGTCCTCGCCACCCTCGCCCCAGCCGCGGCGGTCGTACTCGGTGATCGTGGTCTTGAGGATCTCGCTGCCGTCGGGGCGGGTCACCCACTCCTGGCTGCGCCGGACCGGCAACTGCCAGCACACCTCGGGCTTCATCGTCAGCGGCTCGACCCCGAGCTTCAGGGCCTTGCTGTGCAACGCGCAGCCGATGCCGCCGGGAAACCCGGGACGGTTCAGAAAGATGCAGGCGCCCTTGTGTTTTCGGGTCCGCAGGCTGGGTTTGTCCTCATAGGAGTCCATCTCCAGGTAGCCCTTGGAGCCCAGGCCCTTGTCGCGGAACTCCCAGTCCTTGTCGGTGAGCTGCGCGACGGCGTCGTCGAGGCGCGCCCGGTCGTCGTCGTCGGACAGGAACGCCCCGTGTGAACAGCACCCGTCGTCGGGCCGGCCCTTGACGGTCCCCTGGCAGGCCGGCGTGCCGAACACGCAGGTCCAATGCGACAGCAGCCAGGTGAGGTCGGCGGCGATCAGATGCTCGGGGTTGGCCGGGTCGTAGAACTCCACCCACTCGCGCGGGAAGTCCAGATCGACCTCGCCGGGGTGTCTGCGTGCCACGGAGTTCAACGGTAGACCACACCGCCCGCTAAGTTGGAGCACGTGCGATTGGGCGTGCTCGACGTGGGAAGCAACACAGTTCATCTGCTTGTGGTGGATGCCCACCGCGGCGGGCATCCCACACCGATGAGCTCCACCAAGGCGCCGCTACGGCTGGCCGAGTCGATCGACGACTCCGGCAAGCTCACCCGCCGGGGTTCGGACAAGCTGATTTCCACCGTCAACGAGTTCGCCGAGATCGCCCGCAGTTCCGGCTGCGGGGACGTGATGGCGTTCGCCACCTCCGCGGTCCGGGACGCGACGAACTCCGACGACGTGATGGCGCGGGTGCGCGCCCAGACCGGCGTCGATCTGCAGGTGCTCTCCGGCGTCGACGAGTCGCGGCTGACCTTCCTGGCGGTGCGGCGCTGGTACGGGTGGAGCGTGGGCCGTGTCACCGACCTCGACATCGGCGGCGGGTCGCTGGAACTGTCCTCCGGTGTCGACGAGGAGCCCGACGTCGCGTTGTCGCTGCCGCTGGGCGCGGGCCGGCTGACCCGGGAGTGGCTGGCCGACGATCCGCCCGGCCGGCGCCGGGTGGCGATGCTGCGCGACTGGCTGGACAGCGAGCTGGCTGAGGCGGCCAAGGCGATGCAGGAGGTGGGCCCGCCGGATCTGGCGGTGGGCACCTCCAAGACCTTCCGGTCCCTGGCCAGGCTGACCGGCGCGGCCCCGTCGGCGGCCGGACCACGGGTCAAGCGCGTCCTCACGGCCAACGGCCTGCGCCAGCTCATAGCTTTCATCTCTAGGATGACCACGGCAGATCGTGCCGATCTGGAAGGGGTCAGTGCCGATCGGGCGCCGCAGATCGTGGCCGGTGCCCTGGTGGCGGAGGCGAGTATGCGAGCACTGTCGTTGGAAGCGGTGCAGATCTGCCCGTGGGCGCTGCGCGAAGGCATCATCCTGCGCCGACTGGACAGTGAGGCTGACGGCCGATTGAGAGGTGAGACACGATGAGCGCACCGGACGACAGCACCCGACCGATCTCGGTGGCTGAACTGCTTGCCCGTAATGGAACAATCGGTTCACCGCCGGTCGGCGGCCGGCGCCGGCGCCGGCGCCGCAAGAGCGACGGCCTCTCGGTGGCGGAACTGACCGGGGAGATCCCGGTCGTCGGGACGGCGGGGATTCCGGTTGCCGGCGACGACGAACCGGTCACCGCTGATTCGGCAGAGCAAGAGTCCGCGGACGAAGGATCGGGGTACGAGGAATCTCCGAGCGTGGCGTACACCTACGTGGAAGTCTCGCAGGAGTCCGCGGAGACCGTGGTGGTCTACTCCACGACTGCCGACACCGTCACCGCCGGCACCGTGGTCTACGCCGCACCCGAGGATGCCGCCCAAGTCGCTGATGAGGTCAGCACCAAGCCGCCGCGGTCCGGCGACCCACTGCCGAGTCGCCGGCGCGGCCCTGAACGCAGCTACGATCCGCGCCCGGCACGGCGGTCCTCCGGTGCCGAGCAGATGGCCTACGACCCCGTGGACGAGTCGGTCGATATCGCCGACCTCGTCGACGAACATACAGCCGACACCGTCGAGGATTTGCGCTCCTACCTGCGCTCATCTGGCGGCACGCTGTTCTCGGGGGGGACCGTGGCCGACGACCTCGCCCGCCGTGGTGTCTCCGCTGAATCCGGCGAGTACGAGGACGAGCACTACGACGACGAGGTGGCAGGTGCCGCACCCGCGGCCGTGAGCAGGTCGCGGAATGTGGCTGCCACTTTCTGGAACATTGTGGTGGCGGTCCTGCAGTCGCTGCTGGCGGTGGTGTTCGGCGCGGGCCTGTTCATCGCGTTCGACCAACTGTGGCGGTGGAACAACCTGGTGGCCCTGGTCCTTTCAGTTCTGGTGGTGCTGGCGCTGGCGGCCGTGGTTCGGGTCGTTCGCAAGACCGAAGACATCGTGAGCACCCTGACCGCGGTGGCGGTAGGGCTGCTGGTGACGTTGGGTCCGCTGGCACTGCAGTCGACCTGAGCGTTTCGTGCGCCCTGCGATCACAGTCGGCCTGTCGACGGCGTCGGTCTACCCCCTTCGGACCGAGGCGGCTTTCGAGTGCGCCGCGGAGTTGGGCTACGACGGCGTCGAACTCATGGTGTGGGCCGAGGCGGTCAGTCAGGACATCGGCGCGATCTCGCAGCTCTCCCGGCGCTATGGCGTTCCGGTCCTGTCGGTGCATGCACCCTGCCTGCTGATCTCGCAGCGGGTCTGGGGCCCCGACCCCATCCTCAAGCTCAATCGCAGCGTGCAGGCCGCTGAGCGACTCGGCGCGCAGACCGTGGTGGTCCATCCGCCGTTCCGCTGGCAGCGCCGCTACGCCGACGGGTTCCGTGATCAGGTGGCCTGGCTGGAGGAGCGCAGCGACGTCATGGTCGCAGTGGAGAACATGTTCCCGTTCCGGGCCGACCGGTTCTTCGGCTCCGGGCAGCCATCGATCGAGCGCATGCGCCGCCGCGGCGGGCGCCCCGGCGCGGGCATCTCGGCCTTCGCGCCGTCCTATGACCCGCTGGACGGCGACCACGCCCACTACACCCTTGACCTGTCGCATACCGCGACAGCGGGCACCGATGCGTTAGACATGGCCCGCCGGATGGGTGAGGGCCTGGTGCATTTGCATCTGTGCGACGGCAACGGTGCATCCACTGACGAACACCTGGTTCCCGGGCGGGGCACCCAGCCCACCCACGAGGTCTGTCAGATGCTGGCCGGCAGTGACTTCGCCGGTCACGTGATTCTCGAGATCACCACGTCGAGTGCGCGCAACATGACCGAACGCGACGCGCTGCTGACCGAATCGCTTGAGTTCGCCCGCACCTACCTGCTTCGGTAAGCAAGCCGGGGGCACTGCAACCGGGACTACGAGAAGGGCTTCGGATGGGGACGACGCCACGCTTCTCCGACGCGATGGTTCTTCGCCCGGTCGACGGCCGCCCCGGCGAGTTTGACGGAAACCTCAACGAGCACTGGGCGATAGGGCCGAAAGTGCACGGCGGGGTGATGGTCGCGTTGTGCGCCAAGGCCGCCCGCGAGGCCTACGCATCGCCCTCCGGCGGGCACCCGGTGGCGGTGTCGGCGAACTTCCTGTCCGCGCCCGATCCCGGCGAGGTGCGCCTGGTGACGACAGTGCGCAAGCGCGGCCGACGGATCGGCCTGGTTGATGTCGAACTGGTCCAGGGTGAGCGGGCGTGCGTGCACGCGGTGGTCACCCTCGGTGAGCTGGAGCAGCTCGCCCAGCCCCTCTACACCGACACCGCAGTGGCCGATCTGATGAGCGTGGAACCACCGGCCGACGTGCTGCCCATCGGGCCCGGCCACTCTGCCGCCGAGATCAACCACCTGGCCCGCGGCTGCGACATCCGGCCGCTGGTGGTGGAGTCCGTCGCCGACGGCCGGGCGCCGGCCTTCCGGATCTGGGTGCGTCCCAGGGACGGCGTGGTCGACGGGTTCTTCGCGCTCATGTGCGGTGACATCTCGCTGCCGGTGCCTTACGCCGTGGGCCGGCGGGGGTGGGCTCCGACCGTGCAGCTGACCGCCTACCTGCGGGCTGTGCCCGCCGACGGCTGGCTGCGGGTGCTGTGCACCGCCACCCAGATCGGCGAGGACTGGTTCGACGAGGATCACACCGTGATCGACAGCGCCGGGCGGATCGTGGTGCAAACCCGCCAGCTCGCCCTGGTGCCCGCCCCGGAGCCCGGTCGGTAGGGTCTGGGGGCATGGCCAGAATCGCGATCATCGGTGGCGGCAGTATGGGCGAGGCACTGCTTGCGGGAGTGCTTCGGGCGGGCCACCCCGTCAAGGATCTGGTGGTCTCCGAGCGGGTGGCCGATCGGGCCGAGTACCTCTCCCGCACTTACTCGGTTCGGGTGGCGTCATTGGCCGATGCGGTGGAGAACGCGGCGTTCGTGATCCTCGCGGTCAAGCCGGCCGATGCCGAATCGGTCGTCGCCGAGATCGGCGAGGCTGCCACCGAGGCCGACGGTGACAGCGTCGAGCAGGTTCTGGTGAGCGTCCTGGCCGGCGTCACGACCGGGTTCTACGAAGCCCGGTTGCCCGCCGGGTCGCCGGTGATCCGGGTCATGCCCAACGCGCCCGCACTGGTCGGAGCCGGGATAAGCGCCTTGGCCGCGGGCCGCTTCGCGACCGCCGCTCAGCTGTCCGGGGCGGCAGAGCTGTTCAAGAGCGTGGGCGCGGTGCTGACGGTTCCGGAGAGCCAGATCGACGCCGTCACGGCGGTCTCCGGATCCGGACCGGCCTACTTCTTTCTGTTCCTCGAGGCTCTGGTCGATGCGGGCGTCGCCAGCGGTCTCACCCGTGCGGTGGCCACCGATTTGGCGGTGCAGACACTGGCCGGATCGGCCGCGATGCTGCTGCGGCGCGTCGAAGACGCGCGCGCGGACTCCCCGGCCGCCGGGGCCACCCGTCCGGACACCACGGCCACCGAGTTGCGTGCGTTGGTCACCTCTCCCGGCGGGACAACCGCGGCTGGCCTGCGCGAACTTGAGCGCGGGGGGCTGCGGTCGGCGGTCGCCGCCGCGGTGGAGGCCGCAAAAAACCGCTCTGAGCAGCTGGGAATTACAGCAGAGTAGTTTTAGAAATCTCTGGCGGATTAACAAACACCCGTCGCAGTAACCCCATTGGCCACGCTATCCTCCTCGTGTATGCACGCGTGGGTGCCAGCGGTGGGGAAGCCGCTGGAACTGCCCGTGCCCGACGGATTGGGTTGCAATGACGTCTATGAACGGACCCTCGGCGCGGGACTCCGCGGCCGGCAAATCGGCGCGCGACGCCGGTCCGGCCGAAGCTCAGCCGGTCAACAGAACTCAATTTCTCACCGTCGCTGAAGTTGCCGCTCTGATGCGGGTAAGCAAGATGACGGTCTACCGGCTGGTGCACAACGGGGAGTTGCCCGCCGTCCGGGTGGGCCGCTCGTTCCGCGTTCACGCCAAGGCCGTGCACGATCTTCTGGAGACGTCGTACTTCGACGCCGGATAGCCCCGGTCGAGTTCGTCCGGCCGGCTTCGGTAGGGTGTGAACCCGGCACAGGCAGGCCCGGCAACACACGGGCGTTTTTCGGTAATTAGGTAGCGGAGTTCATGGGTTCAGTCATCAAGAAGCGGCGCAAGCGCATGTCCAAGAAGAAGCATCGCAAGCTGCTGCGTCGTACCCGGGTCCAGCGCAGAAAACTCGGCAAGTAAGCCCACTGCCGCCGCCGGCACCGCTCCGCCGTGCCGGCCGGGGCGAGGGCCGATAGGCTCCAGCACATGGAAACCGACCGATCCGGCGTTGAGCCGCCGCACTATCCCAAAGTGGTGTTGGTGACCGGTGCCTGCCGTTTCCTCGGCGGCTATCTCACCGCCAGGCTGGCGCAGAACCCGCTGATCAACAAGGTCATCGCCGTTGACGCGATCGCGCCGAGCAAGGATATGCAGCGCCGGATGGGCCGGGCGGAGTTCGTCCGCGCCGACATCCGCAATCCGTTCATCGCCAAGGTGATCCGCAACAGCGACGTGGACACCGTGGTGCATGCGGCGGCGGCGTCCTACGCGCCGCGATCGGGTGGGCGCGCCACCCTCAAAGAGCTCAACGTGATGGGTGCGATGCAATTGTTCGCGGCCTGCCAGAAGGCCCCGACGGTGCGCCGCGTCATTCTGAAGTCCACCTCGGAGGTCTACGGCTCCCACGCCCACGACCCGGTGGTCCACACCGAGGACAGCAGCAGTCGCCGCCCGCCCGGTGAGGGTTTTGCCCGCGACAGCATCGACATCGAGGGCTATGCCCGCGGCCTGGGACGGCGCCGGACCGATATCGCGGTCACCATTCTGCGGCTGGCCAACATGATCGGTCCCGCGATGGACACCGCGTTGGCGCGCTATCTGTCCGGTCCGGTGGTTCCCACGGCGTTCGGGCACGACGCCCGCCTGCAATTGCTGCACGAACAGGATGCGCTGGGCGCGCTGGAGCGGGCCACCATGGTCGGCCGGGCCGGGACCTTCAACATCGGGGCCGACGGCATCATCATGATGTCGCAGGCCATCCGCCGGGCCGGCCGGCTTCCGCTGGCGATGCCGACGTTCGGGGTCCGGGCCGCGGATTCGGTGCGCAAGGCGACGACGAACAGCGAGGTTAACCGCGACCAGCTCGACTATCATCGGTACGGCCGCGTGATGGACACCACCCGGATGCGCGCCGAATTGGGGTTTGAGCCCAAGTGGACCACCCTTGAGGCGTTCGACGACTTCGTACGCGGCCGGGGCTTGACGCCCATCATCGACCCGGGGTGGGTACGCTCAGTGGAGAGCCGCGCGCTCGCCCTGGCACAGCGTTGGGGCGGCGTGGCGAGCGAGAGGCGGGGGATATAGCAGTGGCCGGCGAGAAGGCGAAAGTCATTCCCCTGCACGCGGATTCAGGTCGAGGGGGTGCGCGGGCCGCGCAGCGGGCCAGTGCCGCGCGTCGGCATCCGTCCGCGACGGCCCCGCCCGTCCCCGGCATCGACGAGATCGACGCCGTAATCCGGGAGTTCGAGCGTCGCGGCGTGGAGTCGGCCCCGGGTGACCTCGTTTCGCGCATCGCGGGGCTGGCTGACTTCCTCATCAAGCGGCTGACCGGCGACTACACCGTCGACGAGTTCGGCTTCGACCCGCAGTACAACGACGCGGTGGTGCTCCCTGCCATGCGGTTCTTCTACGACAAGTGGTTCCGAGTCGAGGTCAGCGGCATCGAGAATCTTCCCGACAGCGGGGCGGGGCTGGTGGTCGCCAATCACGCCGGCACCCTGCCGTTCGACGGCCCGATGCTGGCGGTGGCGGTGCACGACCATCACCGGGCGCACCGGAATCTGCGGCTGCTGGCCGCCGACATGGTGTTCGACATGCCGGTGATCGGTCCGATCGCCCGCAAGGCCGGCCACACCATGGCCTGCGGTGTCGACGCCAACCGTCTGCTGGGCGGCGGCGAACTCACCGCCGTGTTCCCCGAGGGCTACAAAGGCCTGGGCAAGCCGTTCCGTGACCGCTACAAGTTGCAGCGCTTCGGCCGGGGCGGTTTCGTGTCGGCGGCGCTGCGGGCCAAGGCGCCGATCATTCCGTGCTCGATCGTCGGCTCGGAGGAGATCTACCCGATGCTCGCCGACGTGAAGCTGCTGGCCCGGGTGCTCGGGGTGCCGTACTTCCCGATCACCCCGCTGTTCCCGCTGGCCGGTCCTGCCGGGCTGGTGCCGCTTCCGTCCAAGTGGCACATCGCGTTCGGCGATCCGATCGACACCTCGGGCTACGACGAGACCGCGGCCGACGATCCGATGGTCACCTTCGAGATCACCGATCAGGTGCGCGAAAACATCCAGCAGACCCTGTTCGGACTCCTGAGCCAGCGCCGCAACACCTTCCTCGGCTGATTCGAGCTGCTCAGCTCTTCCGGCCCATCGCCGCCGCGGCGATCGCGGCGATCTGGGCGTGGTCCTCCTCGGCGCCGGCGGACTCGCCGAACATCGTGACCATTGTGGTCATCACCGGCTTGCCCTCGGCGTCGGTCACCTCGGTTCGCAGCGTGCTGATGACGGCGCCGAACGACTCCACCACTGATTCCAGCCAGGAATCGAAATGCAGCTTGTCTCCGGCGACGATCGGCCGGTGGTACTTGATCTTCTGGTCGCGGTGGATGACCCTGGCCAGGTTGATGCCGACGTCGAAGTTGCGGAAGATCTCCAGCTGCACCTGGCGGCCGGGGATGGCGATGAAAGTCAGCGGGGCGACGACATCCGGATAGCCCGCCGCCCTGGCCGCTTCCTCGCTGTGGCTGATCGGGTCCCCACACTGGATCGCGTTGGCGTACTCCCGGATCTTTTCGCGGCCGACCAGGTAGTAATCGGGATAGCGGAAGTGGGTTCCGATGATGTCGCTGGCGAAGGACATTGGTCGAGCCTATCGTGTGCGACTTGCCGACCGTGGGCTCTGTGCGGGCCATCCGCCGGCGTTGTCACCGGCACAGGCCCCACACTCGGCCGACTATTCGTGCTCGTGGCGGCGTGACACCGCCGCGGCCACCGCGCCGCCCACCGCGCCCAGCGCCAGCGCCGATGGCACACCGATCTTGGCGGCCTTGCGGGCGGTGCGGAAATCGCGGATCTCCCAGCCCCGCTCGCGAGCCAGTTCCCGGAGGTCGGCATCCGGGTTGATCGCGACGGCGGTGCCCACCAGCGACAGCATCGGCACGTCGTTGAAGCTGTCGGAGTAGGCGGTGCAACGTTTGAGGTTCAGCCCCTCCCGGATTGCCAGGGCGCGCACCGCGTGAGCCTTGCCCAGCCCGTGCAGGATGTCGCCGACCAGGCGGCCGGTGAACACCCCGTCGACCGACTCCGCCACCGTGCCCATCGCACCGGTCAGCCCCAGCCGCCTGGCGATGACCTCGGCCAACTCGTAGGGCGTCGCGGTCACCAGCCACACCTGCTGACCGGCGTCGAGGTGCGCCCTCGCCAGCGCCCGGGTGCCCGGCCAGATCTTGTCGGCGATGATCTCGTCAAAGATCTCCTCGCCCAACTCTGTCAGCTCAGTGGTCGAGCGGCCCTCGATGAACGCCAGCGCCTTGCGCCGGCCCTCGGCGACGTCCTCGCTGTTCTCCCGGCCGGTCAGCTGGAACTTGGCCTGCGCGTAGATGAACTTCCACACCTCGCTGTAGCGGAAGTACTTGCGCGCGGCCAGGCCGCGACCGAAGTGCACCAGCGACGACCCCTGCACCAGGGTGTTGTCGACGTCGAAGAAGGCGGCGGCGGTCAGATCGGCCGGCACGGACGTCGGGCCGGTGGTGCTCTCCGGGTCGTCCGCGGCGCGCTCGGCGCTGGCGTCCCCCGCGCGGGCCTGGTCGTCATCCCCGGAAGCCATGCCGCCCACCCTATCGGTGGGTGAGACACTCTGGCGATGATGAGCCGCGCACGTGTCGAACTGCTGACCCGCGCCGGGTGTGGCATCTGCGAGCGGGTCCACGCCCGGCTGGTCGAACTGGCCGCGGAGCTGGACTTCGGCCTCTCCAGCATCGACGTCGACGCCGCCGCGGCCGCCGGCCACCCGGCCTTGCGGGCGGAATTCGGCGACCGTCTCCCGGTGGTGCTGCTCGACGGCCGCGAACACAGCTATTGGGACGTCGACGAGGACCGGCTGCGAGCCGACGTCACGAACCGGTGAAATGATCCGGCGAATTTGGCCGGGCCGCTGCGAACCGATTACCGTTGCGAGTAGTTTCTCTCCCGGAACACTGCCAATCCGGAGCATCCGCCGCCGCAAGGGAGCAAGCCAGGTGATCGTGCTGTGAGCGTCCTGTTGTTCGGGGTGTCCCACCGCAGCGCTCCGGTCTCTGTCCTCGAGCAGCTGTCCACCGACGAGCCCGACCAGCTCAAACTGGTTCAGCGGGTGCTGCAGTCTCCGCTGGTGTCCGAGGCCATGATCCTGTCGACCTGCAACCGGGTCGAGGTCTACGCAGTCGTCGACGCCTTCCACGGCGGCCTGTCGGCGATCGGCCAGGTGCTGGCCGATCACTCCGGAATGTCCATGGGCGAACTCACCAGGCATGCCTACGTCCGTTACTCCGAGGCCGCGGTGGAGCATCTGTTCGCCGTGACCAGCGGCCTGGACAGCGCGGTGGTCGGAGAGCAGCAGGTACTCGGTCAGGTCCGGCGGGCGTACGCCGCCGCCGAGGCCAACAGCAGCGTCGGGCGGGTCCTGCACGACCTGGCCCAGCGGGCCCTCTCAGTGGGCAAGCGGGTGCACGCCGAGACCTCCATCGACGCCGCAGGTGCCAGCGTGGTTTCGGTGGCCCTGGACATCGCCGCCGAGCGGGTCGCCGGGATCGCCGGGCGCACCGCCACCGTCGTCGGCGCGGGTTCGATGGGCGCTCTGTCGGCCGCGCATCTGATCCGGGCCGGCGTGAGCCACATCAACGTCGTCAACCGTTCTTTGCCGCGGGCGCAGCGTCTGGCCGCCAGCATCGCCGAGCAGGGCGTGGGAGCCCGGGCGATGACACTCGATGAACTGCCGGCCGCGCTGGCCTCCTCGGATGTCGTGGTCAGCTGCACCGGGGCTGTGCGCCCAGTGGTGTCACTGGCCGACGTGCACCACGCGCTGGCCGCCAATCTGCGCGACGAACACGCCGAGCCTCTGGTGCTCTGCGACCTGGGCATGCCGCGTGACGTCGACCCCGCCGTCGCCGGGCTGCCCGGCGTCTCGGTGGTCGACATGGAGCGGGTGCAGCGCGAGCCATCGGCAAGGGCCGCGGCCGCCGACGCCGATGCCGCCCGTCGAATCGTCGCGGCTGAGGTGGCCGCCTACCTGGCCAGCCAGCGGATGGCCGAGGTCACCCCGACCGTCACCGCCCTGCGCCAGCGTGCCGCCGACCTGGTGGAGACCGAACTGCTCCGGCTTGAGCACCGGCTTCCGGACCTTGACGACGGTCAGCGCGAGGAAGTCGCCCGCACCGTGCGCCGGGTGGTCGACAAGCTGCTACATGCCCCCACCGTGCGGATCAAGGCGCTGGCCGGCGGTCCCGGCGCCGATACCTACGCCGAGGCGTTGCGGGAACTGTTCGAGCTTGATCCGCAGGCCGTCGCCGCGGTTGCCGCGGGCGAAATCCTTTTGCCGGCAATGGAATCCGACATCGGATCGCTGTCCCGCCGGCCCGACGGCGCCGAGTAGCCCGGTTGGTCGCCGCCAACGGTCCGGTGATCCGGATCGGCACCCGGGGCAGTTTGCTGGCCACCACGCAGGCCGCGACCATCCGTGACCAGCTGATCGCGCTTGGTAGTCCGGCCGAATTGGTCATCATCAGCACCGAGGGCGACCGGTCGAGTGAGCCGATCGCCGACATCGGTGTCGGGGTTTTCACCGCTGCGCTGCGCGAGGCGATTGCCGACGGCCGGGTCGACATGGCCGTGCACTCTTACAAGGACCTGCCGACCGCGGCCGACGACAGGTTCGTGATCGCCGCCGTCCCGCGCCGCGAGGATCCCCGTGACGCACTGGTGGCCCGGGACGGGCTGGTGCTTGGGGAGTTGCCCGCCGGCTCGGTGATCGGCACATCGTCCGTGCGCCGGGCGGCGCAGCTTAGAGCACTGGGTCTCGGTTTGGAAATCCGCCCCCTAAGGGGCAACCTTGACACCAGGTTGAACAGGGTAAGCAGTGGTGATCTCGACGCCATCGTGGTCGCCCGGGCGGGCCTAGCCCGCATCGGACGACTCTGCGATGTCACCGAGACGCTGGATCCGGTGCAGATGTTGCCAGCACCGGCCCAGGGCGCGCTGGCGGTGGAGTGCAGAACCGGCGACACCGCGCTTGCGGCACTGCTCGCGGAGTTGGATGACACCGACACCCGCGTCGCGGTCACCGCGGAGCGAGCCCTGCTCGCCGATCTGGAGGCGGGTTGTTCCGCACCGGTGGGCGCGATCGCCGAGGTGGTCGAGTCCATCGATGACGACGGCCGCGTCTTCGAGGAGCTGTCGCTGCGCGCTTGCGTGGCGGCGGTTGACGGATCCGACGTGATCCGTGCGTCCGGTATCGGCTCTCCCGGCCGGGCCGCAGAGCTGGGGCTCTCGGTCGCCGCGGAGTTGGTCGATCTCGGTGCGCGCGAGGTCATGTCGCACGAGCGTGAACTTCCGCGTTGAGCGGTGGATCGGGAGAGAGTATGACTGCTCACGCGAGCACGCGTGGACGCAAGGCGAAGCCGGGACGCATCGCGTTCGTCGGTTCGGGCCCTGGTGACCCGGGACTGCTGACGACGCGTGCCCGCACCGTGCTGGCCAACGCCGCACTGGTCTTCACCGACCCCGATGTTCCCGAGGCCGTGCTGAAGCTGGTGGGCATCGATCTGCCGCCGGCCTCCGGTCCCGCGCGAAGCGCGGTGCTCGCTCCCGGCGAGGACCAGACCGCCTCGCCGGTGATCTCGGTGGGACCCGACATCCGGCCAGCGCTCGGAGAGCCGGCCGAGGTGGCCAGGACCCTGGTGGCGGAGGCCAAGGCCGGTGCCGACGTGGTGCGCCTGGTCGCCGGCGACCCGCTGTCGGTGGACTCGGTCAACACCGAGGTGAGTGTGGTCTCCAAGACCCATCTGCCGTTCGAGATCGTGCCCGGCCTGCCCGCCACCGTGGCGGTGCCCACCTACGCCGGGCTGCCGATTGGTTCCACCCACACCGTCGCCGACGTGCGCGGCGAGGTGGACTGGGCGGCGCTGGCGGCCGCGCCCGGCCCGCTGATTCTGACCGCGACCGCCTCGCACCTCGCCGAGGCCGCCCGCTCGCTGATCGAGTACGGCCTGGCCGACGGGACCCCGTGCGTGGTGACCGCCCAGGGCACCACCTGCGGTCAGCGTTCCGTGGAATCCACCCTGCAGGGCCTCACCGACCGGGCGGCACTGGGTTCCGGTGACGCCGCCGGTCCGCTGGCCGGCCCACTGGTCGTCACCATCGGCCGCACGGTCACCCAGCGCGCCAAGCTGAACTGGTGGGAGAGTCGCGCCCTCTACGGCTGGACGGTTCTGGTCCCGCGTACCAAGGAGCAGGCCGGTGACATGAGTGACCGGCTGATCGCCCACGGCGCGTTGCCCATCGAGGTTCCGACCATCGCCGTGGAGCCCCCGCGCAGCCCGGCTCAGATGGAGCGGGCGGTCAAGGGTCTGGTCGACGGCCGCTTCCAGTGGGTGGTGTTCACGTCCACCAACGCGGTGCGCGCGGTCTGGGAGAAGTTCGCCGAGTTCGGCCTGGACGCCCGGGCGTTCTCCGGGGTCAAGATCGCCTGTGTGGGCGAAGCGACCGCCGACCGGGTGCGCGCCTTCGGGATCACCCCCGAACTGGTGCCCTCCGGGGAGCAGTCCTCGCTCGGCCTGCTCGACGAGTTCCCCGAGTACGACAGCATTTTCGACCCGGTGAACCGGGTGCTGCTGCCGCGTGCGGATATCGCCACCGAGACGCTCGCTGAGGGCCTGCGCGAACGCGGCTGGGAGATCGAGGACGTCACCGCATACCGGACGGTGCGTGCTGCGCCGCCGCCGGCGGAGACCCGGGAGATGATCAAGACCGGTGGGTTCGACGCGGTCTGCTTCACCTCCAGTTCCACGGTCCGCAACCTGGTCGGTATCGCCGGCAAGCCGCACGCTCGCACGATCGTTGCCTGCATCGGGCCCAAGACCGCCGAGACCGCGGCCGAGTTCGGGTTGCGGGTGGACGTACAGCCCGAGACCGCTGCGGTGGGCCCACTGGTCGACGTGCTGGCCGAGCATGCCGCCCGGTTGCGTGCCGAGGGTGCGTTGCCGCCGCCGCGCAAGAAGAGCCGTCGCCGGTAAGGACGGCCCCGCCCCGATGTCATTTCCGAGGCAGCGCCCACGTCGGCTGCGATCCACCCCGGCGTTGCGCCGACTGGTGGCGCAGACCTCGCTGGAACCCCGGCACCTGGTTCTGCCGATGTTCGTTGCCGACGGCATCTCCGAACCGCGCCCCATTTCCTCCATGCCCGGGGTGGTGCAGCACACCCGCGACTCGCTGCGCGCCGCGGCGGCCGTCGCCGTCGACGCCGGAGTCGGTGGGCTGATGATCTTCGGTGTGCCGCGCGAGGAGGCCAAAGATGCCACCGGATCGTGCGGACTGCTTCCCGACGGAATCCTCAACGTGGCGCTGCGTGACCTCGCCAACGACCTCGGCGACGCCACCGTGCTGATGGCCGACACCTGCCTGGACGAGTTCACCGACCACGGCCACTGCGGCGTGCTGGACGCGCGTGGTCGCGTCGATAACGACGCCACCAACGCCCAATACGTCAAACTCGCTGTCGCGCAAGCGGAGTCCGGTGCCCACGTCGTCGGTCCGAGCGGCATGATGGACGGTCAGGTCGGCGCCATCCGGGACGGGCTGGACGGGGCCGGGCACTCCCACGTGGCGATTCTGGCCTATGCGGCAAAGTTCGCCTCGTCCTTCTACGGTCCGTTCCGCGAGGCCGTGGCGTCCACTCTCACCGGCGACCGCCGCACCTATCAGCAGGACGGCGGCAACGCCCGGGAGGCGTTGCGCGAGATCAGCCTGGATCTGGACGAGGGCGCCGACATCGTGATGATCAAGCCCGCAATGGCCTACCTCGACATCGTGGCGGCGGCCGCGGACATCTCACCGGTGCCGGTGGCGGCGTATCAGGTGTCGGGGGAGTACGCCATGATCACCGCCGCAGCCGCCAACGGCTGGGTGGACGGCCGCGCTGCGGCGATGGAGTCGTTGACGAGTATCCGCCGGGCCGGCGCCGACATCGTGCTCACCTACTGGGCGGCAGAAGCCGCGGGCTGGCTCGCGTGACCGCGCAGCCGCCTACCGGGTTGCCGTCGCGGCCGGCGGACGTCGACACCGGGTTCTGGCTTTGGCTGGCCGCGGTTCCACTGCTGGTGATCGGCCAACTCGCTGATGCCTACGTGGTCTCAGAAGCCACCAAGTCGTCCTACGTCTTCGCTGTGACCGCGCTCCTGGCCACCGTCATCGGTGGCGTCGTGGTGGCATTCCTGGCGCTGATGCGCTCGGGCTACCGCTGGACCCGCACGGTGCTCACCGGCGGCGGGTTGGCCACCATCATCTACACCGCCGCGAGCCTGTTCGGCACCCAGCGGCCGCCGGTGCCCGCGGTGGTCTACGCGGTGACCGGCATCATCGGTTCGGTATTGATCGCCGGCGGTATCTTCCTGCTGCACCGGCCGGACTCGCATCAGTTCTTCGCCCGCTGATTCGCCCCGATAGGCTGACCGCACCATGACCGCGCCCGAATCCCGCCCCGGCGCCATCACCGCCGCCTTCTGGCTCCTGGTGGTGGGCGCAGTGCTGCTGATGGCCGGCGGTCTGCTGGCGGCAACCGTGAGTGTCGACTCGATTCGGCAGGCCGCACCGCCGTCGGTGTCGGATGAGTCCGTCCACGACTACTCGCGGCTGTATCGCGGCGCCGGGATCCTGTTCAGCCTGGCGGCAGCGGCACTCGCGGCCTTCGCGGTGCGGGCCCGCGACCGCGACCCCCGGTTTCGCCGGGCGGCCCTGGCTCTCGGGCTGACGATCGTCGTCCTGGTCGCGATTGCCGCGGTGTTCGCCGGCACGCACATCCTCTCGCTGCTCAGCCTGGTGCCGATCGTGGTCGGCACGCTGCTGCTGAGCCGGCCCGGTGTGGTGGAGTGGTTCGCCGGTGACTGAGGATCGCACACCGCTGTTCTCCGAGCCGGGCGCCAGTTGGTACTGGCTGCTTGTCGGTCCGGCCGCCGCGCTGGCGATGGTTTTCGTCCAGTACCGCGCCGGCCTGGGCTTTCGCCCGTTGGTCCCGCTGATGTTCCTGGTTTTGGTCAGCGGTTTCCTGGGTGTGCAGGTCAAGGCCGGCCGGATCCACACCTGCGTAGAACTCACCGAGGAGTCGCTGCGGGAAGGCACCGAGACCATAGCGGTGGACGAGATCGTCGAGGTGTACCCCGAGCCCGAGCGGCCGGTCAAGTCCCCCGGCCCGATGCAGAACTGGCGGGTGAAGCCCACGGTCCACCGGGAGAAGTGGCAGACCGCGCGGGCGCTCGGCGAGCTTTCCGGCGTGCCTAGGTCGCGTACCGGGATCGGAATCCGGCTCTCCGGCGGCCGGGTGGCGCAGGCGTGGGCGCGCGACCACGAGGGTCTGCGTGCCGCGCTGATCCGGCTGGTGGAGTCGCGGTGAAGCATATCGTCCAGTTGGCGTTGGCCGTCGCGGCAGCGACCGGCGCGGTGTTGTGCTGGTTGCAGGTCACGAGCCTGGTCGACGTCCCGCCGATCACCGATGGGCAGCCGGCCACCGTTTCGGTGGTGTACGACCCGCCGTTGATGGTCCTGGCGTGGCTGCTGGGGACGACGGCCGGGGTACTGGCCGTGCTGGGGCTGGCCGGGCTTCGCCGGCGGCGCCGGCCAGCCATTGATACCTATACCCCCTAGGGGTATCATCGGGTCATGACGACGACTGATCTGAAGCTCAGCGGGATGACGTGTGCGTCCTGTGCGTCCCGGGTGGAGCGAAGCCTGAACAAGATCGACGGGGTGACGGCGTCGGTCAACTTCGCCGTCGAGCAGGCTCGCGTCGAGCACGGACCCCAGGTGGGCGCGGGTGAGCTGGTGCGCGCCGTGGAGTCCAGCGGCTATCACGCCACGGTGATCGACCACGCCCATGAAGGCCACCGGGGCCATGGCGGGCCCGAGGACCACATGAGCCACGATCTGCCCGAGCACCAGTTGCGGGCCCGGTTGATCGGCTCGGCGGTGCTGGCCGTTCCGGTCCTGGCCCTGTCGATGGTGATGGCCTGGCAGTTCCCCGGCTGGCAGTGGCTGGTGCTCGCGCTGACCACGCCCATCGTGTTCTGGGGCGGTTATCCGTTCCACCGGGCAGCGTTGAGCAGTGCCCGGCACGGCAGTTCCACCATGGACACCCTGGTGTCGCTGGGCACCTTGTCCGCATACCTGTGGTCGCTGATGGTCTTGCTCACCGGTGCGGGCGCACATGCACAGGGGCACGGTTCGGGCCACGTCTACTTCGAGGTGGCCGCCGCGGTCACGGTGTTCCTGCTGGCCGGTCGCTACGCAGAGGCCAAGGCCAAGCGGGCTGCCGGTTCGGCGCTGCGCGCACTGCTGTCACTGGGGGCCAAGGACGCCACCGTCGTTCGGGACGGGGCGGAGGTCAGGGTTGGTGCCGACACCCTGTCGGTGGGCGACGTGATCGTGGTGCGCCCGGGCGAACGGGTGGCCACCGACGGAGTCGTGGTCGACGGCGCCTCAGCGCTGGACACCTCGGCGATGACCGGGGAGTCGGTGCCCGTCGACGTTCGTGCCGGCGACGAGGTGCTGGGTGGTGCGGTCAACACCTACGGGCGGATTCTGGTGCACGCCAAGAAGGTCGGCGGCGACACGCAGCTGGCGCGGATGGCCCGGATGGTGGCCGACGCGCAGGGCGGCAAGGCGTCGATTCAGCGGCTCGCCGACCGGGTGTCGGCGGTTTTCGTGCCGGTGGTCCTGGTCATCGCCGCGGTTACGCTG
>Ga0315294_10001320_pt1 | contig 26872 bp, 35 predicted proteins | sample YL17G13_40_MG_FD_203626 | JGI IMG/M metagenome (GOLD analysis project Ga0315294, IMG submission 203626) | Sediment microbial communities from Yellowstone Lake, YNP, Wyoming, USA - YL17G13_40 | ecosystem: Environmental > Aquatic > Freshwater > Lake > Sediment | place: USA: Wyoming | collected... | reverse complement strand
ATATGCAGCAGGCGTGGTTGCAACTGAGTATTTCCAGCCATATTCTTTGACCAGCTCATTGGAGAGTGCTGACACGAGAATCCTATCGCCCTGGGGGCTGTATTCTACGAACTGGACGCGAATTGCTTTTAGTGATTTTCTGACGACAATCCGTGGTTTCTTGCTTCGAAGCAGTTTGAGTCTCAACCGGTAATCTGTTTTTCGTTCGCGATGTCTCCGTGGTTTCACATGGTACCGTGGTCCTTTTTTCATTGTTTTTCCTCCGTGATGATATTGTCAGCAAGAAGATGTGATTTCAGATGTTGTTTACTTCTAAAGACGCCACCTTTTGCCTTCCGATAGTACATGCGGTAAGTATGTGCATCGATTTTTGTATCCTCTCGCAGTTGTTTCAAATAAGTCCTGATTGGGCGAATGGTTCGAATCCATCGTTCCTTTTTTGGGAGGCGGGAGTGTTTTGGTCCCTTTCTTGATCCTTGACCGGTTCGTCGTCCTTTCTGTTTCTGATGGAGGATATGTTTGTGTCGTCCACTGGAATTCCCTTTTTTTTGTATGCTTTTAATTGCGCCACCGTTCACTAAAATCGAAATGTCGTTCCTAGTTACCGCTTTTGCTATCTCTTCAAGTCTATCTGGGTCCATCCAGACTCTTGTTCCACCGCATTTCATTATTGATGATGCCATTCTGCGTTGATTTCGTAGATCAGTCATGGTTACTGCCTCATGTTTAAAACTCTTATATCTAATTCACCGGCTCGTTTCGCAATCTCTAGGCGTTTCTTCGTTCCAACGGTGCCACCAATACGCACCGCTTGTTTCTTCGGATCAATGGTTTCGAGTTCTTTCACGGTGTGAATCATCACTTCTTCAAAACCAGATGGATGCAACCCCCGGACTATCTTTGGTGCACGAAAACCTACACGTACTTTACTGGGTCGATACTTCAAGTTGATGCGCAGTTTTGACGTATATCCTGTAGGGCGTCGCCAGTTCTTCGGAATGCGTTTATACCGGAATCCTTCATCTCGCAGGAAATGTGGGGTTCGCTTCTTGATTTGTCGCCGAATCATTAGTTGCTCTTTCAGTTTGTTGTCGAGCTGTGGTTTTATTTTTGGTTTGTAGGCTCCTTTTTTTTCCTCAACGATTTCAACGTCATGTATTTTCTTCTCGTTGGTTTCTTCTGCGTCTTTTTTTTCTTCTTTTAGCTCTTTGGTTTTTTGGGCTGGTTTTTCTTTTTTCTCTTTGAGTTGACCAAGGATTTCTTTTGCATTTTTCTCTGTTATTCCTTTCAGTTTTGTCAGGTTCTTTAGCTTTGCTTTTTTGAGTTTATCTATGGAATCAAATCCATTATCGTAGAGGAGTTTTGCTTTTGTTTTGCCGACACCTTTTAGTGCCTCAAACTCTTTTAAAACAGTTTCTTTTGTCATGGTTTATCCTCTCTGTGTGATATAGATACCATCTTGAAACACCCGGATATCTCTGTTTTTTACCTTTGTTGCCCGTTCGATATTCGCTGCTGTTTGTCCAACCTTCTCTTTGTCGATGCCGGTGAGTATGATGATTTCTCCTTTGACCTCAACTTTGATGTTTTCAAGGATATCTGCTCGTCGAGCGAATCGCTCACCTAGGAAGTTCTGAATCACCAGTTGGTTTCCGTCCACACTGTTTTTTATAGGAAAATGGGAGAACACTGTTTTCATCTTACATTCATATCCCAGGGTGACGCCCTTGATCATGTTTCTGATATGGGCTTTATAGGTGCCAATCAATGCTTTTTCTTTTCGATGAGGTGACTGTGAACAGGAAATCTGTACAATGTCACCGTTGACCGCAAGATCTATCTTAGGATGAGACAAGAGCTTTGACATCGATCCTTTTTGGCCTATCACCGAAACGGTCTTCTGCTCAACAGTGATTTGTACGCCGTCTGGGATTTTAATTTCTTCTTTTATATCAGCTGTCTTTGCCATAAGTCTCACTCTTCAATACACATATGCGAGGAGTTTTCCTCCGATGTTTTTCTTACGTGCCTCATCATGAGCTATAATACCCTCAGTGGTTGTGAGGATAAGCAACCCGAAATCACGTGCGGGGAGGTACCGCGCCTCCCATTTATCCATCTCTTGGACTTTGATAGGGTAGCGTGGTTTAATGACACCGCAGTTGTTGATACTTCCTAGGAGTTCCACTTGATAGATGCCTGCTTTTCCGTCCTCGATGTAATCGTAATTGCCAAGATATCCTTTCTCTTTTAGGAGATTTAGGACCCCTCCAATGAGTTTTGATGAGGGCTGGATAACACATTTGTGGATTCCTCGCATCTCTGCGTTTCTGATGATTGATAATGCGTCTGCCAATGGATCGTTTAACATAATCTTCAACAACCTCTAATCGTATTTTTTAAAACCCAGTTCTACTGCTTTGTCTCTGAAGCATTGTCTACAGAGATGAAGTCCATAGCGTCGTATGATTCCGCGTTTTCTACCACATTGTTCACATCCTATTTTCCTGCCGTACATTTTCTTTCGCTCTTTGATTCTCATTCTACGACCTCTACGTGAAATGCTTCAGTAATAAATTGTATAGTTGCTTCTTTGGTGAGTTGATGTCGCTGCGGGATTTTCCGTTGGTCAATTCCGCGATATTTAATCCGGTAACCAAGTTTTTCCACGGTCACACAGATATCCATACCAAAGATCCCGATATTTGGATCGTACTTCTGTCCCTCAAAGAGGGTATGATCCGGTACTCCAAACGAAAAATTCCCTTGATTGTCAAATGAGTAGTCTGAGATTTTATTCTCTCGGATTTTTAACGCGTTTATTAAAAATGTCTCTGCAGCTTTCTTTCGTAACGTGACTTTACAGCCAATCGGCATGAATTTCCGCAGACCCCAGTCTTTGTTGGTTGTTTTTGAAAGGGTTTGAATTGGTTTTTGTTTGGTAACACCCGCTAAAACCGATTCAGCTTTCTTGAGTTTTTCACCTGCTTCTCCAACACCTATATTAACGGTCACTTTTGCGATATGTGGCTTCATCGATTTTTTTTCTTCTTTTTTCTTTGTAGCAGACTTTTTCTGACGCGTTGTTGTTTTATGAGTTTTTGGTACAGCTGTTTTCTTTGCGCTCATTGCATTTTCACCTCAGGAAGTCCTATAACCGGTTTGGTTTTCCCAATAGGAAACACATACTCTGCGATGGTAGAAAATTCTTTTTCTCCTTTCATTATTGCAAGATTGGGTTTTGACGAAGCAACAACCTGAATTTCGTCGATATTCGCAATCTCTCCGATGTGCGTTCCACCAATGATCATCGACACGGTTCCTTTGTCAAACTTATATACCTCATCGATTTTATTTTCTTTGAAAGAAATTTTAAGGACATCTCCGGTTTTGTATTCGTCTTTCTCTACGAGTTTATTTTTACCGTCGTGGAGGTTGAGCTGTACTTTCTTTCCTTTCACAATTGTTTTGTTTTGTATACGACAGAGTTTCCATTCTGCATCGCTTTCCGAGATTGGTACAAGGGTGAGTTTCCCATTTCTATCAAATAGGATTCGAATGTTCTTACGCATTTTGGGAATGGAGATGACATCCATGAGTCCGCAGGGGAATTTGAAGTTCTTTCGTTTTACTCCATCGACTAGGATATCTCCATTTGACACGATTTTTCGTGCTTCTTTATATGTGTCACATAAACCAAGGTAATCCCGTACTACTAATCCGAGGGGAATAGCTAGCTCAAATGGATGTGGACCTGGTGCAGCACGGATCATTAATTTATGTTTTTTTCGCGGGAGTCGTAATACTCGAGGTGCTGCTAATCTTTTCAGTTGTTTGCTCATTCTTCACCTTCTTCTTTTTTCTTTTTTGTGGTTTTAGTAGTAGGTTTTTTTGTTGCTGGTTTCTTTTTTGTTGATTTAGTGCTCTTTTTTTCGACTTTTTCTTCGGGTATTTTTTCTTTCACAACTGTTTCTATGCTTTCTTCAGATTTCTCCGTTTTTAACTCTTCTTTGATGGGTTCTTCTTTTGTCTCTTCTTTTAGTTTTTCTTCTGCTTTCGCTGCCTCCTCTTCTGCTTTCTGTTCAGCCTCATGTGCCTTGAGTTGTTCTGCTGCTTCTTTTTCTATTTCTTTCTTCGTTGTCTCTGCGAGCCCGCTCTCCAGCTTCCGCCGTCGCCATTTATCAGTTACATTTAATTTGGTGATTAGTAAATTACTTGCGTGGATTGGTTTAGCTATCTTTGTTCCTTTCGCAGTGGTAATAGTGACTCCCTCAATTTCCACAGTCTGATTTCGTACGTTGACTTTTGAGATTTTATCCTCATGCCCCCGGTAGTTTCCGCGCATTACTTTAACCGTGTCTCCTTTAGCAACTGGTACACTACGCCGGTCATATTTCAACAGAAGGTTCTCTGCGAGATGCGAAGAAATCCATTTTCTCTTTTTATGAAGAGGTGCGTTATAATGCAGGTATCGTTGTTTTCTTGGTTTTTTTGATATCATATCACTCACTTTAGAGAATTGTTGCTGCTAATGCAGCTATTTTTGGCCATCGTTCTGCGGCTTCTATTGCAACAGGGCCTTTTATCATCGTTCCTTTTGTTTCTCCAGTATCTGTCATTAATACTGCAGCGTTATCCTCAAATTGAACCATCAAGCCATCCGGGCGTCGGAAGGGGCGTCTCTGGCGGACAATCACCGCTTTTAAGACCTGTCGTCTCATCTCCGTCGCTCCTTTTTTAACACTCACTATTACCATATCACCAACGCCACCAGCTATGGTTCGACGATGAACACCTTTAACCTTCATTGGCGTGATGATTTGAACAACTTTTGCACCAGTGTTATCAATGCACGTTAAACGGGCGCCTATCGGCAACCCTCGCTTCATTGTTCCAGCTATTCCTTTCATGTTTTTTCACCAAATTTACACTTTTTCAATCGTCACAAATGACACGGTTTTACTTAATGGTCGACATTCTGCGATTCTGACTGTATCACCTACCATGAGATTCATACAGGATGGACAGTGAGCATGATATGTTGATGTCCTTTTTTCGTATCGTTCGTATTTCTTTACAAAGTGCATGAATTCTCGTTCGACTGAGACCGTGTTTTGTCTTTTAGTTGACACTACCGTTCCCATGATTACTTGTCCTCTTACAGGTAATGTGCCGTGAAATGGGCAATCCTGATCGTTACAGCTATCGCTGGGTGGTTTGACATTCAACCCTATATTTCGTGCTTCTTTTTTTTCTGCCAACGTCATCACCTTTTTTTTTTATTCTTTCTTCAGGTCGATAGACCAATCGGGTTCCTTTCACGATGGTTTTTTTATCATGATATTCAAATGCAAATGTTGCTGTTTGCTTTGCGATTCGTTTTTGTTTTTTTTCGATTTCGATGAGGAACGTGTGTTTTGTCTCATCGATGATGAGTCCTGATAGGTTCATCCAGGATGGATCGGTGCACTCGATGATGGTGACCGTTCTGCCAATGAGTTCATCGCTCATGATTGGTTCGGGTTCCATAGGTTTCGTCTGTGATGCGCTATGAAGGTCAGATGATTGGTTTAGATTACATCGACAGTGAATCCGAGTTTCTCCAATGCATCCTTTACTTTTGTTCGGTGATCTCCCTGTAATTCGATTCTGCCTTCCTTGATGGTTCCACCGCAGGCGCAGATTGATTTAAGGTTGCTAACCAGCGTATTCATGTCAAGATCATGGGGATTCAGACCATCAACGACAGTCATCGTTTTTCCATATCGTCGCTTGTCAACAGCTATGGTGATGCTTTGCTGTTCTCGTGCTATTTCTTCACAGACGCAGATTTCTTTTGGGAGGCCGCACTTTGGGCATATATCACTCATTTATGTTCTCCTTCTTCCTTCATTATTGTTAGAATCCTTGCAATGGATTGTCGTATCTGCCTGATTCTTCCAGGGGATGGTGACGACCCCCCCATTGCTGATATTCCGCGTTCATGCATAAGTTCTTCTTTTAACTCTTTAAGTTTTTCACCCCGTTCTTCAGGGGTCATGTGTCTGATATCTTTAGCCTTAAGAACCATTTTCGGTACCCTCTTCTAGTAATTTTTTAATGTTTTTCACTATCAATTCAGCGGTTTTATTACCGATACCATCGATTGCAATGAGATCATCAAGGTTCATGGTGTATAATTCTTCAAGTGAGGTGATCTTTGCTTTCTCCAGTTTTTTCAAGACGGACGGGCCAATTCCTGGGATCTTTGTAATATGTTTAATATCAGTTTTTTTCTCAAGTTTCGGCTCTGGTGGTTTTGATTCGATTTTTATTTCTGGTTTTACTTCCTCTTTTGCTGCAAGTTTATACGTAATTTCATCGGGCAGTTTCGCGTCTGGTTTCATGATTCTTACTTTAACTCCAAGAACTCCTGGTTTAAGTTTCGCAGTTGCGAGGCCGATATCCATGACTTCCAATGCGGTTTCACCACAATATTTCACATGCCCTTCAGTGAACTTTTCTGTACGGTGCCGTTCTCCGGTTAGTTTCCCTGCGAGAACGATTTGGCAGCCTTTTGCACCGGATTGCATTATCCGTCGTACAGTAGAGTGTCCTGCTCGTCTGAAATGCCATCCTCGCTCCAATGCTTCAGCCAGTTTCTCTGCCATGATCTGAGCGTTTAAGGATGCACTTGACCCTGCTTCTTGTATTTCGATTTGCGGGTTATCAACATTAAACTTCGTACGAATCGTATCTGTAAGTTCCTTTATTTTTGCGCCACTCTTCCCAATTACCATACCTGGTCGTTCGACTAGGATGTTAACCCTGGTTCCAATCGGAGTCCGTTGAATGTTCATGCCGCCAAAACCTGCGCCTTCGATTTCTTTAACGAGGAACTTCTTGATCAGCGATCGCTTGGCGTTCTCTTTAATAAACTTACGTTCGTTGGCCATTATTCTACCTCTTCAAGAATCATTTCGACATCGGTTGTAGTTTCATTCTTATCGGTCGCTCTGCCATGCGCTCGTGGCATCATTCCTTTAATGATTCTACCTTGATATGCAGAAATATGTGTAATTTTCATTTTATCAACGTCAAAACCTTTGTATTCCGCGTTATTCTCTGCGTTTTTAACTACCTTTAACATGTACCGCGCTGCTTTCTCTGGGAAGCTCCCTGGGCCGATGCCTTTTTGGTGCAGTCGTTTCTTCTTATGATAAATCGCAGGGAGCGCTCGTTTTAATGCAATGATTTCTTCAAGGTATTTCTTTGCTGCTTCAACAGACATTCCGTGTAGCGCATGTGCTATGTTCATGCAGTCTTTCTGAGAACAGTGCAGTTCATATCCATAGGCTCGTGCGCTTTTTTCTAGGTCTTTCTCAGCTGAATATTTTGGCATGGTTCATCACTTTAATGGCATGAATTTGGAACCTCTGGTGGCTCCAACACCAGGTCCTGTGTGTTTTACTTTCTTGCGGGTTAATGCGAATTCCCCGAGGTAATGCCCAATCATTTGGGGTTGAATATTCACCCGTTCAAACTCCTTCCCATTATGTATCAGAATATTATGACCAACAAAATGAGGTAAGACAATCATATTTCTACAATGTGTTCTGATCAAGTCCCCTTGTTTTACGGTTTTGATGTCGTTCATTAACTTATTCTCATCCTTGGATAATCCTCGTTTTAGTGTTCTACGGGAACGTGAGGTGAGCAGTGGAAGTAATTCCTCGATAGAAAGTTTTTGAAGCTCCTCCAAGGTTTTTCCTTGGTATAGAAACTCCTTTTTTCGTACCTCTACTTTTTTCCGTTCTCTTTTCCGTCTGCTTTTCGCTGATGATCGAAATTTAGTTTGTGCCATGGTCGTTACCTTCTTCCCGTTCTCCGGGCAGCGATATTTCCAACTTTTCTACCAGGAGGTGCACCACGTGATACACAACTTGGTTTTCCAACGTGCTGGTGACTTCCACCACCATGAGGATGATCCACTGGATTCATTGCAATTCCTCGTACAACTGGGTAATTTCTGCCTTTACCGCGTTGTGCATGCCATTTCTTCCCTGCTTTCATGAATGGTTTTTCTTGCCGTCCGCCACCGGCAGCAATCCCTACAGTTGCTCTGCATAAAGAATCTAATGTTTTGAATTGACCAGATGGAAGTTTAATGATTGTTTTTTTTGCATCATGAGAGATCACGTACGCACCGCTTCCGCCAGCGCGAACCATTTTACCCCCATCTCCTGGTTTGATTTCAATATTATAAATCGGATATCCATCCGGAATAGTCCCGATTGGCATGATGTTCCCGAGCTCACAGTCAGCTTTACTTCCCGTGAACTTCACTTCACGACCGACTGAGGTTCCTTCGGTTGCTATCATTAGTACTTTTTTGTTATTCTCCATACGTACCTGAGCGACAGGAGCGCTTCGACCTGGGTCATGAATAAGTCCTTCAACAATGCCCTTTGTGTTTCGATCGTTGCCGTACTGTATGTTTCCTCGGTATTTATGTGACGGAACAGTATATCGACCCCGTACCCGTCCACGGCGTTGCTGGATAAGATTCTTTCCCATAATTCACCCCTTTAGAAGACTCCTATGCGCATCCCGAGATCCTCTGCCTTGTATTCAGGCATAAAAACGACGGTAGCGTGTTTACCTTTCTGTGTTATCCGCGTGTTTACTGATTTTACTTTCACAGCAAACATTTGCTCAACTGCTTTCTTAATTAAGGCTTTGTTCGCGGTTCTTTTCACCACAAACTCTAACGCGTTATTTTTTTCCATATGGCTCATTGATTTTTCTGTCACAAATGGATATAAAACAATTTCATATGGGTCTGTTACCATTATTTAGCCTCCCCTAGCTGTGTTAACGCGGATTTCGTAAAAATTGTTAGTCTACCAGCAATCCCACCAGGTGCAAGATGTTCAATATTGAGTTGATGTGGTTTTGCGATATCGATACCACTGAGATTATCAGAACTTTTTTTTACTACGTCTTTGGTGGATACAATAAGTAATGATTTCGGCACGCGATATTTTCGTCCTCGCATTTTTCCTTTACCTGCACGTATATGTTTTCCATTAGCTGACCGCAAGACATCAGAGTATATGCCGATTTTCTGTAAGACGTCAATGATTTCCTTGGTTTTCTTAATTTTTTCAAAATCATCATCAATAACAATTGGTAAGGTGATTTTTTCATCGAAACAATGTCCTCTTTTAGTAACAACCTCTTTATCTGCTGTTGCTGCAAGAGCAGAGTTTCGTGCAAGCTGATTTTCTTTTTTGTTCATTTTTTCTTTCCAATTTCGTTCAGTTTTTGGGGGGTGTGCACGTCTGCCACCTACGACATTTGGAACTAGTCCCGCTGTCTGTCCTTGTGTTAACCGTGGGACTCGCGACATCCCTCTGCCTTTTCCCACGGATGCAACCGCGTGTCTGGTTCCTGCTAAAGGATCTGACCCATAAGGTTGTCGTTGGTTTGAATGAATAACCTCAAATGATTTTTTTATGATGTCAGGACGGTACGGTGTTTCAAAGATTTTTGGTAAATCGATTTTTTCTTTCACTGTTCCATCGATTCCATAAATATTTACTTTTGTCATGATTACGCCCCTTGTTTACTGGTTGTTGAGATGTAGGTGATCTCTGGCTTCTGGATTTTCACACCACGTTGATATCGGACTGCGTCTCGCATACCAATTAATCGTTTGGCAGGTCCTGGGATAGAACCATGAACCAGGATGTAGGAGTTTCGTATCACTCCGTAGTTCGGGAATCCACCCGCTGGAGTGATTTCCTCGCCGTTTTCTCCGACTTTCAGAACACGTTTATTATATTCGGTCCGCTGATGGTACCCCATTTGTCCTGCTTGTGGGACGGTTGCTTGTACCCAGCTTGGATGCCAGGAACCAGCTGTACCGATCATTCTACGGTGCTTAGAGTTTTTATGCGCTAAGAGTTTAACGTGATGTCTTTTAATGGTGCCTTGCCATCCTTTTCCCTTGGTGATAGCAATGGTATCGAGCATGTCTCCTTCCTTAACGACGTCAGAAATCTTCAGTTCTTTCCCAAGGATTTCCTTTGCGTATTTGATTTGCTCGTCAATGCTTCCGCCACCTATCTTTACTTCGCTGATCTCTGGTGCTTTCTTCGGGGTGCTTGTAACAAGTTTCGGTTGTGTATAGACGATTACTCGGATTTCCTCGGCATCTTTGGTGATGTCCCAGTTTTTCTCTTTCGGGTTTTTCACTAGGGGAATACTGCGTGCCAATTCAGGATCAAGTTTCTCTGCCCAGATTTCACCATTGCATTGTAATCCATAGGCGGTTCGTTGGTACGCCCGGACTGCTGCGATTTTTATTGGTGGTGTTTCTACGACGGTCACAGCTATTTTTACTTCTCTTCCTGAAGTTGTCGAGGTTGGTCGGTAGTCGATGATAAATGCATGGGTCATTCCGGCCTTGTATCCGAAGAATGCTTGGATTTTTGGTTTGTTAGTGCCTTCTGGCCAGCTTTTAATATGGGGTGTTTCTGCTTTCGCTCGTTTCCGTGGCCAATAGCCATGTGACCCTCGTTTTGGTTTGTGGATATTTGCCATAATATATCCTCTGTTTTTATCTTGTAAGTATTATTGATCTCACTATGTCTCAACCGTGACATTTCCGGAACAGTCAAAAACTAATGAGACTGTTTCTTACCGGGATTCTTAGAGAATTGCCCGATCATGTCTGGTAGAGACAGGGAAGTAAGGCATAAAAGAATTGGTATATAAATATTGTTGCACTCGCAGTAGTGACGAAAGTGGTTAATTAAGAATTGGAAAATAAACAAAATGAGATTTTGAGTCTTTTTTTCTTTTGATATAGATTTGATTAAGAATCATAACATATATATCTAGTTTTATTATTCACTTTGATTGAAGGTGGCGCGGTATGAGTAATGTCATTGATGAGTTCGGTCAGAACGCAGGAAAGGTGTGGCAGGCGTTAAGCGTAAAAGGTCCACTATCGGAGACAAAATTGATTAATAATACGTTTTTGAACGAACATCAAGTTCACGCTGCGGTTGGTTGGCTTGCTCGGGAGAATAAGATTTGTCAGAATGGTACTGTCTATAAGATTGGTGGGACGAACCTTGAGGGAAAGATTGGGTTTGATGCTGGAAAGATCTGGACGACACTTGCGAAACAACAGACGGATGTCGGTATTTCATCTCTTGTTCGGTTGACAAGGATCAATGTCAATGATGTGTTTGCGGCGATTGGTTGGTTGGCTCGGGAAAATAAGATTGAGGCAAAGACTATAAAAAGTAAAAAAACTCAGCAGTTGAAAGTGAGTTCGAAGTAATTATTGATTTTTTCAACAATATCAAAATTTTTTGTACTGAACGGTAGCAAGAGGACATTTTGTGGTGGTTGTAGGTTTTTTACTAATATTCTGTTGTATATAGAAAATGGTTTTTTCTCTCCTGATTTATCTGGTACTTATTTTCACTGATTGTAAATTGGCTCATTGTTGGAAAGTTACCAATAATTATAAATAGGGGTGTGTATATAATATTTTGTGCTGATAAGTCGCTTGGTAGCATTGACCGTAGCAACGATTCAGGAAAAAACCATGAAATGAGGATGATGAAAGATGAAAGAAAAAACGCAAAAGAAAATGAAAGCACTTATTGCAGTTCTTATCCTATGTATGGTCGGAATTGTAAGTCTGTCTGGATGTACTAGCCAAAAAGAAAATACAATAAAAGTATCTGGAGCATATTCTCTCTATCCAATGATGGTGGTTTGGGCTCAAGAATACCAAACACTTCATCCAGATATTAAAATTGATATTACATCAGGTGGAGCTGGAAAAGGCATGGCTGATGCGTTGGCTGGTTCAGTAGATCTCGGTATGGTTTCAAGAGACGTTACTGCTGCTGAAGCAAGTCAAGGGATAGTGGCAGTTGCTGTCGTTGAGGATGCTGTCCTTGCAACAATAAACACTGCTAATCCTGTGTTAGATAAAATTTTAGAAAATGGTTTGACAAAACAACAATTAAGAGAAATTTTTATAAATTGTTCTATACGAACATGGGGACAATTAGTTGGTGATGTTAACAATACAGATTCTATTAAAGTCTATTCAAGGTCTGACCCTTGTGGTGCTGCAGAAGCCTGGGTGAAATATCTTGGTGATTATACACAAGATGATATTCCCACAATTGAAGAAATAACAAAAGTAAAAGGCGATGATTCAATGTCAAAATCTATCGCAAGCGATCCTCTTGGGATTGGATATAGTAATGTTAATTATATCTATTCTAATACAACAAAAACACCAAAAGAAGGAATAGCGGTCATTCCTCTCGATCTCAATGAGAATGGTACGATTGACCCCGAAGAGAATTTTTATAATAGCAGGAACGACGTAGTAAATGCAGAGATAACTAACACATTACCCTCCCCTCCATCACGGTTAGTTTATCTAGTTACATTGAACAACTTTACAGGAATAACAAAAGACTTTGTCATGTGGATATTAACAGATGGACAACAATATACCTTTGATAATGGATATGGTGCAGTGCCAAGTGATATACTTAATGACCAGCTACAAATCCTCGAGGGTGAATAAAAGAATGCGAATCCTTAATTATCGTTTCTCCTCTTAATAATTAACTCATATGAGCTGAATATGCCTAATAATAATATAAGGAACGTGTTCAAACATAAATTGTTAATAGTCGGCATATTATCTCTTTTTCTTTCTTTTATTTTTTTATTTATTTTTAATAATCTTTTCCTTTTTGCGTTATTTCTTATATTATTCATTATTCTATTAATATACAATTTTGTCAAGGTTACAAGAAAACTCTATGATACATTAGGTACCCGGTTGATGCTTTTCGTCACAGCATCTATGATTTTTTTATTTTTCCTATTATTGATTATCCTCATCAACGGCTCTATCGATATATTACAAGATCAATCCCTTTCTGAACTAATATTATCTTCAACATGGAAGCCGTTCTCTGGTGAATTTGGTCTTTTTGCAGTAATCATAGACACACTCATCGTCACCGCTATCTCCATGCTAATAGCGATACCAATCTCTGTTCTAAGCGCCATTTACATCGCTGAATATGCTCCAAAAAAATTTAAAAATATCATCAGACCATTCATCGATGTACTCGCAGGTGTACCATCCGTTGTCTTTGGGCTCTGTGCCCTTCTTGTATTTGTCCCTTTAGTACGAGATAATATCGCACCATTTTTCGGGAATACTATTAGCTCTGGATTCGGTTTATTCACTGCTTCTTTGATTTTAGCAATTATGGTTTTCCCTATTATCATTTCATTATGTGTCGAATCTTTCAATGCTGTACCTATAGCCTTAAAAGAAGCATCACTGTCGTTAGGAGCTACGAAATGGGAGACTGTAAAAAAAGTCATCTTCCGTGCCTCTGGTCCAGGGATACTTGCTGCGATATTTCTCGGATTTGGGAGAGCATTTGGTGAGACAATTGCAGTAGCCATGGTTATCGGCAACCAAGAACTCATCCCAAAATCTTTATTTGGTCCTGGTCAAACACTTGCCTCGCTTATCGCTTCGAATTATACCGAAGTAAGTTCAATACCTATTCTTGCATCAGCTCTCATTTTTGTAGCGTTAATACTTTTTGTTGTTGTTTTGATTTTCAATTTATTAGGATATCTTGTCCTCCGAAGGGCGAGTAAGAGGTGGGCGTATTGAATCGACGTAATCTTGAAGAGAAAATATTTCTTGGATTAATGCTTGCCTCAGTTTTCATCGTAATGGGGAGTTTAATACTTATTGTAACAGTTGTTGTACTTAACGGTGCCCCATCGCTCTCTCTCGAAATACTAACCCAGACCTCTGAGGGGGGATTCTACCTTGGAGCAGGCGGTGGATTTCTAAACGCTATCGTAGGATCATTGCTCTTAGCGTTGCCTGCTACGGGATTAGCCTTTTTATTCGGTATTACAATAGCATTGTATTTACAAAAAGATTTTTTAAAACCCAGTATTGCTAATTTCATTCGTTTATGTCTTGATATCCTCTGGGGGGTTCCTTCGGTTGTGTATGGTGTGTTTTGTTTGACTATCATGATAGCTATTGGAATGGCTGGGGGGTCTCTTCTTTTTGGGATAATCGCATTGACCTTATTAGAAATCCCGATTATTACTCGATGTATTGATGAGTCGATCAAGATGGTTCCAATCGGGTTAAAAGAAAGTGCATATTCACTGGGATCTACAAAATTTGAAACAGCTGTAAAGGTAGTCAGACGGCAAGCAATGCCTGGTATTATCGCAGGTGTTTTATTAGGATTCGGAAGAGGTATTGGTGATGCTGCCTCGATTTTACTTACCGTGGGAGATTCGAATTATTTTCCTTCATCAATTTCCGATCAAACAGCAGCTTTACCAACGATGATACTGAATCTTGTCAGTATGCCAGACCAAGTTGTTCAAAATAAGGCTTATGCAGTAGCCTTCGTTTTATTGATGATCGTATTGTTGATTAGTATAATCACGAGGTATCTAACAAAAAAATCATCGAAACATATAATAAAATAATTTAAAGAGGGATAGTGAATGAATAAATCAGGTAATAACCAAATTGAGACAAAGGCTCTGAATGTTACTATTCATAGTAATCCTGTTTTAAAGAATATTGATATTCAGATACCAGCAAAGCAACTCACTGCTATTATCGGTCCATCTGGATGTGGTAAAACAACCTTGTTGAAATCATTTAATAGATTGTTAGAAATTCAAGATAACGTAAAAATACATGGTGAAATAGTTGTAGATGGGATTAACATCATGTCCGGGGGACTAAATGTCCCAGATATACGGAAAAAAATGGGTCTGATCTCCCAAAAACCATATCCATTACCGATGTCAATTTTTGAAAATGTTGCATATGGATTGCGCATCCATCATGGTAAAAATGCAAAAGAACTTGCCGAAACTGTACAAAAATGTTTACAAGAAGTTGGTCTCTGGAACGAAGTCAAAGACCGGTTGAATGATCCCGCCTCGCGACTATCAGTCGGACAGCAACAACGATTATGTTTAGCGAGAGCTATTGCAGTACAACCGGAAGTAATTTTATGTGATGAACCAACTTCTGCTCTTGATCCAATAGCTGCTCAGCAAATTGAAAAACTTCTTTTAAAATTAAAAAAAGATTTCACCGTCATCCTAGTCACCCATACCCTTCGTCAGGCAAAACGTGTCGCTGATTATGTTATCTTCCTTTACTTCGGCAAGGTCGTTGAACAAGGATCTGCTGTTGAATTTTTCAACAATCCGAAGAGCCCTGAAACAAAAGCATATCTAGCCGGAGAAATAAGCTAACCAATTTATCATCTGATAATAAGAAGAGAGTGATAAAAAATGAAAATTGATCTTGACACTGTGAAATGTATAAAAGAAACAGCAATAACGATACGAGGATCACGCCGACGGATAACGGTTCCTTCTGAGGTAGTAGACCTCCTTAAGCTAAAAGATGGTGATAGACTTAAATGGATTGTCCTTACTGATCGGACGATCAGTCTTTCAAAAGTAAAATAAAAAAAAGAAAGTCGCGTTGTTAATTAAAAAGCGTCGACTTCACTGCCGTATCCTTGTTTTGGTGTAATACTACTCGCTATTCCAGCAGCAATTGCTATCTTAATGGTATCACCGATGATGAATGGTATCAGACCCATCAGTAATAAACCCCAAACATCAATAGACGCTCCGGTAAACGAAAACCAGCCATAGAGTTGTAACAATCCCAGTCCGAAGACTATGCCGAAATTGGCAAAGAGCATCAACGCAAACATCGTCCAATATTTTCGTGATTTAACATATCTATCAACAAAGTATCCAAGGAAGAAAGCGGCAAGGATAAAACCTATGAGATATCCACCAGTTGGACCCGCAAGATATGCAAGTCCGCTGTTCATCCCGGCAAACCATGGTACTCCGGCGATACCTACACCAAGGTATATGCTCTGGCTAATACCTCCCCACCATTTCCCGAGTACCACTGCACTTAATAGTACTGCAAAGGTTTGTCCTGTGAGAGGAATTGGGGATCCAGGGAAATAAAATCGCACCTGGGCTAAAATGCCAGTGATACAAGCGAAACTTATTGCAAGAATAACTTTATGATAAAATTCTAACTGATATCGCCATTTGAAAAAGTTATATCGAGCGTGTTTGTATCTGTTGACATACATTGTTATTTCCATCTAAATCAACCTCTTTATACGAGAAATTCATGAGGTGTAACAGATACTGCTAAAAGAAGTTTTTGCCTGCTTTCTTTTTACGAGTATTATCTAGTTTTGGTTTTTTTGTTAATGTTATTATTCATTTTAGCGCGATGAACACTGCTCATATTTGATTCTTTTACATCTTCTTATTTTACAACAGAAACAATAATTAAGTGCTCCTGATATTCAACTCCACATGTTTCAGGTCCCACGAGGAACACGAGATTTTACTCCTGAAGAAATGGAGAAACGTCGTTATATCGAAAGAAACATGACAACAACCTTTTTGTCCTTCGGGTATGGGGAAATCCAAACACCAACCTTTGAAAATATCGAGCTGTTCACCGTGAAATCTGGTGAATCTATTCTTAATGAAATTTACAACTTTACCGATAAAGGAGGACGGGAGCTTGCGTTACGACCTGAATTGACCGCGCCCGTGATCCGCTGTTATATCGAGCGGTTACAGATGGAGCCAAAACCACTCAAGTTGTTTTACTTTGGGAGCTGCTATCGGTACGACCGGCCACAGAAAGGAAGGTACCGGGAGTTTCAACAAGCAGGTTGTGAGGTCATCGGGGTTGACACTGAAGAGGCAGTTGCAGAATTGCTTGCGCTCGCATTTACTATTTTAAGAAATATTGGATTGAAAAATGTTCGAATTAACATTGGGAATCTCACGATCATCAGTGCCATTTTCAAGAGATTAAATCTCCTTAAAGATGATCAAAAGATACTTTTACCATTGATTGATAAATCACAGTTTGATGATCTGAAAGTATCTTTAGAGAATTGTGGGGTCTGTCAGAAGGATGCAGAACAGTTCATTAGCATTCTTCAGACATCAGATATCAATGAGATTCGATCATTTATCGCTGGCGATCCTGATGCAATAAAAGAGCTCAGCATCATGGAAACAATCATTGGCTTACTGAAAAATGCGTTTCATATCACTGAATATGGAATTACATTAAGCATTGTAAGAGGACTTGATTATTACAAAGGACTAGTATTTGAAATAGATGCACCTCTTCTTGGAGCAGAAAAACAACTCTGTGGAGGAGGTTCATACGAGCTTGTTTCTTTATTTGGTGGTACTGAAGTCCCAACTTCTGGTTTTGCTATTGGGTTTGACCGAACCATCCTTGCTCTTGAAGCAGAGGGATTTCAGTTTCCTCCCTCAAAACTCGATGTATACATTGTCCCAGTTAATCCTGATATGATCTGTACATCCATTGAGATAGCTCAACAATTACGAAACCAGGGATTTTCTGTTGATTTCGATCAGTTGCGACGAGGTATAGGGAAATCCTTAAAATACGCTGATTCAAAACATGTAGAAAAAGTCATCATCGTTGGACCAAAAGAACTTGAGAAAAACACCGTTACATTACGAGACATGAAAATCGGGAATCAAGAAATAGTGCCAATCGCAGAGATTTGTTCAAGACTTAAAAAAACCTAATCTACGAAAGTATTTCCTATGAAAAAACAAGTTTTTATTATCGATACTTCTGCGATTCTTTCAGGAAAACCAATTCGTTTTGATAACGTATCCATAGTTACAACACCGGCTGTTTCTGATGAATTAAGTCCTGGTGGACGAGACTTCCGTACATTTGAGTTGCTTAAGGAAACAGGTCTTGCGATTTATGCACCATCGAAAGAGGCAATAAATCGCGTAAAAAAAATAGCGCAACAGACCGGTGATGACAGTAGACTTTCTTTTGCGGATATTGAAATTTTGGCGCTAGCAATTGATATTAACAAAGAATCTAATCAAGAAGCAACGATTCTTACTGATGATTATTCAATTCAAAATGTTGCATCGTCTTTGCAAATTAGATTTCAGGCATTTTCGCAGAAAGGAATAACAAAAAAGTTTAAATGGGTCTCTCGTTGTCCTGGGTGCAAAAAACAATTTAACGAAATAACAAAAATCTGCCCTATCTGTGGAACAAAAACAAAAAGTTCACTACTACATAAAAAAAATCTATAATTATGTGATTTTATGAATATCAAAAAAATGTTTATCCAGTTTTGGAAAAGCGACAACAGTAAGGTTTCGATTGTTCGTGATGTGGTTGTCGCGTTGCTTGTTGTGTTTGTTATTTTGATGATTTTATGGGGATATACCGGGCAATGGTTTGCTGCGCCTATGGTTGCGATTGAGTCGGGGAGTATGGAGCATCCGAATTCTCCTTTTGGTCGATTGGGTACGATTGATGCGGGTGATATGGTTCTAGTGCAGAAGGTCTCAAAGATAAGCGATGTTATCCCCCATGGAAGTAATCTTCGGGGTGCTGAAGCGGAGAATGGCTGGCGTTCCTATGGTGATTACGGTGACGTGATTATCTATAAACCTCTAGGACGATCAGATGTGTCGCAGATTATTCATCGAGCGATGTGTTGGGTTGACGTATACAACGTAAATGGTCAAACTACCTATACTATCCTAGACTATGCAATTGAAAATGAAACTAGTCTTTCTATTCCTGAGTTAGGGTTGTATAATCGTAATCCAGGATGGACTCACTCGGGTTTTCTCACAAAAGGAGATAATAATGAGGTGATCGACGAAATCACTGATATCTGTCCTGAGCCCGTTCAAGTAGATTGGATAACAGGAAAAGCACGACTCGAGATTCCCTGGCTTGGGACCATTAATCTCTTTTTTGAGGATGTCCTTCACGCGAAAAATACAGTTAGGAATGTTCATGAAGATAGTATGATTTGTCTTGGAATCGTGATAGCGATTCTTGTTTCAATACCAATCATCCTTGATGTATATGAGTATCTAAAGAAACGAAAGAAATCAGAGCAAGGGTCGAAATAATCGATTAGTAATAACCTTTCTGTATCTTTTTATTTGTCCTCTGTTTTTTTATAGTGAATAGCTAGAATGATGGATTGTTTTCTGGATATCTTTTTAATCATTTAAGTGTGCCTGATTAAGGATTCTTTTCTTTGCTGATAAAATATTTAAGCCTCAGAATTAGAAAATTTTTTTAGATCTTTGAAAAACCAAAGTGTACTATGTGCATTATCTGGAATATCAATCTGGTTTAGTGATGTAAGGTATAGGATCTTTTATTTTTGCTTCCTGAAAACCTTTAAGACGGAGGAGGCAGGAATCACAGCGACCACAGGCTTTGGTATCTCCTCTATAACACGACCAGGTCTTCGTAAAAGGAACATTCAATTTCACGCCTGCTTTAATTATTTCAGCTTTTGAGAGGTGTAAGAGCGGTGTATTGATGTGAATCGGTTTTCCTTCCACTCCATGCTTTGTTGCAAGATTAGCCAAATGCTGATATGCTCGAATATAATTTGGTCTGCAATCAGGATATGCTGAATAATCTACAGCGTTTACACCAATAAAGATTGCAGCCCCGTCTATAGCTTCAGCAAATGCAAGAGCGAGTGAGAGAAACACAGTATTTCGCGCTGGAACATAGGTTGACGGGATTGTTTTTCCAATATCTTTTAACGCATGATTTTCAATCTGACGCGACGAGGAGGAAAGCAGAGAAGATCCACCGAATTTTTGAAGATCGAGATTAAAAAAAATATGATCTTTTACGCCTATTTCTTTTGCAATTTTCTTTGCGCATGAAAGCTCTTTTGTATGACGTTGCCCATAGCGAAACGTCAATGCGTACAGTTCGTACCCTTGTTTTTTTGCAATATACGCTGCGACTGCGGAATCAAGACCACCCGAGATCAAACAAACCGCTTTTTTCGTCATATCTTATCGATTCCAGAGCGGAGACATCATCCGGAGCTTCTCAACAACCTGAGGAATTATTTTAGAGACATAGTGAACTTCTTCTTTGGTGTTCTCTCGTCCTAGAGACAACCGAAGTGATCCATGTGCTTGTACTGGATCTAATCCTATTGCTAGTAGTACATGAGATGCTTGAAGCTTCTGGGATGAGCACGCTGATCCTGTGGATGTCGCAATGCCCTGTTCGTCTAATCCAAGAAGGAGTGATTCTCCTTCAATCCCTGTGAATCGGAAATGTGCGTTGTTCGCTAGGCGTTTCTTTGGATGACCATTCAAGTAGCTTTCTTCGATCTGTAATGTATTTTTTATGAGGAGATCACGTAGTGTTTTGATATAGGGAATGTCTTTTGTCATTCGTTTTTTTGCAAGTTCACATGCTTTTCCCAGACCAACGATACCAGGCACATTTAGCGTACTGCTCCGTATCCCTTTTTCGTGTCCCCCTCCATGAATAATTGGCTGGACTTTGATTCCATTCCGAATATAGAGTGCTCCTGTTCCTTTTGGTCCATGGATTTTATGAGAAGATAACGCAAGTAAATCGATATGTTGTTTTTTTACCTCGATAGGAAGCTTCGCGACTGCTTGGACTGCATCGGTATGAAAAATAATGTCATGTTCATGGGCTATCTTGCCGATTTCCTCGATTGGTTGAATAGTTCCAATTTCGTTATTCGCAAACATGATGGTAATAAGAAATGTGTTTTTCGAAATCGATTTCTGGAGATCTAAAAGGTTGATGAGTCCATCGGTATCGACTGGAAGATATTTTACTTGGAATCCTTGTGTTTCTAGGTGTCGGCAGGTCTCAAGAACTCCTGGATGTTCTATTGTCGAGGTAATGATATGTGGTCCTTTGGTTGTTCTTTTATCTTTATTCAGATAGGAAATTCCTTTAATGGCAAGGTTATCTGATTCGGTTCCACCAGCGGTAAAAATGATTTCATCGTCTTTAGCGCCAATTATTTTAGCGACGTTTGTTCTCGCGGTATCGACTGCTTTTCGTGCTTCTCGTCCGAATGCATGGATTGATGAGGAATTACCGTAGTATTTGGTGAAATATGGAAGCATCGTACTAAGTACTTCAGGGTCGACTTTCGTGGTTGATGCATTATCCATGAAAATTCGCTTCATTATTTTTTTCCTCACTTTATCATCATCATACGTTGCAGTGGCACAAGTGCCTTCTGCATAATTTCATCTGAAAGATTTATCTTTGGTTCCAAAGTCTCCATGCTTTTTAATACTTTTTCTAGTGTGATTTTTTTCATATTCGGGCATATCGCTGTGAGAACCGGATAGAATTTTTTCCCTGGGTTTTCTTTCTCTAATCGGTAACAGAGTCCTTTTTCTGTTCCAATGATAAACTCTTTTTTGGGCGATGTCTTCGCGTAATTGACCATTCCGTTGGTCGAAAAAGCATGATCTGCAAACTCGATGATTTCTGGTTGGCACTCAGGGTGGACAAGGATTTCAGCGTGTGGATGTTTTTTCTTTAACGATATGATATCTTCTTTTTTGATATCATGGTGTGTGCGACAGACTCCAGGCCAGAGGATCATCTCTTTTTCTGGAACCTGCTTCTGGATATATAACCCAAGGTTCCGGTCAGGGACAAAAATGATTTTTTTTGCAGCTCTGCTTTTGACAATTTTCACTCCATTTGCAGAAGTGCAACAGATATCAGCTAATGCTTTGACGTCCGCTGTGGTATTAATATAAGCGACGACTTCCGCATCTGGGTGTTCTTTGATAAGCCAACTTAGACTTTCTGCATCTACCATCTCTGCCATTGGGCAGTTCGCGGTTTTATCTGGGAGAATCACGGTTTTTTCAGGATTTAAAATCTTGGCTGACTCTGCCATGAAATCAACGCCGCAGAAGATGATGGTTTTTGCAGTTGTTTTGGTTGCTTTTAAGGATAAGTCAAGGGAATCTCCGACAAAATCAGCGACATCCTGTATCTCCGGGTTTTGATAGTTATGTGCAAGGATCACTGCATGGTGTTTCTTTTTTAATATCTGTATCTGTTGTTGAGGTGTTTTTTCCATAGTGATAAAACCCGCGATTTTTGTCCTGAATATCACTATGGGACATAAAGATTGTCCTCGTCATTGTTTTTATTCAGTTAGGGAAAATCTATTTATCCTGGATGCTGATTTCCCTGTTGTAGGAGATGGATAGTAGATGGATGTCATAGCATTTATCGTAGGCTTAATCATCGGTGTTATCACAGTGGGACTCGCCATTGAGATAGGGATGAGGCGAGTCAATAAGAAAGAACCAGCAACCAGACCAACCCATAAATGGAGTATCGCGGAGATAGCAAATCCTCGTATTATCGCAGAGAATTTGGGGGTTATCGAGCTTCCGAAGAACGCGAAGATTGTAGTCAATGAATATCAAGATAGAGCAATATTAAAGGGAATAGATGCGAAGCAACATTCTGATATCAGAGGGAACTTTATCCTTGGTGATGATCGTGCGTTGATTCTTTCAGGCTCTATCAAGCAAGATGAACTTGGTATATGGACTGTTGAGAAAGATATGCTTGAAAAACTCAACAGATATTTTAATGATAGTTGGGAGAAAGCAACGCCATTGATCGATGACGAGCAAGAAAATGAGCATTCTCATTAAGCATTCCACGATTCTCACTCAGAATGATTCTCGACAGCAACTTCAGGGCGATGTATACATAGAAGATCATCAGATTGTAGAGATCTCAAAAAAACCGCTTTCTATTGAAGCGGATTATAAAATCGATGGAACAAGAAAACTTGTTTTACCTGGTTTAATTAATTCCCATACGCATATTCCGATGACGTTGTTTCGGGGGTATGGGGATGACATGCTGCTTAAAGACTGGCTTGAGCAGCGGATCTGGCCAGTTGAAGCGAAGCTTGACAAGAAATATATTAAGAGTGGTACTGAGCTTGGACTTTTAGAGATGATCGCATCTGGTACTACTTCGTACCTTGACATGTATTTTTTTGAAGACATAATCGCAGAAGTTACTGAAAAGGTTGGGATTCGTGGTTTCCTTGGTTTTGCGGTTGTTGACTTTGATACTCCGGAGTATAAGGCATCAGAGTTGATACCACAGTCTGAACAATTTGTGAAGCGTTGGAAAGGCAATACCTTGATTTCTCCTGTTATTGCTCCTCATAGTACGTATTCCTGTAACCCAGAGACACTTCAAAAGTCCCTTGAGGTTGCAATGAAGTATAATGTTCCGTTACATACCCATTGTTCTGAGACCAGAGACGAAGTCTACGATGTAGAAAAGAGATATGGGGTGAGACCGGTTGAGCAATTGAAAAAAATTGGTTTACTTCAAAAAGGTACGGTTCTTGCACATTGTGGATGGATCACAAAAAATGAGATTTTTGAAATGAAAAACGCTGGTGTTGTAGTATCTCATTGTCCAGTCAGCAACATGAAAATCGCATCTGGAGGATACGCGCCGATTCCTGAACTTCTTGACGCTCGAGTTCCAGTTGGTTTGGGAACAGATGGCGCAGCAAGTAACAATACACTAGATATGTTTGAGACGATGAAGTTTTGTGCACTAGTTCATAAAAATCATCGCTGGGATCCGGCAGTACTCCCTGCGCAAACAGTTGTTGATCTGGCGACTATTGGTGGTGCCGCATGTCTCGGTGTTCAACAAACTCTTGGTTCCCTTGAGGAGGGGAAAATCGCTGATCTTATCATGATTGATTTGAAAAAGCCGCATCTGACACCGCTTTACAATCCTGTCTCTCATCTTGTATATGCTGCGAGAGGAACGGATGTTTGCACAACGATTGTCAATGGTACGATACTGATGCTCGATAATGAATTCCTGACAATTGATATGCAGAAGACATTAGAACGTGCGGAGAAGGACGCTCAGGAGTTAACTAGTTAAATAATATGTCTATTTCTGGTCCAGCATGCTAAATCTTCTAGGGGTAATTCTTGCATTTATCGTCATCATTATCCTGATACGGAAGAAGTTGAATTTTGGTTTGTGCTTATTTATTGGTTCTCTTATTGTTGGTGTTTTTTCTCTTCAGGTTATCTCACCAATTGATATCCCGAAAGCAATAATTGAAGCAAGTTTCTATTCATTTGAAAAACAGCAGATTATGACAGAGACTATTGAACTTGCTCTCCTGATGACCTTGATTTTTGTTCTGGCGAAATCCATGCAAGAGACTGGAGCAATAACCAAGCTTATTGATAGTTTACGAACATTTTTCTCTAAGGGTGGAATTTTGGGTGTTATTCCTGCTGTCTATGGATTGATGCCTGTTCCTGGTGGCGCGTTATTTTCAGCTCCGCTCATCGATAAAGAGGGAGATAAATACGAACTGCAGAAAGATCAAAAGAATTTTTTAAATATCTGGTTTCGGCATGTCTGGTTTCCTATCTATCCAATCTCCGCAGCAATGATACTCATCTGCAGTATTAAATTCTCTGGGATCCCCATCCAGATGCTTATTCTTGCAGATCTCCCAGTGTTTATCGGAGTCCTTCTAATCGGATATATTTACCTCAAACGATTTACTCGAAAAACTCCTCAACCCAAGGTTACTGCCGTAAAGGATTACCGTGGATTAATCTACATCCTGCCCCCAATCGTTCCCCTACTGTTTTATCCTCTGAAATTTATCGGTCTTTCGGAAACAAGGTGTTTCTTAATCGGTGTATCCTTCAGTCTCCTTCTTTTATATTTTCTTATTCACATTGATAGTAAAACGTATCTTACGATCATTAAGAAATCGTTTACTTGGAATCTAGCGTTAGCAATCTTTGGGATTATGATACTAAGGGAGATGATTAAAATTTCTCAGATGCACCTATTTATCACAGAAACGATGCACAATCTTGCATTTCCAGCACTTTTCATAGTTATCCTTATTCCGTTTCTTCTTGGGATTTTAACAGGTTATAATCTTGGCGCGATTGCTCTCTCCTATCCTCTCGTTGATCCATTTTTTGCGTTTACTGGAGTTGATATCATTGGTCTTACAAGTCTTATTTTCATGTGTTCTCTTATAGGTTACCTCATCTCGCCGATACACCTCTGCAATGTCTTAAGTAGTGAATATTTGAAAACAGATACCACACGAATGTACAAGATGTTTATTCCTGCAGCATTTACTCTTTTACTTATTCAAACGCTTTTTGTTATTATTGCGTTTCCCGCCTAAATGTTTTTTTTTCACTGAGTAATTAGTCAAGCAATGTATTTATTGTCGTTCCTTGGTGGAAGATATTCAATGATCTCCGTGAAAGACAAGTCTTATAAAAAGCCAGGGTCTACTACGTATGTATGAATGAGGGAATGCTGTTTGATCAACTCAAAAACCCGAAGTTTTACGGACCACGTGTGACATCAGTTCAATTGCTTCAAACTCATATTTCCTATGTTGCCCTCACTGGAACCTATGCATATAAAATAAAAAAACCAGTGAATTTTGGATTCCTTGATTTTTCAACATTAGATAAACGCAAATACTTCTGCGAAGAGGAACTGCGGCTGAATAAGAGACTCTGCCCTGATATGTATCTCGATGTTCTCCCCATCACACAGAAAGATCACACCCTTGAACTCAATGGAGATGGAACGATCGTTGAGTACGTATTAAAGATGAAAGAATTTCCTCAAGAATATATCATGACAAACATGCTTCAACAAGCGAAAATTTCTGAAGAAATCATTGATCATCTGTGTACGATTCTCGTTGATTTTTACAACCTGCAGGAACCCTCGGAAGAGATTAAAAAATACGGTGAATTACAGGCAGTCAGACAAAATATTGATGAAAATTTTGATCAGACAAAGCCGATGATTGGTTTTACGATTCCAAAGGAGACGTACTGGTATATTAAAGAAGCAGCAACAAAGTTTTACGAGCGGAAAAAAGAAGTGTTCGGGCAACGGATCAAAGAAGGGAGAATTTACGATTGCCACGGGGATTTGCATTCTGGAAACATCATTGTAACCGGTAAGAACATCCATATCTTTGATTGTATCGAGTTTAACGACCGATTCCGATTCTGTGATGTCGCATCTGATATCGGGTTTTTATCTATGGATCTTGATTATTTGAATTACCCCTACTTGTCCAGCTATTTGATTCAAAAATATGTGGAAAAAAGTCGTGATATACGTATCTATTCGGTGTTGAATTTCTACAAGTCTTATCGAGCGTTCGTCCGCGGGAAAGTTTATGGATTTCAGTTGAACGATCCTCATATTGATCCTGAGAAAAAGAATAGTCTTGTAGCGACTGCACAGAAATACTTTGACTTGTCACGGTATTATGCAGGATTGTTTTTACTTGATTTGCAGAAGAATAAACCCTTGGTGTTTCTTGTCGCTGGTTTATCTGGTACTGGTAAATCGACGGTTGCACGTAAAATAGCGGTTGATTATCATGCAAGACAGATTAACACCGATGTCGTTCGAAAGGAGATCGCTGGTATCGATAAATTTGAACAACATCATGATCAGTTCAACACAGGGCTTTATGATCCAAAAAAAATCGATGATACCTATGAAAAGGTTATGGAGCGGGCAGCTTTTTTTCTGAAGAAAAATGAAAATGTTGTCCTGGATGCAACATTTCAGAAGAAAAAATACCGGGATATGGCGCGGCATGTCGCCGCAAAATATCATGCGACCCTGGTGGGCGTTCAGTGTGTCTGTCCTGATGATGTAGTCAAGAAACGTTTAGAAGATCGTTTAAAAAAGAAATCTGTTTCTGATGGGCGTTGGGAGATCTACCTTCAACAAAAAACAATATTTGAACCTTTTTCT
>Ga0315294_10001319_pt1 | contig 26874 bp, 18 predicted proteins | sample YL17G13_40_MG_FD_203626 | JGI IMG/M metagenome (GOLD analysis project Ga0315294, IMG submission 203626) | Sediment microbial communities from Yellowstone Lake, YNP, Wyoming, USA - YL17G13_40 | ecosystem: Environmental > Aquatic > Freshwater > Lake > Sediment | place: USA: Wyoming | collected... | reverse complement strand
ATCCGGTTCGAGCAGATCCTTGACCAGCATTGCTGTGCCTCCGTACGGGTAGCAGACGTTGCGGATAGGCTAATTATAGCCGGTAATGTCCGGGGATTCATGCCCCCCTGTAGTCCCCCCCAAGGGTGGGACGGCTAAGAGATGGATTTCTTCATCCAGAGTGCGACTACCGATACGTCACGTTTGAGGGCCATGCGGCGTTGAGGCATGCATCGGCGTTTCTCTCGGGGACACCTTCGACAATCACCGCAACGCGACCTTCCTTCTTCATGACGGCGGCCAGGCCCGCTCCGGTGTAGAGACAATAGGATGCTTCCCTGCGCGACCAGGCCCCCTGCGGATACCTGGTTTCGAGGAGATTGCAGTACTCGCCGAAAAATTCGCTCGCCTCGCTCTCGCTGTCCCAGACGGTAATCCATGCGAACGCCAAATCGTTGTTCGGCGCACGCCACGAAGTGATCACGTCGTAGTCCCAGCCTTTCGCGACCCTCTCGCCGAGGCTCTTGTTGTCGGTCTGGAACTCAAAGACAAGGCCGATGATGAGCTCGCCGAGCGTATCGGTCGCTTCGAGTTTCCATTTTGGAAGCGGGCGCGACAGGTCCGGGGGATTCGTGTATGACGGAATGTCCCGAGCGATCGTGTATTTCTCCGGGTGCAAAACCTGCTCCATGCTCTGAGGAGGATCGATGAAAACCCGGTCCAGACCGGCCTCACCGGACCTGCCGACGACCTCGTTGACGAACTCCTCGCCTTTGAGGTAGGGCACGAGCATCAGCCGCCCCAGGAAGGCGTTGTAGTCGCTCATGTCCATCATCATCTCGGCGAGAGTGGAGTTGAGGCCCGAATATGTGGCCCATGTTTCGGAATCGAGGCCCATGGACTCGACCGCGTACTCGTTCATGATTCTCGTGGCGTTGCCTTCGACAAGGCTCTGGTAAGCAAGCTGTGCGTCATCCGAATCTGCGTCCACCAGCTTTTCGAGAGCGCTTTCGATGTCGAAATGCTGGTCGTCGAGCGCGTGCGTGAGCTCATGCACGATGACGGCGTTGGTCATGGTGCCGCTCATGTCGCCGCTCATTCCCTCCATCATCCCGCCAAGGAAACTCCCGATCGGACCCATATCGCCAAACATGCCGGACAGCGCCGCGCCCATGTCTATGTCCACTACGTAGAACCGCTTTTCGTGCGGATCGTACAGACCCGCCACCTGCTCCTCGGCCATGGTCTGGTAATCTTCCATCAGGCTCGACCCTTTCGGGATCAGGCCAAGCATCGTGTACAACGCCGAGAAGGCCTGATCCTTATCCGGCGTGATCTCCATCGCCAATTGCTCGGCTATCACGTCCTTGATCTCGTCCTGGCTCACAAGCTCGACCGGCAGATCGTACATGAAATCCAGACCTCTGAGGTCCTCCGTCACGCTCATGAGGCTGCGTGTGAGCCCCACGATATCGGTGTCGGAAGACTGCTGGGCCGACAGAAATCCTGCGCCGACAAATTGAACGGCAGCAAGCACGACGGCAATCGAGATTAGTCGGGGGAATAGTCTTTTCACTTTCATCGTTCGCTCCGAAATCGGGTGGTTTCAGGCAGCAGGTCAGCCGCCCTGCTGCGACAGCGCTGCACTCAGGGCCTCCAGATCCGTCAGGTCCCACAGAAGCACAAGATGGTTTCCGTCCGGCCAGAACGCGGCGCAGGTGTCGCGGCTGAATCCCCTGGGATGCGCGCCGTTCTCAAGCGGGCTGAGGATAACGGTCTCCCAGTCGTGGTCCTGGAAATATCCCTGCAGGAGCTCAGTCGCGGACGAGCAGGAATCGGCATCCTCGTACTCCGCGACGACAAGAAGACAATACTCGCCGCCGCCGAGACGGTATTCTCCGGAGGCCGCTTTCCAATCGAACTCGTCGAAACCGAACACATCATCGCCGTTCCACTGCAGAAGCAGGTCCAGACCCACAGGTCCCCTGATGTATCTCTCGGTGCCCATAACCCGGTCGTCGACCGGGAGAACGCCGATGATGTCCGCCGGGGTGGATGATCCAGGAAAGCGAGCCAGCATGTATACGCCTATCTCGTAGAGGTCTTCGGACATGTTCTCCTGGACGATCCGGAAATAGAACCTGTCCTTGCAGCCCTCCAGAAACTTGTCGGCCACATTCCGGATCGTGTCGATCTTGGGAGTGGGCGGAAGCCCGTAAGGTTGCACGACGATGCCTGTAATGTCGTCCTTCTCCGCATATGGGGTAGGGGACAGGCCGTAGAAACCGTATGCATCACTTGCCGACGGAAACTCGTAAATCTCGATCGTTATCTCGTCCCGGTAGTTGCCGTATGTCTCCGTTGCGAACCACACGAGGTCGTATTCCAGAAGAAGGGGAAGGTCATCACCCAGGATGAATGCGGCATCGTTCGGGTGCAGCAGGAGCTCGTTTCCGTTCGCTTCCCATCCCCCGACGAAATTACTCGGCGGAATGTAGTCGAGCGCGTTTTTCTCATCTTCGGCGGAGATGGACATCGTCGAAACAGCGAGCATGCAGACCGCCAGGAAAATGACTTTATTCAGCATGTTATTGTCCCCAGAGACTTTCTATCCTTATAGAGAGGCGGGAATCGCCACACCGCGTTCTTGGGGTCATTGTATCAGAACCCGCCGGGTCGAGAAAGTTCACTCGGACGACGGCAGCCGCCGCTCGAGGATGAACACTGCGGACTAATGTTCTAGAATAGGAACGTGCGTAATTTCCTCGTGAGAGTCCTCGTGGTCGGAACGATCTTCGCGGTCGCCCTGACAGGGTGCGATCGGAAGCCCGGGAACGTCGGCGTTTCCGAACTCGAGAAAACGATGCAGCTCAAGACGAGGCTCGAGGCTGCGGATTTCCGGCTGGTGGCGAGCGATGACGAAGCGGTGGCAAAAAGCTGGGAGGCTTTGGGGGAGGGCAGCGCGATTCCCCAGTCATGGAAGCTCGATTTTGCGGGTGTGGAAGTGGCAGTTCCGCGCATCGACCCGGCCGATGCGATCGGGATCGCGCACACGAACGGAAGAATCACCGCCGTCTATCCGATGCCGAATCCGCCGATGCCGAAGTACGGGACAGGGGAGATCGTTCCCATAGCCGTGGCTTATTACATGATCCCCGAGCCCAGGTTGGACATAATTCTTTTACTTGTCTGCTTTCAGTATGATCCAAAGGGGTCGAACCAGGGTATAGGCGTCAAGAGTGTCAACATGGAAGGAGTCGAGGTGAGCGCGCCTTTCGCTCTTGCCCTGAAACCCGAGGAACTCTCCGGCATGTTTTTCTACGATGAGTTCATCTCCGGATCCGATGTCCAGAGAGTCGCGGCAAGGAAGGACTGGGATCAGGGTTTCCTGCTTCTTACAATGCTGGGGGCGGATGTGATACTCTCAACGTATGTCCCGTGGTACTGAGGGACGGGTCCGATGAAGAGATCATGAGATCGAAAAATCGAAATACAGCCCGGATGATCTGGGGAGCGTTGATTATTGTCGCCGGGCTTTTCCTCGTGAACCTGCTCGTTGCCCGTCCGGGCGGCGCTTCGCGTTACCAGGGCCTTCCGACCGGAAGCACATTCTCGTCGGACGCCAACGGCGCCGAGCTCACATATAACCTGTTTGAGAAGCTCGGTTTTCGAGTATTCAGGCATCGACGACCTCTCCTGGAGAACACGTTGCCGAGGGGTGGGACGGACGTCATATGGCACGCGCGCGGTACTGTGGCAGTTGACGACGATGAGATCGAGTGGGTCGATTCGTGGGTCGGCAGTGGCGGTACCCTTGTGATCATCGAAAATCCCGACATTATCAGCGCCGCAACCCAGGACCCGTTCGCTCCCGGAAGCAACGACGAGTTGATGGAGCACTGGTTCGAGATGCTCGGCATCTCCGGTGTGATAAGAGAAGCCAGGCCGATCGCCGACAAGGGCGGGCTTTCGGCCATCCCCCACCGTATGCCCGTCACAACGTCGCGCGAATGGGAACTCGGGGAGACTCACGAGATCCACACCTACTTGAGACGGGGACTTATGAGTCCCATGGTATACAGGCTGTCGTTGAATGAGGATTCCGAGAAGGGGACGCGGCGGGTGATCCGGGACGGGTACGGAACCATTCTGGCGGGGGCACGCTACGGAACGGGTCAGGTGTGGGTGGTCGCCGATCCTTACCTGTTCGGCAACCTGCTGGTGCAGGAAGCCGACAATGCGGTCATCGCCGCAAGCATGGTGGTGGGGTCAAGCGGCGGAGAGCATAGCGCGGTCCTTTTCGATGAGTATCATCTGGGATTTGTTCAGTCGCGAACTCTGGCGGATGCAGCGCGGACGCCGCTGGGGAAGGGGCTGTTGTTCCTGGGAGCGATCGCAGCGCTCGCACTGGGAATCGCCGGGGCGAGATTCGGTCCGGTCAGGAAAGCTCCGGGCGCCATAGGCGTGAGCCAGAGGGCATTTGTGCAGGCGCTGGCGGAGCTCTGGCTGGGGGCCGGTGCCACGACGGCCGCGGCGGATGCGCTGTGGATGCGATACGGGTCGAGGCAATCGGTGAGACGTCGCAACCTCGACCAGGAGCTGGATCGCATGCGAAAGGGCAGACCCCGAGTCGAGGAATTGATCGAGATTTCAAGGAAACTTGATTCCTGAGCCGGTTCGTTGTCGATATCCTGTTGTCGATCCGCCCGGAAGCGGGTAAAATGTCCGGGTGGGAAGAGGTTGGCGGCGTCGTTGCCGCCTGATTTTTGCCGAAGGGGTCCGTGCCGGAGATTTGACATAACGTCTCTTGAACGTCCTCATGCAGGCGAAGGCTCATTGGACGAAACTGCAGAAGGGACTCGTTTCAGGATCGTCGAGGGAGCAACTCAGAATGGCATTCGACATACCCGCCGCGGAACCATCACCGGAGGAGCTTGCCCGGGAATGCAGTGAGGCTGCGGAAAATGCGGTCGAGTGGGTCCGGAGCATGTCCGGGATCGATCTGGACTTCTCGCCGCCGTCCCTTATGGCGTTGGACCGGGTGCTGGCCGGTCTCGTGTCGACACTGGCCAGAGAGGACCAGGAGCCCACAGTTGTACTGCTCGGAAGCTACCTCGGCGAAGTGATCCTTCAGGCGTGCGGCGGCCGATGGGAAACGGGGGACGTGTTCGCGGGTCCCGGGATCAGGGGCATGGGCGGAAAGGAAATCACCATCAGCCCGTTCTCAAGAATCCGGCAGGCGTTCACCGACCTCGAACCGCACCATCTTTCCACCTACTGGAACTCCGTTGTCGGTCGGATCAACGATGCTGCGTCTCTGGACGATACCGGGGGCTTCAGGAAGTCTCCCATTGAGCCCGTGAAAATGCTCCCTGTCTCTGCCAAGCAGCAAAAGAGCGGGGGTAACGGCCCTACGGATGCCGAGCTCGCCGAGATCATCCCTGACGAGACAAACAAATTCATCCAGATTCTCAAGACGGACCTGGGCGTCGAGCTGGACTATTCGCTAAACAGCCTGAAGTTCCTGGATCACTATCTTCGATCCCTCAACGACAAGCTGAAAAAAGAGGGCGAGATGGGCGAACGCAGGGTGTTCGTTTACCTCGCCGGGAACTATCTGGGGGAAGTGCTGCGACGCACGTACGGCGGCAAATGGGTCTACCTGGCCGACCAGCAAACTACCGGCCTTGTTCTGTCGGGGACACAGGGCGGAACGATCTACCCTCACAAGGCCGCCGCAAAGCTTGCCATGGAGTATCAGACCGGCGGCGTCCTTGCCTACGCCGAGAAAATCCGAATTAGAGTGGGGAAATCATAGGGCTTCATCCGCCGAGATGTTGTCCGGCATTCAAGCGCCCATGAGGCGCTTTATGCATAGCTGATCAATGGACTCAACAGGTCTGAAAGCGGTCGCGTTCGACATGGATGGAACGCTCTTCAACTCCTTCTCGGTGTCGTATGACGCGATTCGCGAAGGATTCGAGAGCTTCTGGGCCGAGCTGGGCGAGGAAGGTCCGATTCCGGCATGGGACAAGGTGAAGAGGCTCATCGGGCTTCCATCGTATGAGTTCTACCCCGCCGCTCTGCCCGAATCGCATCGCGAACACTGGAGATTGCTCCACCGGCTGGTGGGCGATGCCGAGAGACGTCGCCTGGCCGACGGCAAAGGACGTTGTTTCGACGGCGTTCACGAAACCCTCGATGCCCTGGGCAAACGAGGATATGTGCTCTGCTGCCTGACCAATGCGTCCAGGAGATATCTGGACGCCGTCCTCGACGGCTGCGATCTGAGAAAACACTTCCGAGAGCTTTGCCACCTTGGTGAAGATCCGAGCAGGGACAAGGTGGATGTGCTGAGGGAATGGGCCGCCGGGTTCGGCGGCAGGGATCGAATCGTGTACGTGGGCGACAGGAAGGCGGACATCGAGGCCGCTCATGCCGCGGGGATAAGGGCAGTGGGGGTGACGTGGGGTTACGGATCGCCGGGAGAGCTGGCGGAGGCGGAAGCGGTGATCGACAGAATGCCCGACCTTCTGCGTGTCCTCGGGCTTTGAATGGAATGAATGCGGGGCAGGCTGGAAAGGTTGCCCCACAGAACCGCTCTTATATCACTTCCGCTGAGCGTGCCGGGCGCGTCCATCCCGGTCATGTCAGAAAGTCGAGCAGGGTCGGAGTCAGGACGCGCGCGCCGACACCGAGCGCGCTCTGCAGCACGAGTTCCTGCTGGCTCAGCAGGGTGAGAACCTCGGCGTAGTTCGAGGATTCCACAGAGTTCTTCAGTTCCCGCACGTTCAGGTCCACTGCTGTGAAGAGGTTGAGGACCGTGCTCATTCGGTTGGCGCGAGCGCCAACGATCGCTTCGTGACTGAGGATATTTTCGAGATCGTTGTCTACGAGGGCCAGATCCTCGTCCCCAAGCCTGAGGTACCTTTGCGAACTGTACAGTGGATGGGATACGACCGAGGACAGACCGGGCACATTTGCCGGGATACCGCCCAGGATGTCGTTGAACACTGTCCTCGGTTCCCCGGTGACGCTGGCAACCCTGATGCTGAGTCCAAGTATCTGCGCGGTTTCCTGGTTGTGGATCTCAATCCGTCCGTCGCTCGACACGCTTACCTTCGCCCGCGTGCCAAAAATGTCCCCGATATACCGCGCAAGGTCCGTCATCGTATCACTTGCCATGAGCTTGAAGCTGAAGGTTCCCGCGTCGTAACTGACGGTTACGATATCGCCGTCGACGATCCCGAGCTGGCCGAAGGTGCCGGTGAGAGCGTCGATGACCTTGGTCTGAGGGCTCACCCCCCCCATCAGGTCATCCCGGATCGCTATCAGTGTGCTGAAGATGTTGGAGGGCTGCACCTCGACACCGCGCCCGTTGGATGTTCCGCCGCCCGGGATCGCCGTCGCACCGAGCCATCCTAGCGTGCCCGCGAGAGGACCGCCCACGCTCATGTCTACCCCACGGACTCCGGAGCCGGTGTTTTTACTGACAAGAACGAGGTACTCCCCCCCTGGAGGGCCCTGGATGACGGCCTGGATTGCGCCGTTCAGGTCCGGTTCGCCCTGTATCTTCGAGTTGATTTCGTTGAAAACCTGGCCGATGTTGTTGTAGATGCCTGCGTTGATCGTCAGCGTGACCGGCGGCGGGTCCGTCCCGTCCATGCTTACCGTGGGCCCGAGATCGATCGTGATCGTGTCGTTAAAGCCGGCGACAACGATGAACGGGAAAACGAGGGGGGTCCCGATATACTGGGCGGGTGTTACAACATCCGATATCCCGAGCGCAGCCAGCGTTCCCGTCGCCCCCTCGGATATCTGGAGGTCCGCGGCAAGAACGTTCTCGCCCTCCTTGATGGTTTCGATCAAGAGTCTGCCCTGACTCAGCCTGGCACGCACGGCTCCCCGCAACACGTCGTTCTGGTATATCTGGTAATTGAACTCGTCCACAAGCGCATCGGGTGTGGTCGTCATCGCCGCCCTCAGATCGATGGTCTGGGGAAGCACGTCGGTCCCGGTCTTGCTGGCGGTGGGACCCAGGTCGATCACGATCTTGTCGTTTCCGTCTACGCCTGCGATTCCCGCGGGAGTGGCGGGAGCATTGCCGACCACTGCTATCAGGTTAAGGTCGGCGGTATCGGAAGCGGTATCCGGGTAGCCGTTGTACGGGCCGCCGATGACCAGGTCTCCGGGATCGACATCGTTCCCGGTCGCGACGGTCTCGATCTGCAGCACGCCGCCGCCCGCGTCGGAAACCCTGATCTTGTCCGCTCCGAACTGCGTGTCGATCTGCTTCTGCAGCTCCGCGATCAGGTCGGCCACAGAGGCGTAGGTCTTGGGTGTGATGAAAATGTTGGCCGACACCGATGTGCCGTTGTTTGCGTCGGCCCCGAGGAAGATGTTCATGACGTTGTTCGCGTCGTTGTACGTGAGATTCGCCACGGGCCCGGCGCCGACGAAAATCGCGGGAGTGCTGTCGACCAGTGGCAGGGTAGGGGCTGCCACCGCGTGATTGAACGCACCGCTGACCTTGAGTCCGAGGTCTTCAAGCAGGATGTCCTCGCAGTTGTCGGACACCGTGAATTCGCTCACCGCGCCGGCCGACTCAAGCACCAGCCTGCCCTGGGATATCGTCGCGAACACGTGAGTCCTTGTGTTCAAGCTCTCCAGACTGAGCTGTATGTCCCTCAGCGTCATGTCGGGAGTTACGAGAAGGTCGATATCATTGATACTGAGCGTGCCGTCAAACCCCAGAGGCTTGTCCAGCGGAAGAGACTTCCCCTTCAGAGTATAGGTCTGGTAGAGGAAGAGGTCCTTGCCGGAGAGATTGACGGCCAGTTGATCGCCGTCCCCGACCAACCGATTGATGCGGCCGCGGTTTCCCTTGTAGATGACATCGTCGACGAAACCGGTCCTGGGATTCACCACCGCCTCGAAAGGCTGAGTTCTCGTCTGCCATCCTGCGAAACTGAACCTGTCGCGAAAACGCGAGTTGGCGTTGCCGAGCGTTGTCTCGACAATCAGGTTGACTTCCCTGGCAATCGCCTGCCTGTCTGCAAGGTTCAGGTTGTCGTTCGCACCGTCTTGCGAGAGGTCCCTGGCACGACCGATATCGTTGATGACGGATTGCAGCACCGTATCGACGTAACCGAGCTGGCTCGACCCGTCATCGATATTTTTCATGTACTGGCTTATTTTCGATATCGACGACTGGAAGCCGATCACCTGCCCGACCTCGACCGGCGCCTGGTTGGGTCGGCTGAACTTCTTCCCGCTTGCGAGTTGCTGCTGGCTTCGCTCGATCCGCTCGGATATCGAGTTAAGGTTCCTCAAGAAATTCGAGATCAGGATGTTGTGAGTGATACGCATCGCTTCAGTCCCGGTTCCGCCAAGAAGTGTGTCTAAGCTCCGATACGATTAATCAATGTGTCAAGGGTGCTGTCTATGACCGTTATTACACGCGCCGCGCCCTCGAAGATGCGCTGGTAAATGATAAGCTGAGTGGCTTCCTCGTCTATGCTTACGCCCCGGACGCTCTCGCGCTGCACATTCAACTGGTTCAGAAGCGCGTCCTGGTTCTCGACCAGTCTTGTAGCCGACTGAGCCCAGCTTCCCAGCTCCGAGACGCTCGAAGCGTAGTAGTCGTTGAACGATGTGCCGCTCAGCGCCGTCGTGTACGACTGCAGGGACGCGATTGCGAGGGCGTTGTCATTGTTTCCGGGACCCGGAAACGCGCCGGTCCCGTCGTCTCCGGCCGCGGCGATGAATTGCAGGTTCTCTTGTATGCCCAGGTAGACTCCGATCATATCCGAGGCGTTCGAGTACTGCCCGTCCGCCGGGAGGAACGCAGTCGTAGCGTCCAGCAGTCCGGTGATGTTGAGGAAGCTGCTTGAGCCGGGAAGAACGGTTATCGATGTGCCTGCCTCCAGCGGATTGAATAAATCCAGCCGGATATATGAGTTCCCGACAGGGTCTGTCTTGAGGTTCGCCCTGACATACGGCTGGGCGTTCGTTATCTTGTCCAAAAGTTGCCTCAGAGTGATAGCCTGGCCCGGCGCCACCTCTTCAGCCGTAAGGGTTATCTTGGCGCCCTGGATGGTGAATGTGCCGGCTGTAATCCCCAGAACGTCTATGGTCGTGTCCTCGTCGGTGCCTGTCGGCAGAATCCTCGTCCCGACCATCTCCGCCGTTCGCAGGTCGTTGAAGAAGCATCGACCCTTGCTTCCGTCCAGCCCGAATCCGCCGATGTGCAGAACGTTCACCCTGTTGACCAGAGCGGTCGCGAAAGTATTAAGCCTCTCCTGGAAATATGGGAGTATGTCGTACCTGGCCTCGATGAGACCCGCGAGCTGCCCTTTGCCGTTCAAGTTCGGCACATTCCCGTTCTTGAACCTTACCGTGACCTTGTCCGGGTCCTGCGGATCGAGCAGCAGCTCGAGTTTCTGGACCTTGTCTCCTTCGACCATTCTGAGCCCGCCGATAAGCACACTGAGGCTGCCGTCGTCCTGCTCAATCGTGGATACCGGCACGATCACCGCCAGGGATTCGACGAGAGTGTCCCGCTTGTCCATGAGGTCGTTCGGATCGTCGCCCAGGGATATCACCTGGGCGATCTGAATGTTCAGGTCGGCGACCTGGCGAGCCAGAGCGTTGGCTTCGTCCACCCTCACTCTCAGCTGGGCTCCCTGCTGGGTAACGAGCGCTTTCAGGGATGAGTCGAGTCGGTTGAACTCGCGCGTGAGACTGAGCGCCTTTTCGAGGAGGTTCGCCCGGGTGCTTGCCAGCTCGGGATTATTGGCCAGATCCTGCCAGGCGGCGAAAAAATCGTCCATGAGCGTGCCGACCGTGTTCTGGCCGGGTTCATTGAATATCAACTCGATCTGTCCCAGCGCGGCATCCACTGCGCTGTTGCGACCCTGCGATGCGGTTTGACTGCGGATGACTTCGTCCAGGAATTCGTCCCGGATACGTTTGACCGCCGCGATATCGACACCGGTGCCGAGCTGTTGCGGATAGCCCCCTCTCGTCATTGAAGGGTAGGCCAGGGGGGGTGTCGTAATAAGCTCCGCCCTCTGGCGGGAGTACCCCGGCGTACCGGCATTCGCGATGTTGTGGGCGATTACCTGAAGGTTTAACTGCGACATCGCCAGAGCGCGTCTGGCGATCTCCAGTCCGAAGAAAACAGATGGCACGGACAAATCCTCCCTGATCTATTGATTCCACCCACGGTCCGCGGACCGACAAAAAGAAGCGGAGGAGAAGGGCTCCTACGCGTGAGCGTCCAGAAACGATGGACCTTCTTCGGCGCCTTCCGTCGGGCCATACGTCGATGGGTTGCGTTCAAGACCCAAAAGCGCCTTCAGACCCACTTCCGCGAAGCTCATGCCCTGGCCGATCAGGGTCAGGTTGAGCGAGTTCTGTGCGTCCACTTCCGCCAGCACCGATATCAGCTCCATGCGGGCCCTGGATGCCCTCTCGAATGCGGCGGCTTCTTCGTCCGACACATCGGACTCCCTGACACGCTCGGATATCGCCGAGAAATTCCTGGGGCCGTTCCAGTCGTGTGCGGTGAAGTAACTGTCGACAAACATCCTGCGTTTCTCGTCGATGACCCTGATCTCGCCCGCGATTCGGTCGAGCTTGGGTGTCGCGCGTTCGATCGCGTCGGTCGCACCCTCGATCAGAAGCCTCCGGTACTCCGTCAGCGCACCGAGAAGCTTCAGGTTGAGTTGCGTGAGCTCCCGAAGGTATTCCGCAACTCTCTCCAGGAACCCGAACATTGATGTATCGTTGTATTCCGGTTGTTCAGACATACAGTATAGATTTCGGCAGAAGCCTCCTGGAGTTCAGCAGCTATCGGCGTTTTGACGTTCGGAAAGCGCACAAAAAAAGCTCCCGAGGTCTCGGGAGCTGCTATCCTTCAGTTTTCGGGATATGCAGACTTCATTCGGAATCGACGCCGAGAATCTTGGAGGCGATCGCGCGGGCCGACGGGCCGTACTCGCCGGACTCGATCTTCGCTCTCAGCTCCGCCACCCTGGCTTCGTCGATTTCCGGCAGAACCTTCAACTCGGCCTCCAGCTTCGCCAGAAGCTGACTCTCGCTGGAGAGCTGCACTTCGTCCGGCCTGGTGTGAATCCCCGAGGCCTTCTCGAGGTTGCCGACACCTCTGCTCGGCCCTATCGGCCTCACCTTGGGTATCAGACTGGCTATGATTTCCGAGATACGCATAGTTTTCTCCGATGGCAACCGCAATTCGGAAGGCGCAGCCTTCCACGATTTCTATCGGCTGCGTTTCCACCGGCTTTAGCGGTTTACCCGAATTTCAGACAAATATTACCCCAACACTCTTCCCGGTTTCAACAGGTCACTTGGGAAGCTTGTACCGCTTCGTGAACGACCCATCCGCCTTGTCGTCCTGCCTCTTCCTGGCGCCGGGTTCCTGCTTGAAGGTGTTCGATATTTCGGTTCTGCACAGCACGCAGTATTCGCCCTTGTGGATCGGCTTGCCGCATCTGGCGCAGGCAAGAATGGGGCCCGACAGGTCCGCCGCTTCCAGCTTGCCCTCTCTCAGATATTCCACGATGCGATCCTCCGGGACGCCGGTGGCCTCCTGGACCACCTCCAGCGACACCTTCGGATTCTCCTTCACGAAATCCCGGACCTTCATGAAGTCTTCCTGATCCGCCTTGGCGCAATCCGGGCAAACGCCGGGATTGCCCGAGATATACGCTTTCCCGCAACGTCTGCAGTTTCTGAGATCCATAGATTCCCCACGACCTTCCTTGGCTTTTGTTCGCGCGAACGCCTAAGCCGGGCCGGAGCCGCTCACTTCGGGCTCGCTCAAGGCCGCTTCGCTCTCTTTCAAAATAGTATCGCGGTACACCGCGTCCGCGATTCCCAGTCCCGGAGGACGTTCCCCGATGCTGCGCCCGACCTCGGTGAAAAACATGTCCCGATATATGGAACTCTGATATGTCTGCGAAAATAGCGTGCTTCCCGCAAAAGACTTGCCCATGTCCCTCAGAAGCAGGCTGAGGAGGAATCCCTCCAGTTGCCGACATACGTCCATCAGTGGATCGGTGCCGGAGTTGTCTGCGGAGCTCTCGACCGCGGAACCGGCGCTCAGAGAGGAATCGGGGGACGAAATCCCGGCGGAATAGCCCGCCTGCGAGACATCCGGTCCGAGCGCCTTCGCGATCTCGTCGCGAAACGGGGATGTCCGATCGGGCTGCGTCGACGGGAAAGGGCTGCCGGCGCCGTTCAGAGGCGGCAACGGCAGAAGGGCGTTCGAATAGTCACGGAAAGGCGTGATTTCCATCCGGGAAATATATCGACCGAACGTCCAGCGGGTGAAGACCCTTCCGGGTGCCAGCCACAAGCTGAGCGAGTCTTCGAGCGTGCTTGTGGCTGTCTTAGAGCACTGAGCGAGCGAGTAGCCCGGCGATGCATTCGCCGGGTCTTTCATATATAAATAAACATCCCGGCAAGTGAGATGCCGGGCTGCATACTAACGACGGGCACAGTCCGCCGCGGCGGATCGAGGACTCGCTCAGCCTAAGCCCGGCACCCGGCACCCGGCTCAGCTTGTGGGCGGCACCCGGGGGGACAGTCTCATATTTCCCGGCCCGTGGGGAGGCCGGTGGCGTCTACATGCGAGTCCGCGAGCATGTGGACGTTTCCCGGCGACGGTCGAATGTCAGATACTTCCGGGACTTGTAGCGTCTGAAGGTCAAGCCGTGAATCTCCTCCGGAATGTTATGCCTTCGACGCAGTGTTGGTGCCTCTCGTATAACGTCCACATGATCGAAGACTCGCATGTAGACGCCACCCGTCAGCACTGAGCGAGCGAGTAGCCCGGCGATGCATTTCCGGGTCTTTTTTATATTAATAAATATCCCGGCAAGTGAGATGCCGGGCTACATACTAACGGCGGGCACAGTCCGCCGCGGCGGATCGGGGACTCGCTCAGCCTGAGCCCGGCACCCGGCCTTGACTACAACGCTGTTGCGCGATAGATTGGAAGCCTAATCTTGTCTCGGGGGGGTCGCGATGTCTTTCAGACTCATCTTTTCCCTGGTTGTGGGCGCCTCGATATCGATCATCGGATGCTCGGATAGCTCTCTTCCATCCAATCTACTCCTCAACGATCCGGCATCGACTTCCCCTGCCGGATCGGCCGTAACAGAAGGCAACAGATACCTCTGGGGCATTTTCGACATCACTCTCGATCCGCTCGCTAATGGGGCGGAAGTGACGCCGCGCCGCTCGATGGAAGGCCATCTGAACGCGGTGAAGTTCCTGGAGAAAGCCCCCTGCTCGACCTGCCTGAGCATCACCAAGGCGCAGAACGTCGGACCCAAGCAATGGATTGTGGACATCCAACTCAGTCATCCGTTTGTCGGGCTGGATGAGTACACCGGCTTCGATGTTCGAGGGATCGCCATGTTCGATTCGACATACGGCTTTCCCGGTTCCGGCCTCTCCTTTCCCGACCCATCGATATCCACCGGCGGCGCGTTGTTGAATCCCGACGGATACACAAGGCTCTTCAACCCGACCGAATACCCTCCCGGCAGCCAGCCCTGGGCGGCGTGGGAGTACCAGAAAGGCAAATTCGCAACGGAGGCTTTTCCCACCGCAACTTTGAACCCCTACAAGGCATTCAATCCCGATTCCCCACGCCGATACTTCGGTTGCGCCGAAGCCGACACTCAGTCGTACGAAATCCGCTTCCCTTCCGATGGACCCCTTCGGTTCGGCTATGCCGTGGATGCAAACTGGGCGCCGCCTTTAGCCAAACCGCCGGAAGTCCCGGACGATTTTCCCCCCGAGGCGAACATGCCCGAGGCGTATCTTGTCGACTTCCAGATCGTCGCCGACACGCTCTGGTACGATTCCGACGGAGGGAGCGGAGGCGATGTCCGGTTTGTCCTCAAGGTTTACGACCATCAGAATCCGCTTCCAGTCTCCGAGGGGGGCGACGTTACGGAGTTTCGGTGGGAAGTGGAAGGCATGACCGGATGGGTCAAGATCGCGCCTGCATCATGGGAGGAAGGCTCCGATTCATTCGGGCCTTTCGCGGCATACAGCTTCGTGGAAGCTCCCGTGCCCGATTTCGCCGGCGCGCACCGAACGCTGATCGGGGTAGTAGATAAGACAGCGGGTCTTATGTTTCCGGAAACCGCCTACATTGCGACGCAGATAAATGTCGCAAGCGGCGAAACGTGCTGGTCGCCGGGCATGCTTCTGATGCATCCGGCAAGCGAGAACTACTGGTCGCATCTCATTATGGATAAGGCCTGTTATATAGATGACGCGAATGTTTTTCACATTTGGCATGTGGACTTTAATCACGAGCTTCACCATATCACCTTCGATGGGTCGTCGATCGCCGATGAGTCGCTACTCCCCGGCGAAACAGTGTTTGAACCGAATGCCGTTCCCGACGCGACCGGCGGAGTTCACCTGATGTATACCGATAATCCTGCGATTTCCGGCGGCAATGTGGTCTACAGGTATATTGACCCCGCAGGTATCATAGGACCGCCCCAGGTCCTGAGTACATCGAGCAAAACCCAGCAATTTCTCACCAACCTTACCCAGGCACCGGATGGAACCCTTCTTGCCCTCTGGATGGATAGCAGCATCCAGCCTAATCGACGCCTGTGCGGAGCGTACTATACGGGCGGAGGCTGGACCCCGGAGATGACCCTGAAGACCTGCTATCTTCCGGATGGCTGGCTCGATCCCAACGCCGTCGCCGATTCCTCGAGCGTCTACCATATCCTGTATTGCAGCGGCGGCGATATCGACCTTTACTACATGTCTTTCGATCACGGGATTGCCGGCGCACCCGAGCTTCTGGTCGGCGGAGAAAATCATTCCGCCGCAGCGGATTTGACGATCGACTCCCAGGACAGAATCTACGCAGTGTTCGAGGACAACCGGGAAGGTGCGAACCAGTGTTATCTGAAAATGCGCGACCCGTCGACAGGCATCTGGACCGAGGAGAAGAACCTGATAGGGCACAATTACGATTGCTGCCGCATTCAGGTCGGGCTTCTGCAGGACGGGCGCGTTGCATGCATATGGAAAGACTATCGCAACGCGTCAAAGGGGCTGTACTCAAAAGTGTTCGATCCTTTCCTGTCGGAAGCCGATATACAGGCGCTGCCCGACGACGAGCTCGATTACCTCTCCGGTGCCGACAAGAATCAGACATGGATGACGGTCGATCCCGGAGGCACGCTCCATGCCGCATGGAGCGATCTCAGGTCCGGCCACTGGGAGCTTTATTACTCCACCTGCACACCATAATCGCGGCAGTTCACCGCCCCGGTGCCCTCCACAAGCGGAGTCTTCGCAGCTTGTGGAGGCTGGGAGGTTCGATGGTATAATAATATGAGACTCCCACAAGCAGAGTGGTCGGAGCTTGTGGGAGCCACCCACCGACAGCTTCTACTACCACACCGGCACGGCCCTTGTGCAGGAGCTTGACGACGAGTACGGCGTGAAGGTCGACTACATGGCCGGGAAGCGCAGGTACATGCCGGACGAGGAGGTCGAGAGCGACAAGTATCGCTACTACGTGAAGGACCAGCTCGGCAGCGTGGTGATGATGACCGACCACGAGCAGCATAACGAGTACTACAATTACGACGCGTGGGGGGAGCACACTGACACGGCCAACCTGCCGCCGACCGAGAACAACGTCCGCTACGGCGGCGCGAGGGTCGAGTGCTTCGCGAAGCCGGTCACGAGCACGGACGCGATCTACCTTTGCGGCGAGCGGCACTACTGGCCCGCGTACGGGCGCTTCCTGCAGCGCGACCGGATGGGCTACGAGAAGCTGCCCGCGCCGTCGAGCCCGCTCGGCGCGAATCCGTACATCTACGCCGACAACAACCCGGTCATGAAGAAGGACCTGTCCGGGCTCCAGCCGGCGGGGTACTATCGCGGCGCGAGGATGGGCAGCGGGTCCTTCTACATCGGGACCGAGATGCCGCCGGAGTCGCAGATGTACGACTGCTGCGATAAGGGGTATAATACATTGAGCGCGCAGGAAGCGGCCATGAGTCCGGTATGGAACGAGAAGCTCGGGGGAACGGCCCGGTTCAGCTGGTGGCAGAAGCGAGCGGGCTGGAGCAGCGACCTCTGCAAGGCGCACCCCAAGGAGGGCCAGCCGAACGAGACCTGTAAAGCCATCACCGCCGCCACCCCGGACCTGCTGTGCACGTATCTGGAGCAGTGCAAGGGTCTCAGTTGCCCGCCATGGAAGAGAGTGGAATGTCCGCAGAAGGGGGGAATGGCTCCCATCGATGTCGGGTATGAAAGCAACCCCGCTGCTATTGGGTTGCTTCTATACGATCAAAGGCTTTGGGAAAACCTTGCTAGGGCCAGCCAAGGACTACAGAGAATGTGGATGGAAACAACGAGCATGCAGATGGAAGCACTCGTATCTTGTATGCGCTGCGGACCATGGGCAACCGAAGGCGCGGCAGAACTCGCTCCCTTTGCCGAACACATGGCGAGGATTGTCACTAATACTCCTTATGGTACACCCTGCTCGGATAATGCTTGCGACGCTTTCCGCCACTGTTTTTGGAGCTGCATGATGGCAAAAGATCGTTTGATTGGGCAAAGATGCGCAGAAGAGATCGGTACTATTCATGAATGGGGCCATCCCAATCCCGTCAATATACGTGGTATGGACATGGCCAACAATAGCATTGGCAGAGAGATCGCCGCCAGCGGTGGCAATTGCTTAACGGATTGCAGGCTTGCTCTTAGCGGCTCAGTTCCTAGCAAACCAAAGCTTGTGGTGGATCCCACATGGAAATTGGAGTGACTTGGAGAATCCGTAATGAGATCAAATATCGGGATTCCTATTCTGATTGCAGTAATCCTGGGCTTTAGCCCTACGGTTTCAGGTTGCTCTGGCCCTATGGGCATTTGGGAAATTACCATCGAGGAGAAAGGTCAATCCGTCGCCGCTGACCCAAACGGTAATGTCTATGTCACCGGCGTTTTCTGCGGTACAGCAGACTTCAATCCTGGTCCAGAGAAGGACAAGCATACATCGGATGATCTGTTCGCCAGATTCCTCAGCATGTTCGACTCCTCCGGTACCTTTTCGTGGGCTCGAACATGGGGTGGCGAAATGCCCTATCTTGATGACGCCGATGTGGCCGCTGCCGGCAACGGCAACGTCTATCTTGCGGGATCATTTTTTGGGACAGTTGATTTGGATCCGGGCCCCGGCGTGGATGAGCAGACCGCACGGCCCCATCGCGCGTTCCTTTCCAGGTATGATTCTGAAGGAAACTATATATGGACCAGATCATGGGGCGCTCGAGATGCTGAAAAACTAGCTGTTGACACCGGTGGTAATATTTACATTACTGGCCACTTCAGCAGTGTTATTGCCTCTGGCAGATCAAGCAGTATCGGTTCAATTGATTTTGATCCCGGGCCTGAAAAGGATTATCACTCCGGGTCGGGGGTGTTTCTATCCAAGTTCGACTCCGAGGGGGATTTCATGTGGGCCAGAACATGGGATAGAGGTAAGGGCAGCGAAGTGGCCGTTGACGAGGATGGTTACGTCTACCTCACCGGTATCTTCGATGGTGCTGTTGATTTTGATCCCGGTCCTGCGGCAGAGAACCATGCCGGGATTAGTTCCCCTTTTCTATGTAAGCTCGATCCGGAAGGCAACTTCTTGTGGGTTCGTTCACTAAGGGGCATTTTCATGGGTTTGAACACTTGTGTCGCAGTCGACCGAGGCTCCAATGTTATTGTTGGCGGTTCATTCTCAAACTCCCTTAACTATAACCTGGGCTCCGATTCGGACACTGTTGTATCAAATGGGAAGGAGGATATATTCCTTGGCGCATTTGACTCGAATGGCAATTCACTCTGGCATTGCATCTGGGGTGGATCTGGAAGAGACTACTGCCTTGGAGTCGCAGTTGATGGTAGTGGCAATGTATATACAACCGGCTACTTCTCTGGCAAAGTAGACTTCGATCCAGGTCCCTCATCGGACAAACACAAATCGAGAGGCGGCCCGGACGTCTACTTGTCGAAATTCGAACCGTCCGGCAACTTCTTATGGGCTCGAACCTGGGGAGCCAGCGAGTGGGACAAGGGGAATGGAATCGCGTTTGACGGTGGCGCGAACATCTACGTCACGGGTGAATTCTGCGGGCCGGTTGATTTCGATCCGGGTTCCGGCCGAGATTGGCACACATCAACCGGCTATAACGACACATTCCTCAGCAAATTCGATCTTGACGGCAATTTCATCTGGGCTCGCACATGGGGTGGGTACAACCCGACCAGGGGAACTTGACCGACAACTTACTGCAACTGCGTGAAGGAGTTATATACCGGCTCAAAGGGATGTGGACAGGCTCGGCTCATACGCGAAGGACCAGCTCGGAAGCGTGGTGATGATGACCGATCACGAGCAAAATACGGAGCTTTACAATTACGACGCGTGGGGGGAGCATGCCGACACGGCCAACCTGCCGTCGACCGAGAACAACATCCGCTACGGCGGCGCGAGGGTCGAGTGCTTCGCGAAGTCGGTCACGAGCACGGACGCGATCTACCTTTGCGGCGAGCGGCACGATTCCGCTACTTTTCTTCATCCTCTGATGTCTTGAAAGGCGGGCTGGACTTGGGCTTGTCGGGTTCCTTCGGGATTCCTTCTTCAGGATCCTTCCGAAGGTCGCGGGACGGGAGCTCCACTCCGTCCGGCAGTTTCACAATCTTCTCCGGGTGTCTGACAATATCTGCGACGTTTCCAGGCAGCCTGGGATGCATCTGCGGGCTTCCGGGCAGGCTCTGAATCCCCTGTACCGCGTCCGGGGCCTTCCCCGCAAGCTTCTCGATCCCGACTTCCGGTGGACCCCCGACCCTGGGAACCCCCGACGGCGGCTGCACTCCGGCAAAACCCCCCGAGATTACGTGTCCGTGGTCAAGCTGCTCCCACGATCCCGATTGCCGGGGTACCTACTAACGACGGGCACAGGCACGCTCGGGGACTCGCTCAGCCTGAGCCCGGCACCCGGGGTCCGATTCTTGACAGACCCCGCATGTACGGTCTCAGGACTTCCGGCACCGTAAGGGCCCCGTCGGACTCCTGGTAGTGCTCAAGGATGGACACCATGACGCGGCTTGTGGCGAGCGCGCTTCCGTTCAGCGTGTGCACGAACTCGGGTTTCTTTCGGTCGACCGGACGGAAGCGAATGTTCGCGCGACGGGCCTGGTAGTCGGTGCAGTTCGAGACGCTCGACACTTCGCTGTACGCTTTCTGTCCGGGCAGCCACGCCTCGATGTCATAGGTGAAGGCCGATTGCTGAGCGAGGTCGCCGGTCGCGAGCATCGTCGTCCGATACGGAAGACCGAGATCCTCCACGATCTTCTCGGAGAACAATCTCATCAGCTCGATCTCGCCTGCGCTCTCCTCGGGGCGCGTATAGGAGAAAATCTCCACCTTGTGGAACTGGTGAATCCGAATCAGGCCGCGCTCCTCGACGCCGTACGTGCCCGCCTCCCTGCGAAAACACGGTGTGAAGCTCGCCAGTCTCAGCGGGAGCATTTCGTCGGGAAGAATCTCGCCCCGGTAGAGATTAAGGAGCGGGACCTCGCTCGTCGGAATCAATACGAGATCGTCGTCGCGACACTCGTACGCCTGCTCGCGGAATTTCGGGAACTGGCCGGATGCAAACATGCTGTCCGAATTCACCGCGTAGGGGGGTATGATGAGCTCGCGACCGTCCGCTGTTGCACGCTCGATGAAAAACGTCACGAGTGCCCATTCAAGCCTTGCCAGGTCCCCCCTGTAAAGCGGCCAGCCGCTGCCGGTCATCCTTGCCGCCCGTGGGAAATCGAGCCCCCCCCTCTCGCCAAGACCCTCGGCCACTTCGATATGGTTGCGGAAAGCGAAGCCCCATTCCTCCGGAGGTCGCGCCTTCCCGTATTCCCTCACGACGACATTCGCGGACTTGTCGGGTCCGACGGGAGTGTTGTCGAGAGGTACGTTGGGAAGGACCTGGATCGCCTGGTTCAGCGCGTCCTCGACCTGCCCCAGTTTGTCATCAAGCTCCCTGATGTCACCCGCCAGGGCTTTCATTGCGGCGAGGACCTCGCCCGGGTCTTCGCCCTTTGCCTTCTTCGCTCCGATCTCCTTGCTCGCGCGATTCTGCTGGGCTTTCTTTGCCTCGACCGCAGTGGTAAGGCTCCTGCGCCTCTCGTCGAGTTCCCTGATTGCGTCGAGGTTCAGACCGGGGTCTCGGGACATGAGTCGGTCCGCGGCGCCGTCGATGTTCCCCAGCAGGACTTTCACATCTATCATGGCAGGCAACTTTAGTAGCTTAGGGGGTTCTGCGCAAGTGGGCAAGGGAGGCGGAGAGTCTGTCCTTCAAGGGGCGGGGGTGCATGCCCCTGGAAGCTGCTCCCCCGAATCTCATAACTTATAATAAAACGCGAAACAATGGCTTCCCACGTTGCACTGCGTATCGGAGGTGGAGTAAAATTACGTGACCGTTAAAATCGCATGGAGGTGCGCAAAATGGTGTTGCGCAGGCAGGTTTCCACATACATTTTTCTGATGCTCATGTTTGTCATCGCCGGCTGCCAGGGCGGAGGCGGACCCGCTGCGCCCCAACCCGGCGACGGGCAGCAGCCGAACGCCCTTCCGGGAGCGTCGCTTCAGTCCGCCGGGCTTCTCCAGACGGGGCACCAGCTACTGGCGCTGGTCGAGTGCCAAATCGATGCGGAGAAGGGCACGATAGACGTCTCTCCCCTGCGGACGGCGGAGACACACCTGAACCTGATCCAACTGATCCCGATATACTGCCATCCTGCATCGGACTGTCTCGATTTCATTAATCTGGTGATTGATGAGCCGACGGCGACATGCGATCTTGACGTTGTCGTCACTCATCCGGTGCCCGACGCGTACGCGGATGTTTTCGACATGCGCGGCATCGGCATTTTCAAGAGCACTCTCGATCCGGGATTTACCGGAGGCCCGGTCGCTACGCAGATTGTTAACGCGGACGGCTTCACCACGGCGTACGATGTCGCGGGGATATACGATGCATTCCTGAATCCGTACGTGGCTTTCAACAAGGCCCAGGAAAAGCGCATTTTCGAGCACGGCACCACCACTTCCGAACACGTTACGTGCAAATTCCCGTCGCTCGATCCCAAGGACGCCAAGTTCCTGTATGCCCTGGATGCGACATGGTCCGATCCGCTTTCCTACAACCCTGATGATCCTCTCACCGATCCCAACATGGCCGAGCCCTACAAGGTCGACATCATCTACATGGACCCGGTCGCGGACGAGTTCCTCTCCGAGGGTACCGCCATCGTCAAGGTCTTTGACTGGCAGGCGAACGCCTCCGGCGCCCAGCTTGAGTGCCCTGATTTGTTCGGTGGCCCGATGGACATGACCGAGGTCTGGTCCAACGAAGGCGAGTACCTCTATTACGTCAACCTGGTGAACGACGAGGAGGCAGGCGGGGGAGAATACCCGGTCCTCATCAGGGCCGCAGACGAGTTCCCCACGCAGCCTGATTTGATCAACCCCACGGTGATAATGGAACTCGCCAACTATCAGCTTGGCGGCGTCGTTGTTTACGATTCCGGTGCAAACACCGCTCCGGTTGCAGGCGCCACAGCCGGCCAACTCAACATCGCGGTGGGAGGTTCAGTGCATTTCGATGCGAGCGGGTCGACGGACGCGGAGGACGGCGCTGTAGCTTCCTTCTCGTGGGACCTCAACGGCGACGGGGAATTCGGCGATGAGAGCACGGATGAGGTCGACAGACAGTACAACGAGGTCGGTGTGTACGCGGTCAATGTCATCGTCACGGACAGCGGCGGGCTTTCCGATGTTCTCGACCTGCCGTTCATTGTTCACGTCAACCCGAGCGGAAACACTCCGCCTGTCGCGTCCGCATTCGCATCGAAGACCGACCCGTTGATCGATGAGGAAATAACACTGGACGCAAGCGATTCATCGGACCTCGAGGACGTCAAGCCGATAAGCTGGGACTGGGACCTGGACAACGATAGTGTCTACGACGATGCTTCCGGGGAAGTCATCCAGCATAGTTGGGCCGTGGCGGGCACCTACAATGTGGACGTTCTGGTGAAGGACTCCGGCGGTCTTGGCGACACGCTGGATGCCAAGCTGCAGATACAAGTGTCCGCATCGGGGAATGAACCGCCTGTTGCGGTCGCCGAGGCCGACAAATACGACGCCACCGTAGGTGAAGAAATAGTCTTCGACGGCTCGGCCTCATATGATCCAGAGGACGGGGATGTCGCCCAGTACATGTGGGATCTTAACGGTGACGGCATGTACTCGGACGGGTTTAACTCCGTGGTTTCATACAAGTACTGGAATCCCGGGACATACGATGCGGACCTGAAGGTTTACGACTCAAAGGGCCTTTCGGACACTCTGGACTCCAAACTTGTCATCCATATCACGGGCGAGCCCAACCAGCCGCCCGTGGCAATCGCCACTGCGGACAAGACCGTTGTGTACACGGACGAAGCGGTGCATTTCGACGGCAGCGATTCCTACGATCCGGAGGAGGGGAGCGTCGCGACCTATCTCTGGGATCTTAACGGAGACGGGTTGTACTTCGACGCTTTCATTGCAGAGCCGGATTGGTGGTACGACACGCCGGGGACGTATTTCGTCGACCTCAGGGTCTGCGACACACCGGGTTACTGCGACACTCTCGACACGCTGATCGAAATCCAGGTTCTTGAGGGGAGCAACAATCCGCCGGTGGCAATCGCCACCGCGGACAAGTACACCGTTTACGAGGGGGATACCGTGCACTTCGACGGCTCGCAGTCGACCGATGAAGAGGACGGGCATCCGGTGAGCTGGCAGTGGGACCTGGACGAGGACGGCCAGTATGACGATTCGCCCTTTATCCTTGCATCGAAGCAGTACGACACCGAGGGCGTATACCATGTCGATCTCAAGGTGACCGATTCCGGGGCTGCGTGGGACACGCTGGACGAGCCGTTGACCATCAGTGTGTTCAAGGCCGGCGAGAATTTCCCTCCCTTAGCCGATGCCGATGTCAACTGCGCTTTCCCCGTCGTGGACCAGACGGTCCGATTCACAGACAGCAGTAGTGATGCCGACGGTGAGATAGTGAAATGGGAGTGGAATTTCGACGATGGCGACGGATGGCAGAACTTCACTGCGACGCAGGGCAATGTGGAGCATGCCTTTGCGGACGAGGGAGTGTATTTCGTGGACCTGCGAGTGACCGATGACAAGGACACAACCGACCAGCTCGATGCGCCGATAAGCGTCATGGTCTCAGTGCCGGACTTCGTTCCGCCGACTGCGCCGCCGTTTTGTCCCGGGGTCATGATCCACAAGCTCGGTGGAGCAGCCCCTCTGATGCAGAGCAATGATTCGGTCGATGCGCGGGACTCGGCTTTCCTTGCCAACGGAACCTTCATGACGGTCATCTCCGGACTTCTCTACCAGCTTCTGCCGCCCGGAATGATTCTTGAGCCGCCGCTCCTGACCGATGTGGACTGGATCAAGTCGATCGACGCGACATCGAGCGGGGCTGTCGCCCTCAGCGGTCTTGACGACGGCGTTGTTCAACTCTATATGGCCGTTGGCGTCGTCAATGTCACGCTCGAACCCCTGGCGACCGTCGAAGTCGGTCAGCCGCTGCAGGCGGTGGCATTCGACGACTCGGACAACCTCTGGGTTTACACCCAGGGAGAGCTCCGGGAATATGCGGCGTCGAAATATAAATACAACCCGTGCAAGGTCTTCGATGCGTCCGAGGTTCAGACGCTGGGCGTAGTTGACGATATGGAATTCAGCACATGGAATCATTCGATTTACCTTGCAGTCAACGATGGTGCGAACGGGACGGTCGTCGAGGTCGACTACCTCGGCAACGTTGCTGATACCGTGACAGATGTCCTCATGGGGCCGTCACGGTACATGGACATCGTGATCGACAAGGATGTTCTCTATCCTGAGACCGCAGCCTGCCGTATTGAAGTCTTCGGTGGCATCAACCAGGGGTACGTGACGCGGCTGGACACCGACTTGAACATCCTGGCGCAGGCCACGGTGGGTTATTACGGTATCAGGAGTGCGACGCTTAGCATGACGGAGAACACCTTGATCGTTCTGGAGGACTGCTGTCTGTCGTGGGTGGACCTGTTCATGGCGCCGTTCGATTGGACCGATATCGAGCAGTAAGGCCGCCGGACGCCCGGAACGCGGCTTCAGGAAATACTTCGCGATGGGATGCAATGCCTTGACAATGGCTCACATAGGTTATATATTGAGGTTGATTTCCCTCCTGATTTCTCGTATCCCGTCTGACTTATGCGAACGGTACTTTGCTCGACCCTCAAGGGAGAGCGATAGTCTACATTTTGGAGGCTAACATGCGATCGAGATGTCTGTGCGCTGCATCGGCAGTGATCATCATGCTGGTGTTCATACTACTGGGTTGCTCCGGCAAAGGCGGCGGAGCGATACTGCCGGATGTGGCCGGCACGGACGTGGAGATGACCCCGACGGTTCAGGGAGCGGATGCGGAACGCAACGCGTCGGACAAGGGTCGATACCTCTGGGGTTTCTGGATGATGAACGTCAACGCGGATCACACGGCCATTGAGCCGGTGCCCGTCAGGGACGCCAGTTTTCATCTGAATGTGCTGGGCTACCTTGAGCCCCCTGGGGCAAACAAGTACCTCAAGATCGTGAGTATCTCGTGGTCCGAATACGACACGCTGCTGGTTAAGATTCAGCTCATCCATCCGTTTCTGTCGAACAAAATGCTGACCGGCCGCGATGTGCGGGGCATTGCGATCCTGCCGTACGACAAGATCTTTCCATCCACGACCATACGTGACGTCCACGGCGACATCGTCCCCATCGCTGCGTCTCGACGCCTTCTTAACGCCGACGGGTACACTACGCTGTGGAACCGGGAAACCGCCCAGGCTGTCCAGTACCCGAAAATCATGGGCTACATAAGGGGCAGGTATGCCACCCCGAACGAGTACTTCATCGAGGGCAACCTCCACGGCTTCATGAACTTCTACACAGACCCGATGGAGCACGTGTTCCAGTGCAACCAGGCCGCAACGCGGGAGTACGAGTTCGATTTCCCGCCCGGACCGCTGACGTTCGCCTATTCCGTGGATTGCAGCTGGGCTCCTCCGATCAACCTGCCGGTCACCGATGTCTGGCTCGACTTCGCGCCTTCGGCCAACTGCCCCGAGCCGTACCAGATATCCGCAAGCATCATCAGCAATTCGCTGACCAAGACCACCGGCAGCGCTGTGGTGCAGTTCGACGTGATGGACTGGCAGGATCCCACGAATTTCTCCCATGTCCATGTCGAGGCCCCCGATCTTTTCTACGGAACCATCGAGCCCACCATTCCTCCCGTCTATCCGGATCCCAACACGGCGAGATACGAGGTCACTATTCCCAACACCAAGGGTAACGCGGTCACGGCAGGAGGCGGAAGCGATCTCCTGATCGTCGTTGAAGACGCTGATAATTCGACGGTCACCCCCGACCTTACCGCTTACAACATCAAGAAGCTCCCCGTGGCCGACGTTCCGGGATTCTGGAGGGATCGTAACGGGAACTCGACTTTCGTGAACGTTCCCATAGTGGCGCCGCTGATCGAGCCTTCATCGCCGTCTCTGGTCTCTCCCGACCTTGCGATCATCAGCTACCCGCAGCCCGACTACGATTTCTATAACGGGAAGCCGGAGATAATGCTCTTTGACAGCGAAGACGCGAGGTTTGTCGTGTACAACCGTACCCTGACTTCGAGCTTCGTGAAAGCG
>Ga0315294_10001316_pt1 | contig 26884 bp, 16 predicted proteins | sample YL17G13_40_MG_FD_203626 | JGI IMG/M metagenome (GOLD analysis project Ga0315294, IMG submission 203626) | Sediment microbial communities from Yellowstone Lake, YNP, Wyoming, USA - YL17G13_40 | ecosystem: Environmental > Aquatic > Freshwater > Lake > Sediment | place: USA: Wyoming | collected... | reverse complement strand
TGTGTTCCCGCTAATCCCTTGCGGATGAATATCAGAACTTCTAATATTGATATCGACAGTGTGGAAATGAAAACTTTAAAAAAGTTTACGGTTTTCTTTTGAGGTATTTTGGCAAACTTGGCGACTCGGGAAATGGCTTATTGGCCTTGTTATTGCTGTATTTTGCCTTTTTTCGACTTTTAACTATTCATATATAATTTGGATGTTCTAAGGTAAAATTGGCAAGATACAATATATTGTGGTAATGTAGGTTATAAGACGAATCAGGTTAAAATTAATTGGGTGATATGGTTAGCATACCTAAGTTTTTATGAATGCAGAAGTTGTATGGAATTGGATTGCTTTAAGTGAAAAATGGGTTTAAAGAGCTTGACAAAATGGTGTTAGGTATTATTTATTACGGTTCTTTGGTTATTTTCGGGGCCGTAGCTCAATTGGCTAGAGCATCGGACTGTCGATCCGAAGGTTGTGGGTTCGAGCCCCATCGGCCTCGTTGCTTCTAACTTTATGGCTGATAAGCAGTTACGTTTGTTGGCTTTTTTTGTTTTCATCTAAAAAACCCTCAAAAATGGCAGAGTTCGTCAAAAAGTTCGTCAATTTGGTCATGACTTTGGATTGAAGTTTTCTGGCTGAATCCATATCGCTTTTTCGAACCGACAGGTAATACTTTCTGGTGGTCTCCATTTTGGAGTGGCCAGCCAATTCCTGGACAGCCTGGATGGGCAGCTTTTCTGCCCAGTTAGTGATGCACGAACGGCGAAGGTCATGTAACGAGAATTCTTTTACATTGCTGCGGCGACAAAGAGCTTTTAGTCTTTTCAGGAGATTGTTGACCAAGCCGCAGTTTTGAGCCCATGTCTTATCGGTTATCCGCGACAAGATGTGTTTCAATCGGGCGGCACTTATGAAAACATAGGAGCTGTCTTCTTCAGCTTCTGCCTGTAAATTAGCCAGCAGTTGGATAACTTCAGAGGGAATTGGAATTATTCTTCCCTCATGGTCTTTTGGTTCCCACGCCAATAGTTGCTCGGAAGCTTTTTTGGGAACGAATCTGATATTTTGGTTTTCAAAATCTACGTCAGACCATGTAAGATTCAGAAGCTCATCCTTTCTGCCGCCGCTTGTGTAAGCCAGAGCTAAAAAAGTTTTCCACCATAAGCTGTTGGCTGCTGCATAAACCCGAGCAAACTCATCGACTGAAATGTATCTGGGAGAACTGGAAGAGGTTTTTCGCTGCTTAATCTTAGCAAAAGGGTTTGTTCCCTCTTCCATATAGCCGCGAGGTTCTATAGCCAAATTGAATATAGACCTCAGCGTACGGATGTCTTTGTTGACCGAAGCAGGGGATAACCCATCAGCCAATCTCTTGGATACAAATGATTCGGCATGCCGCGGTGTTATGTTATTCAGATAGTTGTTAGGTCCTACGTGTTCAGAAAACATTTTTAAAGCTCTCATTTGTTCAATAAGCGTTCTGTAAGCGACTTGACCAACCATTACTTTATTATGCTCATCAATGAATTCACCGAGAGTGATTTTCCCGGGTCTGCCAGCTTTGCCCTTATTCACTTTTCCCTGAATTTTTTCTACGTATTTGTATGCCTCCTTTCTGTCTTTGAAACTTTTGGAAAGACGTTTGCCATCTGAATCATACCAACGAACTTCCCAGCTGAACTTACGGCGTTTAGGCCATAAGGTCTTGGAAATCGGTTGACCATTCTTGTCCAGAGGGACCTTTCCATACCATTTCCTGTTAATACTTACCTTTGTGTGTGCCATGGTACTGCTCCCTTCTCAAGAACCCAGTACCACTGCAACTGACGAGGTTGTATTGTAACAAGCCTCGGTTGCCAGCGCAACTGGGAAATTTATGACAGTAAGTTCAACTTTCATGATTCGGTTTTACTGTTTGACGTCAGCGAAAGTGGCACAGTTTGAGACATTTGGTTAAGAGAGAGTTTTAAGAGGTTTCCTGGGGGGAAGGAAACCTCTTGAAATCGACGGTTTTGGCTCCATAATTGGGCATTTTAGCCCGGAAAGGAGCCGAAAATGGCAAAGTCAAAAGACGTAATAACGCAAATCAAGAAGGCAACTCGTAGGAAATTCTCCGCAGATGAGAAAATCCGCATTGTTCTGGAAGGTCTCAGAGGTGAGCAGTCTATCTCAGAGATTTGTCGAAGAGAAGGCATAGCCGCCAGTATTTATTACAAATGGTCCAAGGCATTTCTGGAAGCTGGCAAAAATGGTCTTACTCGTGATACTCTCCGCGATGCCAGCAGCGATGAAGTCAAACGGCTCAAAGATGAGAACAACGACCTCAAGAAGGCACTGGCTGAATCCATGTTGGAAGTAATCAAATATAAAAAAAGTCTGGGCATGTAGTCGTCCGAGGTTTAAACGCATGAGCAGAAATGAAAAGATGGAGTTCATCCGACTGATTGAGGGCTCTGACCTAAATATATCTGTTGCCCTTGGCAGATTTGATGTTCCCAGGAGCACATACTATCGCTGGAAGCGGAAATTGAGAACAATGGGCATAAATGGTTTACAGGATAACAAGCCTCTGCCGCTAATGGCATGGAACAGCCTGACGCCTGAGCAGGTCGATAAGATACTAGAGTATGCCACACTTTACCCGGAATACTCAAGCAGGGAAATAAGCCTGTATATCACGGATAATGAGGGTTTCAGTGTTTCCGAATCGACGGTGTATCGAGTGCTTAAAAAGCATAATCTGATACCTGAACCGAAGATAAAAACCTTTCCGGCATCTGACGAGTTTCGTACAAAGACAAAGGGCACAAACGAACTTTGGCAGATAGATGCAACTTACCTGAAGGTTGATCGCTGGGGCTGGTATTATCTGATTACTATGCTTGATGATTACAGCCGCAGGATATTGTCGTGGAAGCTGCAGATGAATATGGATGCAGGTTCATTCAGCGATGTAGTTGAGCTGGCCTGTGAAAACACCGGTATCAAAAACGTTCCGGTAGAGAACAGAGTAAAACTTTTAAGCGACAATGGTTCGGCATTGGTGTCGAAGGAATTTGGCGATTACCTCGAGGCCAAAGGCATCGGGCATATCTGTGCATCACCGTATCATCCGCAGACCAATGGTAAGATAGAAAGATACCATCGTTCGATAAAAGAATGCATCTTTTTGAACGTCTGGGAAAGCCCTGCAGAATTAGAAAAAGAAATCGCCAGGTTTGTTCGTTGGTATAACAGCCGGCGATACCATGAGGCGATTGGCAATGTAACACCTGATGATGTTTATTATGGGCGTCGCGAGACGATACTGAAGCAACGGACTGAGCTGAAAAGAAAAACAATTGTTGAAAGAAAAAAATATAACGATACAATTACAGTAATAGAAGTCGAAACCATCTCTTAATTCAAAGGCAAATTTGTCTCATTTTTGCTGAAGACATACACGTGACGTATAAAGGAATTGGCGATACAGCCAAAGAAACCAGCCGATGTCGGTACGTAGAACAACAGATGCTATAAGAAAGATAAGATTCCCCCAATTAAATCAAGCGATACGATTTATCTGAAGTAAGCAATCCGATATCAGACCAATCGATTTCTGTTGACAAAACCTGACTATGAAATCTCTGGATTTATTTCTCCGGTTGATTATTTTGTTCGTGTTAACGTATAATTGTCCGGTCAGGATAACACCTTGTTATAATTTTGCTTTTACTCAGCGCGTCGCAAAATGGTTAAAGACTAACGCAAAATGGCGTTATAAATCCTGTCGGAAAGGGTATAATCTTTAGCCAAAGTAATAATTGTATGCTCAATTGTCTAAAGTATATGAATACAGGAGGCTTATGAAGCAATTTGAAGGACCATATCTGGGGGCAGCATATTATCCCGAAGACTGGCCGCTGGAGCAGATTGACGAAGATATTGCTTTGATGAAGCAGGCGGGGATGAATGTGATGCGAATCGGCGAGTTTGCGTGGAGTCGAATGGAGCCCCGCGAAGGTAAATTCGATTTCGATTGGTTACACCTTGTTGTTGACAAACTGGGCCACGCGGATATTGCTACGATTATGGGTACACCTACCTGTACGCCGCCGATATGGCTGGTGGAAAAACACCCTGAAGTTCTTGTGGTTCAGGATAATGGTCAAATCTCCCAGCATGGCGGACGAAGACATGCCTGTCCCAATAATCCGATCTATCGCGATTATTGTGCGAAAATTACCACTAAATTAGCCGAGGAATTCGGCGGAGACGAAAATATAATCGGCTGGCAGATCGATAATGAACTTTATCCGCATCCTCGTGATCCTCGCGGCCGAGGCTGCTGCTGTCCGGTCTGTCACAAAAAGTTCCAGGATTCGGTGCGTAAGAAATTCGGCGGTATCGAGGCGCTAAATAAAGCCTGGGGGACAGATTTGTGGAGTCAGACGTATCAATCATTCTCGCAGCTGCCGATTCCGAGATCTGATACCTGGCACCATCCTTCACTGCTAACAGCTTGGATGGATTTTCAATCGAACTCTTATATAGGGTTTACGGAGCATCAGGCGGAAATTTTACATAAACTATGCCGGCAGCCGGTCGGAACGGATATGATGTGTCTCGGCGGTATCAATTATTATAAAATCCACCAAAACTTAGATGTTGTTCAAGTGAATAATTACCATCAGGAAGCCGACCTGTGGCGAGTTGTTTTCTGGATGGATATGGTTCGGCCCCTCAAAGACCGACCTTTTTGGAATACCGAGACATCAACATGCTGGAATGGCTCTACCGTAGCCGGCAAATATCGTTCTGCAGGATTTTGTCGGGCTAATTCGTGGTTACCGATAGCCTTGGGAGGAGAGGCTGTCCTGTACTGGTTATGGCGGGCACACTGGAGCGGTCAGGAATTAATGCATGGCTCGGTGATTTCCAGTTGCGGCCGCCCGCTTCACATAATCGATGAAGTAAAAGAAATCGCCGCTGGTTTCATCACCTCGGCTGAATTTATAAATGGAACCAGACCTGTCAATTTGGGTCTGGCGGTACACTTCTCCGGTCTGGCATGGTGGATGTTTGAGTTCCAGCCTATCGTTAACGGTTTCAAATACAGCGACAAACTCACCGGCAGCTTTTATCGGCCGCTAATGGAGACATCGCTTAGGGCTGACGTTATTGACCCTGCCGCATCGCTGGATTCTTATCGCGTAGTATGTTCGCCATTTCTGCCAGCTCTCGATGAAGCCGGACTCCGTCAGCGAATCAAGGCATGGGTTAAGGCCGGCGGTATATGGATTGTGGGACCGTTATCAGATAACCGCACCGTTGATGCCACAAAGTTCACCCACGCACCTTTCGGTTCTTTGGAGCAGTGGACGGAAGCATATTGCAAGTACCAGATTCCCGGCGACCCTCACGACTTTGCTCTCCGCTGGTCTGATGGGAGTCAATCTTTCGGTTCAATCTGGTACGACGGGTTTGAGGCTTGCGATGCGGAAGTCCTGGCGACCTATACCGAACAGCCGTTTGAAGGCCTTGCCGCCGTTCTGCGGAAGAAGCTCGGCAAAGGCCAAATTATCTTATTAGGCACAATGCCAAAACCAGAAGACCTCAAAAGATTGTTGCTCTCAGTGTGCAAAGAAGCGGGGATCGAGCCGGCGGCGCAGGCAAGTTCTAATCTTCTTGTTGTACCCCGGCAGGGCAAAGCTGGAGAAGGTCTTATCGCTGTAGAGTTTGAAAATTGTCCTGCGTCATTAACACTCACCCAACCTGCTACAGACCTGCTCACCGGCCGAAAATGTAACCACAAGGTTGAGGTTAAGCCGTACGGCGTCATGGTTTTGAAATATGAAAAGTAAAAAATGTATTAAAGACGGTTTGGTGCTCGCTTTGGCACTTAAAATGTATTGGTTCATTATTGTGATAGGGCTTTTTGGTAACGTAGTCTTACGATAAAAAGGAACAGAAATGAGAAAACTTGCTTTACTGATTTTATTATCTATTTTTGTAATACTTACGGCGGCAGGCTGTTGGCAGCCTGTTAAACGAGCCGCCGCGGGCCCGCTTAAGGAGGGGTTGGCAATCGCCTCGAATGAGACAACAATTCAGGCGACAGGGCCGGCACTGCGCAACGCCCATGTTGACAAGCGGGGAGTCCTTCGCTGGCAGGATAACGGCCAGGAAGTTGCTCTTTTCGGTGTCAATTATTGTCTGCCGTCTGCCAGCGCCTATCGTATGGTCGGCCGTGTAGGAGCGTCTTATGAACAAACTATTGACCAGGATGTCTGCCATTTTGCCCGTATGGGTTTGGATGGTATTCGTCTGAGTTTCTGGGGTGATTGGGAATGTGCCGATGCCAACGGAAACCTTATCGACAACGAGCATCTTCGCCTGCTTGATTATCTGATTTATAAGGCCAAAGAACGTGGAATTTATATGCTCTTGACCCCGATTGCCGTATATGACTCGCGTTGGCCGGATGCTTTTGATACTCCAATTGACGGTTTCTCAAAAGTATATGGTAAAGGCCGCGATTCCAGAATGGGCACGGACCCCAATGGAATAAAGGTGCAGGCGAACTACTTGAGCCAGATTATGCGGCATGTTAATCGATACACAAATCTGGCTTACAAAGACGAACCTGCTATACTGGCGATTGAGCTTGTGAACGAGCCTTATTTACCGCCTGCCGTTACGGAATACATAAACACCCTGGCCAAGGCAGTTCGCGATACATCCTGCAGCAAACCCATTTTTTTCAATGTAAGTCAGCATAAGGAAACTGCCGCAGATGTCGGCAATTCTATCGCAGATGGCGCTACTTTCGGATGGTATCCCACGGATCTTCTTGCCGGCCGGTCATTGCGCGGTAATTTTCTGACCCACGTTGAGGATTATCCTTTGATGTCTGACCCTGCGCTGGCAACTAAGGCAAAGGTAGTTTACGAATTTGATGCCGCCGATATACCCAATTCGTACATGTATCCTGCAATGGCACGTACCTTTCGGAGCGGAAGTGCTCAATTCGCTGCGATGTTTACATACGACCCGCTGCCCATTGCATTCAATAATATCGAGTTTCAGACCCATTATCTGAATCTGGTTTATGCCCCTAACAAGGCGGTCAGTTTCATTATTGCTTGTCAGGCTTTTCACAATCTGCCTCGGCTGAAGTCGTATGGAAAATATCCTGAAAACACAAGCTTCGGGCCTTTCCGTGTCAGTTATGAACAGAACCTGAGCGAAATGGTTACGGAGCGGGAGTTTATGTACTCAAACAATACGCAGACCAATCCGCCCAGGCCGCAGAGTCTGGAACAAATCGTAGGCTGCGGTTCATCGCCGGTGGTTTCCTACGAAGGCACAGGCAGTTATTTTTTAGACAAACTCCAGGCCGACGTATGGCGATTGGAAGTGTATCCTGATGCTGTTTGGGTAAATGACCCGTATGGCCAACACTGCCTTGACCGCGAGGTTTCGCGCGTTCTCTGGCGCGACTGGCCGATGGAAGTTAACCTGCCGGATTTGGGCCAGACCTTTGCCATTGAGCCGATTAATAAAGAAAACACCTTTCATACAAAAACAGAAAACGGAATTTTTACCATACGTCCCGGTGTATATTTGCTTAAGCGCGATGACGTAAATGCCCCGACCTGGCAGGCCTCAACGCCTTTTGGTCATCTCTCGCTGGGCGAGTTTGTAGCGCCTCCGGAGAAGGAATTGCCGATGGTGGTTCTGCATGAACCGGTCCCGGAAACTGCGGCTGGCAGAGAATTTGTTGTGACAGCAACTGTTTGTAACTCAAAGCTGCCCGATGCAGTAACTCTGTACGTTCGGCGAGCCGTTGCCCCTCCCTGGGAAGAATTTCCGCGGTATCAGATGCAGCGACAAAAGGGATACACGTTCACTGCCAAAGTGCCCGCTGATAAAATTAAAGCAGGCTTATACAAATATTGCATAACCGTACAATACGGCGGAAAAGTCTATGCTTTTCCAGCCGACATCCAGGCTCGCCCGACTGATTGGGACTTTCCCACGGCAAAGTTTTGGGAAACTCTTGTTGTAGATGCAAATGCCCCAATAGTTCTTTACGATGTCAGCAGGGACCGGAATAAACTTCTGTTTTCACAGCTTTGGGGCGGTGTGCCTTATACCTATGATTTTGTTCCGGGCATGAGCGCAGGCCGGCTTGCTCTGCGCATTGAAGTACCCAGCTTAAAGGATGACCCTCAGGATGTTTCGTGCCGGTATATATTCGGCAGAGAAACTGATGGCAGGCTTGAGGATATGGGCCGATTTCAGACCTTGTGTGTGCGTGCTCGTGCCGGCCAAATCGCCACCACACACTTTGGCATTACCCTGATGGAAAAGGATGGTTCAAACTGGGCCGCTACAGTGCCCATTACCGAGCAATGGAAGGAAATTTGTATTTCACTTTCTCAGTTTGTTTCTACTAAGGCTGCGATGCTGCCGCGAGGCTGGGGTGCAAACCCATATTGGCGGGGAACCCCAACCAACCGCGGCGGTAAGGAAGACCGCCTGAATATAGAGAATGTCGAGTCAATTATATTTTCAATTGGCGCTCGGTTTCTTACGGATTATACCGATGGTCCTCACGCTATTGAGTTGGAGAGCGCAACGTTGGGAAAACTTCATTGAGATTATTTTAGTAAACCAGGGAATTTCAAAATTTAACAGAAAAGGCTTTGTTTTTTAACGGGAAAATTCCCGCAAAAAATAAACGCAAGCTCCTGAAAAGAAGAACCGGCCGTTCATTTTTTGAAAGGGAAAAAACAATGTACAGGAAAATTATTTACCTGGCGCTTACGCTGTTACTTGTACTGGGCGTTATGGTGCCGAACAAAGCCTATGCCGCAAAGGGAGCGGATATATCCACACTAACGCGACAGGAAGCCGATGGGGTCAAATACAAAGAGTGTGGCGTAATCAAAGACCCTCTTGTCATTTTAAAGAATCACGGCATAACAATAGCTCGTGTACGATTATTCGTTGACCCAAACACTAGTGACACCGGTACGGCAATGAACCTCGCCTACGTGAAAGCTCTTGCCGCCCGGTGCAAGGCCGCTGGGATGCAAATCATGTTGGCTCCCCATTACTCGGATAGCTGGACAGACCCTGGGAAGCAAACCAAGCCCGCCGCCTGGAATAATCTGACTCAGGCGCAACTGGTTACCAGGGTTTACGACTACACGAAGGATATTTGCTCACAGATAAAGCCAGACTACACCCAGATTGGCAATGAGATCAGCTGTGGCATGCTCTGGCCAAACGGAAACTGCTGTGATGGAAATTGGGTGAATCTTAGAGCCCTTATAACCGCCGGCCATAATGGTGCGAAAGATGGCGGAGGTGGGACTACCATAGCCCATGTTAGTGAGAAATCTGCGGTGGACTGCAAATGGTACTTTGATAACCTTCTGGCAGGAAGCGTCTCATTCGACATGATAGGGTTGTCTTACTATCCGGAGTATCATGGCGACCTCTCTAACTTCAAGGCCATCCACACCCAGGCGAAGTCATATGGAAAGGACGTCATAATCTGCGAAATGGGTGACTACTATACCAGTGCAGGAAAAACCGAAGACACCCAGGCACAATTTGTCAAAGACGTGCTGGCGATAAATAGTAGCGCGATCTACTGGGAGCCGTGCTGGGTCTGGAGTTCACCGTGCGGCTACAGGACATTGTTCAAACCGATTTACGAGGACTGGAAAAACGTCGAAATGACGAAAGGTCTGGTGATCTTTGGCGGCAGTGCGTGCCCGTAAAAACTGATGATTTTTCCAACAAGCAGAAAAAAGCTGTCCGGTTATTCACCGGGCAGCTTGTTTGTACCACCTGAAAAATGCCAGTAATCATCTATATCGATACCGGACTATCAGCGAGCACGCAATATACATAGGGTTGGAGGCTTTTAAGGAGACTCGCCGAACCTGTTAGTTTTTGTTGGAGTTAAGCCGACTACTTTAAGACATACAGCAGAGTAACAGTCTCGGCCTTATACGAGGTTCGTTATGCCTTAATAGAGCCGGCCATAATACCCTGAATAAAATGTTTCTGAAAGAGCAGAAAGGCTATGACCAGGGGCAGCGTCGCAACCAATCCTGACGCCATAATCAGCTCGTATGGGGTGCGCAGCTCACCATTGAGCAAATAAACCATCAGCGGCAGAGTGTACATATCCTCCGTCCGCAGCACGATAAAGGCCCACATCAAATTATTCCATATTCCAATGAGGAAAAGTATGCCGAGAGCCGCCAATGCAGGCCTTGCGATTGGTAAAGCAATTCGCCAATAGACTCCGAACTCGCTGCACCCGTCAAGCCTCGCGGCGTCAATCAGGTCGCTGTGGAGATTACTGCCGATATATTGACGCATCCAGAAAATACCGAACGCATTTGCGGCTCCGGGAATGATTATAGCCCAGTATGTGTTAACCATGTGCAGTCTGCAGAGCACCATAAAGACGGGAATTAATGTTACCGCGCCGGGAATCATCATCGTTCCCAAAACGAAAATAAAAAGCTTATTGTGGCCCGGCGCGCGGGCGTATTTGGCAAAGGCATACCCGCCCAGCGAGCACAAAAATAAGGCAAGAGTGCAATAACCCACCGCAAGAATCGTAGAGTTAAAGAAGCACCGAATGATATTGGTTTCCTTGAAAACCCTGATAAAGTTACCCAGATGCCAGGGATGGGGAAGGAACTGCGGCGGTAGCGTAAATATCTGCTCCTTGGCCTTAAAGGATGAAATGAACAGCCAGTAAAAGGGAAATATGAAAATAACAACCAGTATCGCCAGGCCGGCGTAGATAATCAGCCTTTGAAATAGTTGTTTGTACCAGCCGGTGGAAATTTGTTTTTTCAACATACTATTACTTCGTTGCTGATTTCCTGAACTTCAGAATCACAAGTGAAAGAATAAGGACAAGCAGCGCCACGGTATATGCCATACTGGAGGCTCGACCAAACCTGAAATCATTAAAGGATGTATTAAAAAGATACAGACCGAAATTGGTCGATGAGATTCCGGGGCCTCCCTGTGTCAATACAAAGACTTCATCGAACATAAATACCGTTCCGATTAACGACATTATCCCGCAAAAGACAAAGATAGGCCTCATTAACGGCAAAGTGATATACCACATTCGTTGTAAAACACCCGCCCCGTCTATCTTGGCAGCTTCGTAATACTCCTGTGAAATACCCTGTAGCCCCGCCAGCATCAGGACCATGTTATATCCCGTCCACCGCCAGACCAACAGGACCGCAATCGACGGTTTCGACCACTGCTCGCTGACCAGCCATGGAACAGGTTTCAAATGCAACCGGGGGAATAAGGCGCCAATCTGCGTAATCAGATAATTCAAAAAGCCTGTATCCTGCCCGTAAAGCAGTCCAAAAACAATCGCGATAACCACCATCGGAGTCACACAAGGCAGGAAAAAGGCCGCGCGGAATAACCCGCGAAACTTCAGCCACGAGGCGTTCAGAAGCAGGGCAAACAGAAAAGCTCCAATGAACATCGGCGGGATATGCATAATACCGATAACTATGGTGTTCCACAGGGACCTGAAGAAAATATCATCGTAAAACATATTCGTGAAGTTGCTCAGTCCCACCCATTTTCGTGCACCTAACCCGTCCCATTCCACGAAGCTCAGGTATAACGAGAACACCAGCGGGTACAGACCGAACACAGCGAACAGAATAAAGAAAGGTGAAATAAACAGGTAAAAATGTCGGTACTGCCATATTTTTGAAAGCAAAGTTTTTTTTCCTGCAGCACTCATGTTAATCTCCTCGGGCAAATTTTAGTGAGGACGGCGCTCTCTCACGATTAAGTCGGCGGCAGAGCTTTTGCTCCAGCTCAGTGAGCATCTTTTCGGGCGCGCCCATTCCGCGGGATGCCCATCCGGTTAGCGCCTGTGCTAAATATGCCTGTGCCTCGGGCCAATCCTTTGTTCGGTACAGCGGCGGAATTTTTTCAATATCTTGGGCAAACAAGCGTCTGACTTTCTGCCCTCCGAAGAATGGGTCAGACTCGTCAAAGAATGGATCCTGATACGCCGGCAGCCATGCCGGAAACAAATCAAAATTCTTGTATTGCAGTATCTGTGCCCTGGTGTTGCATAAGGCAAAATCCACGAATGCCCAGACCGCCTCTTTATTTTTGCACTGGTCCGGGATGACTAAAACCGACCCTCCCGAACTACTCGCGCGAAGCCCGCCCGGTTCTAAAGCGGGAAGTCTGAAAATCCCCCAGTCGCCCGCTGTCTCTGGGGCATAGTCTTTGGTTGTCCCGCCCCACCAGGCCGCCATCGGATACGTGGCGACTGTTTCGCCTCTTAATGATGCGTAATGAGCATGGGTGTAAAGAGGGTCATTGACCGTGACGCCCGACTCCAGCATTTGCTTCAGCAGGTCTATCACTTTCAGCGATTTGGCAGAATTCACCGCGACCCGCCCCTGGTCATCAAAGACTTGCCCGCCGTTCTGCTGGATGAGAATTAGATACATCTCAAAAAGCATGCCCGTCGACAGATGAAACATCTTGGTCTTCCCATTCGACTTTTCAAAAATGACCTTGCCCGTTTGAATGTAATCATCCCATGTCTCGATTTTGTTCGGGTCGATGCCATAGCGTTCAAAAATATGTCGCTTATAAAAAACCGCGCACGGGCCGAAGTCCCACGGAATTGCACACACCTTTCCCTCGTAAAGGCAGTTCTGCCAGTTTGAGGGAACAAAGTCTTTCTCATATTGTCCGGCAACAGATGTTAAATCCATAAGCTGCCCGGTAAAAGTATATCTCTGTGTTTCTGTCATTAGCAGTTGCGTTATGTCCGGCGCACCCACCCCTGCGGACAGCGAAAGCAAAAGACGCGATTGCACCTGCCAGCCGGTCTTACTTATATTTACCTTGATATTGGGGTATTTCTCATTGAACAAGGGTAGTAATTTCTGCAGGCTGCCTGCGGCAATGTTCCACGCCCAGACGTCAATCTCGCCCCGTATTTCCTGTGGCGATTTGTTTGCAGGCATCCTGAACGGCTCACCCGCTGCAACTCCATTAGCACATAGCACCAGCCAGACAGCGCCGACAATCACACCACCACTGCGAACTACAGTAAAACCATTTTTTTTGCCGGGGCTATTTCCATCCATCTGCTACACCGCCATCGCCTGCACAAATATCTGAAAAAAGCGAAAAATCGCACATACCTCTATTTCTGGCCGTATCGCTTGCGATAAGTCAGCAGACTCATTCCTTTTTCCTGACGAAAGTATCTGGCAATATGCTCAACACCAGGGTACCCTAATGCCTCTGCTATTTGCGAGATTGACATATTTGTCTCAACCAGCATTCGGATAGCCTGCTCAATACGCACACGTCTGATTTCGTCAAGTATTGATCGCCCAAGAACTTGACGAAATCGCCGTTCAAGCTTACGACGTGACAACGCTGTCGCATTTACTATTTCATCAACGTGAATATCTTCTTTGGCGTGTTCGTAGATACAACGTAACGCCCCGCAGACATCTTGGTCTTCTACCGCAAAAAGATCGGTTGATTGTCTGGTTACAATATGTGTCGGCTGGGCTATTATTACCTGCTTGGTTGTTTTTTTGCCGGCCATCATTTGCGCCAGCAGCTCCGCGGCCTCGTATCCTGCCCTTTCATTATTGACCGCTATACTCGAAAGTGGTGGATTAGTCAAATCGCAGACCATATCGTCATTATCCACTCCCAGAATCGCTACATCATATGGTACGTGTAAGCCTGCGATTTTACAGGCCTCCGTAATATCCTGGCCGCGGTCATCGTTGCATGCCATAACGGCCAACGGTTTCGGCAGCGATTTTAGCCACTCGGCAAGCAGCGCCTGATTATCCGCTCTCGAAGATCTGCGTCGCGACCACAATTGACCGTATTGGTAAAAGTGCGTTTTGAAACCTGCTCTTGTAAGCCGTTTGGCAAAGCTTTTTCCTCGCTCACGCGACCAGTACATGCCCCCAAAACCACAATATGCAAAATAGCGGAATCCGCGATCAAGGAAATATTCCGCAGCCATTTTCCCAAGGACGACGTTGTCAGTAATTAGATTTCGAAGATGAGGAAACTGCCGTATCGAATAAGGGCTCACTACTGCCGGTATTCCCTCCGGTATGAATTGGCTGCCGTTTCTTGTGTAGGGTATGTGGGCGATAATACCATCGGCTTTCTGGTCACCCAAATCAGGCAGCTTTTTTATCGTTCTCAACTTTCCATTGGTAATCATATAGAATGGCGGCTCCCTGAAAAAGACCCACGGACCGTGAAGACTTGAATATCTTGCTATTCCCTGTATCGTCCTTCTTGAAGCTGCCCCCGAAGTGTCAAACAACAATATAACTTTCCACATATCAACTACCTTCCAAAATCTGCCTATATATATTGACCTAATTCCAGAAATAACACATAATTATCATAACGTCCAATAATACGCTTCGGGGGTATTTAAAGTCAAGTCCCTGTCGTAAAATGGTTAAAAATAAACGCAAAGTGGCGTTCTTTTTTGGATTGAAAGGAGGTAGAATTTCAATTGACGGTTACAAGTAAGGTCTTTTCTGTTGTATGCTGAGGAAGCGGGGTTTGGGTGCGTAGCCCAAAACCTGAGGCCAAAGCATATAGAAGAGATATGGGATTTGTAAGGAGGGTAGAAAATAGATGACGTGAAAAGAGTAGAGAATGCGGAAAATGAATGTTAAGGATGTAAGTTAAGAATGTTGTAAAATTATTTTTAGGAGAGAGAAGAATGAAAAAGTTATTTGTAATGTTAGTAGTGTTGGCAGCGGTTGTTCCTGTCCAGGCGGCGAATCTGCTTACCAATGGCAATTTCAACACGGGAGACCTGACAGGCTGGACGACGTGGGTTCCGAACGACGCGAACCAAGAGATCGTTGTTCTTGGCGGGGGTCATCCTGACAACTATGATGGCACTCCATTTGCGAAAACACGGAATAATGAAGCTTGGGGGGAAGGGCGATGGGGTAACTATAGGTTCTACCAAAGAGTTAATCTTTCGCCGGGTACTACGATTAGCGTGAGTTTAGTGTACAAGTCGACCACCCCCGAGCAGGGAGGGGCGGGTGTAACTGTTGGTTATTACGGTGCCGATGATGGCTGGTTAGCCTATATGTGGGCACCGTTGTACGACGCATTCCCAGACAACCCGGATGTCGGGGTTCTTCTGGGTCCCACCGAGTGGACAGTGTTTGATACCGCTACTTTGAGGAACGACGGCTGGCCCGCGAAATATGGTGGATATGAAGGGACATTGACAGCTCCGGAAGGTGTAGCATATTTGGAGGTTAGCGTAAGTGATTGGGATTACGATGATGTCATTTATGTTGACAATTTTGTCCTTACTCCTGAACCGGCAACAATGGTTATGCTTGGTCTTGGCGGATTAGCTTTAGTTCGTCGGAAAAGAGCGTAAACAAAAGTTATTTAATTGGGGCCGCACAAAAAAGCGGCCCCATGTTTGACTTGATGAGTAATTGGTCGCGAATAATATATGTATGCGATGAGCGTATACATTACAATATATATGTGAGGTATTATGTGTAACAAATTAACATATCAACATAATTCATCAGGAGGGTAAAATCATGTGTAGAAAATCAACATTATTTATAGTTATTTTTATTGCTTTGCAGGTGGTGTTGGCCGGCAATGCCTTTGCAGCAGAAAATGGATATACATGGTGGAATGGCGGAGGCGCAGCTGATCACCGATTTACTACCGGGGCTAACTGGTGGCAGGGAGTGGCACCCGATATTAACAATACCTTTCCGAACGAGCCTAATGCTTCCTTCTCTGAGCCTATTCCGATATTCTGTACGGTCAATCCGGCATCAGGTCCAGTCACAATCCGCGAGCTTATTGTCGGCGATTGGCCCTTCGCCGCAAACGCAAATAATACGGCCGAACCCAACAAGGCTACACTGGATGTCAACAATCAAACGCTTAACCTAACTGGCCGCCTGGTAATCGGGGCCAAGGAAAGGAATGGGCTGGAGGCGGGCATCCAGGCTATTGGCGATGTCAACGTGTATAACGGCGGCATTATTAATGTCGGAGGTAATTTGTGGGTCGGCAGCGAGGGTACTGGCTATCTTAATGTGCGCAATGGTGACGTTAATATTACTGGAACTCTGCGGTGCCCCGGCGGGCCGGCGGGTTTTCAACAAGATTATGGCCCCGGAGACCAGCGATACGTAGCTGGTACAGGCCGGATAAATCTGTATGATGGTGGAACTGTTGAGGCTAATGATATCTACTGTAAAATCAACGACACAGCTCAGATAAATCTTCGCGGCGGAACACTGATATTGAAGGGCGATAAAACTTCACAGGTTGCCGCCCTTATAAGTGACGGCAATATTTATGCCTATAACGGCGACGGAGACGTACTATGTGATTTTGATACCAGGAATCCCGGTAAAACCACAGTAACAGGTACGTATGATCCCAACCGTGCCATGAATCCCAGTCCGGCAAATTATGCCCAAGAGGTTGAACTTGATGCCAACCTTAGCTGGACGGAGGCCAACTCCGCGGCATTGAACCATATGTACTTTAGCACAAGTTTCAACGATGTAAATGACGGCAATGCATCTGCCGACAAGGGCAGCCAGGTTGCCGCTACTTATGACCCCTGTGATCCATGCAGTCCGATACCGGGCTATTTGATGCCGGAGCGAACGTACTATTGGAGAATAGATGAGGTTAACACTACGACGTACAAGGGCAATGTGTGGAATTTTACCGTTAAGAACCCCTATATTCCCTCGCATCCTAACCCGTCTGATAATGCGGCAAATGTTACTGCCGATCAGGTACTTCGCTGGACAAAAGGCATAGCAGCCAACCAGCACAAGGTGTACCTTGGCACAAATTTCAGCGATGTAAATACCTCCCTTACGCCAACAAGTACAACGACGGAACCCAATTATAACCCAGGCTCAGAGGGTCTCATGTTGGGCCCGAAGACTTACTATTGGCGAGTAGATGAGGTTAATACTACTAAGTCGGAACCGAACTACTGGCGAGGCCCGGTCTGGACGTTTGCGACGGCTGGATATAGGCTTATCGACAATTTCGACGGCGCCGGCGCCATATCTAAGTGGACTCCCTGCGGCGGCGTCACCGCGATAAGTCTTGCGGCTGTGTTTGACGGCACGTCGCCGCCGACGCCGACTATGGATCATAATGCGATGAAGGTTACTTACGACAATAGCGGTAACCCCTGGTATTCGGAAGTCAATTATACCGAGTATACGGATAACAACCCTCCTTATTGGAAAGGTCTCAGTCCAGCCAAGCGGAATTGGAGTATAGGCGGCGTTAAAATATTGGGCATTTCCTTCCACGGTGTGCAAACCAACATCGCTGAGAAGTTATACGTTCGCATTAGAGATGCGGACGGCAACACTGCTATAGAGTTTCCTGATTCAAACGCCATTGTACAGCGAGTGGATATGGTAGGGACAGGGGGGGTGAATCATTGGAAATATGATGAGTTGTGGTGGTGGTGGGTTATCGACCTCGAAAGATTCAGTGACGCCGGGATAAATCTCGCGGATGTCAGGAATCTCATTATTGGTATAGGCGACAAGGCGGCGCCTGGCTATGCAGGTAAGATATATTTCGACAACATTGCACTGTATCCTCGTTGGTGTCCTATTGGTTTTAATATAAGCTTTGATCAGAGCGCAGATGCAGACCTCAACGGCGACTGTAGTGTCGATATAAATGATCTTGAGATATTGGTGGATGGTTGGCTTGAAGGAAGCTATCAGGTTAATGCCGTAGCCGACCCAAACTGTCTGGTTGACCCGAACAGTCTGGTACTCTGGTATAAATTTGATGAGAAGTCCGGATATGATGTCTATGATTCTTCGGGCAATAATCCAGGTCAACAAGACGGTTCCCTCAATTGGGCACTATGGGATCCTTGCGGCCATGATGGCAGTGGCGGAGTTGTCTTCACCGGATATGGATCAACACCTCAATTAATAAGTGTTCCAGGTATCGCCGCTGCCGATGTTAATCTGGGAGGACATTCGACAGTTGCGCTCTGGATAAAAGATAATAATCAACCGATTGCGCAACCGACAGGCACACAGCTCTTCCAGATTGGTCCATCAGGCCAAGGGAACCTGCAGGTTTTTTCTGAGTGGACGGGCTATTTCCAATATGTCTGCGGCAGACGTGATAATGGCTGGCAAGATACACTCACCTGGGGTCGGTATGGTTTTACCAATCCGGAGCACATTCTGGGCCGGTGGAATCACTATGCGTTCACCAAGGACCATACCACAGGCGTAATGAGAATATACCACAATGGTTATGCGGTGGCTGAGTATAAAGAAGCTGACGGTAATTCCATGCCGGCATTGGTGCCGGGCACTGGTTTCTTCACAATTGGTGCATTTCGATACCCCGATGGCGAAGGCGGCTACTATACCGGCACTATGGATGACTTCCGCTTATATAAGCGGGCCCTTTCGGACGCAGAGATTTTGCGTCTTTACGTTGGCGGTCAAGATCCATGCTCGATAATGCAACCAGTGCTGTCGTCAGCTGATGCAGTTAAAGACAATCAAGTGGACTTCGAAGACTTTGCAAGAGTTGCGGCCAGGTGGCTTGAAAACCCATTGTTGTGGCCGGATAATTAGAAAAAAACCCGAAGGGGCTGGTTGTGGAGACCGGCCCCTTGCAGGGTTAATCGGATAACGGTCAAGGAGTAAACGGCCGTCCGTAATGGAGGTTCGATTATGAAAAAACGAATTGGTTTTACAATGGAGGTTCGATTATGAAAAAACGAATTGGTTTTACATTAGTTGAGCTTTTGGTGGTAATATCGATTATCGCCATCCTGTTAGCTGTTCTGATACCTACACTGCAGAGGGCTCGGGGTCAGGCTAAAAATATAGTGTGCAGGACCAACATCAAACAATGGGGGGTGATGTTGTCTATGTATGCAAATGCCAATGACGGGCACTTCATGCCTGGTTTTAGTAGCATAAACGGGATGTGGATGCTAAAGCTGCGTCCTTACTACGGCGGTGCATCTAACGCAGCCCGTACGCCCGAAGGCCACAAAAGTAGTGCTACCGACAAAATACGGTTGTGTCCGAAGACCACGACATTCACCAGTACCATCCCAGGTGCGGTCACTAACCCATTTACAGCCTGGGGAATTAATGGCGAGGGGTCGTTGCCTGGGGTTCAGCCGTGGGGCGAGAAAGGTCTTTATGGCAGCTATGGTATAAACGCATGGGTTCACGACCCGCCGAAGCAGGATGGCGACGTATATAGAATAGACGACGACGATTGGCCTTATTTCTGGAGAACCATATATGTAAAAAATCCGGCTACTATACCGGTATTTGGTGATTCAGTGTGGGAAGGAACACTTGCAAAGGTCACAGACTCGCCTCCCCAAAAACCGGGCTTTTCAACCATGCACGATGGTATGTGGGGTTTCTGCATACCACGGCATGGATTAGCTGTAAATTGGGTTTTCCTGGATAACAGTGCCAGGAAAGTTCCTATCAAGGAACTGTGGAACCAAAGATGGTCGCCGAACTTTACCCCAGGCAAGAATATAAGGTGGTCGGACTATCCCTGGATAAGCCAAAATTGGGGCAACTGAGAAACTATAAAAGCCCGGGCCTCGATATGGCTTGAAGGCACTATAGCAAGCTGCAAAGGGGCACCATTGCCTGACGCATTAATAAGTAAATACTGTCATCCTAGTTTGTATTCAGGTTTGTGACAAATAACAATAACATAGTGAATTGCCAAACCTTTTATCGTGGCTAATGAAATAGACTGGACAACTGATTCAGATGTGTTTTTTACAGGGATAAGGCTTTTAAGTTGATTGCTTATGCGTAAAAAAGGTTTGGCATGTCTGTTTTTTGTCTTGCTGCCGCTTCTGTGCAGCAGGGGTATATGTCTAAATTATCGCTACGGGCCAGCCGCCGATTTCAGCAACGACAAGGCGGTAAATTTCCAGGACTTCGCAGGATTGGCTGCCGCCTGGCTGACGGATGCCAATCAGCCTGACTTCAATGATGTTTATGACCTGTATGACGATAATGCTGTTGATATGGCTGACCTTGGCGTCTTTGCACAGGATTGGCTCTGGCAGCCCCAAGCGACTCACAGAGAAAAGATTAATTTCAATATCGGCTGGAAATTTTACAGAGGCGCCATTTCAGGCGATGAAGCGAATAAACCTGACTACAATGACAGTTCCTGGTATTATGTAACAACCCCCCATAATCCACCACTGGATTCAAATATCCCTCCGGTTCCTGACCCTGCGCGTCCCGTCTGGGGCAGTTACAGTTATGAAGGTGTCAGCTGGTATCGTAAGCATTTTACTATAGACAGTTTCTATCAGGAGCAGGGGCGGAAGGTATTCATAGAATTTGAGGCTGCCAATACCGTTACTAATGTCTGGATAAACGGCGCCAAACTGACAACCCATTATGGCGGCTATCTGCCCTTTACGGTTGATATCACCAACTATCTTAATTTTGGCGCAACTGAGAATGTTATAGCTGTAAAGGTCGATAACACGGTGAACAACGATATACCTATAGGCAAGTCCGGCTGGTTTAATTGGCCGGGTATCTACAGGGATGTCTGGATGCATATCACCGATAAGCTGCATGTTACCGATGCGGTTGATGCAAATAAGGTTGCGGGCGGCGGTATATTTGTCACTTATCCTGATGTAAATGCTTCACAGGCTCATGTCCAGATTAAAACAAACGTGAAAAATGAATATGGTGCAGCGAAGAATTGTACGGTAAAAACCTATCTTCTGGACGCTGACAATCAGATTGTTGACACAAATGTAATGTCAGACACGAACAGTATCGCTGCCGGTGCAGACTGTAATTTCACGCAAACGGCCACGGTTAATAATCCTAATCTGTGGCATCCTGACCATCCTTATCTTTATACAGTTTCTACAGAAGTATATGATGGCAATACTCTTGTCGATACTTATCGGACCCGCATAGGCATTAGAAAAATAAGCTTTACCAAGGCTGGCGGTTTTAAGATTAATGATACAACTCTCAGGTTTATGGGGGCTAACCGAATGCAGGATTATCCCTACGTGGGATACGCCATGTCCAATTACGAGCAGCGTCGCGATGCCGTGCAATTAAAAGAAGCAGGATTTCAGTACGTACGTACGGCGCACTATCCTCAGGACCCTGCTTTTCTGGATGCCTGCGACGAACTTGGCCTTATGGTTATGGATTCCATACCCGGTTTTCAGTGGGACAACAACCACAGCTCGACTTTTTATAGCCGTTCCTATCAGAATATGAGAGACATGATTCGGCGTGACAGGAATCATCCCTGTGTAATCGTATGGGAGCTTTCACTGAACGAAACCTGGTTTACCGACACTTACGCATCAACAGCTGTGAGTATCGGCCATGCCGAGTATCCCGGCACCCAGTGTTTTGTGGCCGGTCTTAAAGACGCTTATTATGACGTATACATTGCGACTCCAGACGCCGGCGCAAGGACCTATTCCGGTACCAAACCGCTTATAGTCAGTGAATACGGCGATTATGAATATAGCGACGGCTCAAGTAATGTGAACCGTGCTACGTGGGTGGGCGGAAATGGCGGCGAAGCAGCGATGCTTCAGCAGGCATGGAATCATCAGGATGGGCTGAGCAAGAACCGCGCCTTATCCAATATGTGCGGAGACGGGTTATGGGTCGGTTTTGATTATGGCCCTTATCCACAAGGAGTAATCGACAAGCTTCGTGTACCGAAGTTTTCCCATTACTTTTTCCGCAGTCAGCGTGACCCGAACCTGATTATACCCGGTATTGATTCGGGCCCAATGGTCTATATAGCCAATTACTGGACTTCTACATCGCCGCATCCAAATGATGTAAACGTTTTCAGCAATTGTGACCAGGTGAAGCTATCTATCGACGGCAACGAGGTAGAAACGCGGTACCCCAACACCAACCCCAATTTGCGGCATCCGCCATTTTCATTTTCAGGATTGACCTGGGTGGCTGGCAGCGAACTAAAGGCAGAAGGTCTTATCGGCGGTGAGGTAGTTGCGACACATATTGTCAGGGCGCCTGGCACGGCCAGCTCTATTGTCGTCAGTTTCGATGCAGGCGAACTGGTTGCGGATGGCTCAGACATAATTTTCGCCTATGCCACTATTGTTGATGCAAATGGAACAGTGGTGCCTACCTATGGTAATAGTAGTTCGCAAAAGATTACGTTTAATGTTACCGGTCCGGCTGTTTTGGTTAGTCCCAGTGTTATACGTGCGGAGGCCGGTATTTCGACTGCTCTGATACGGTCGTCAACTCGGCCTGGACAGGTAACCGTTACCGCGACAGCAACGGGTTTAAGCAGCGGTGCTGCCAGTATAACCAGCAAAATGAGCGAAAGGGTTCAGGATTGAAGAGCGGCACTGAGAAACGCAACACGACGGATCTTGTATTAAAAGCAATTGATACTTCCATAAAGATTTACTCTGGTCATCTGAAGATGGGTGGAGCGAATCCTGATGGCCGGGAAATCAACGCGAATAATCTTTATTTCACCATTGCGGGAAAACCCGTCTTGCCCGTAATGGGTGAGTTTCATTTCTCGCGCTACCCAAGGGAGTACTGGGAAGAAGAAATACTGAAAATGAAAGCTTGCGGCATAAATATCATCGCAACCTATATCTTCTGGATTTATCACGAGGAAATTCAGGGACAGTGGGGCTGGACCGGCGATAAGGACCTTCGGCATTTTGTCCAGTTATGTGCGAAACACAACCTGTACGTTTTCCCGCGGATAGGACCTTATGCTCATGGTGAATGCCGTAACGGCGGTCTTCCCGACTGGGTCTGGGACATGCCGAACAAGCGAACCGATGACCCTGTTTATCTGTCGTACGCGAAAAAACTTTACGCCGAGGTCTTCAATCAACTAAAAGGGCTTCTATACAAAGACGGCGGCCCCGTAATCGGAATCCAGGTGGAAAATGAGTATTGGTTTGGCAAGGCTGGCGAGAAGCACATAATGACACTGAAGAATATGGCAAAGGAGCTTGGCTTTGACGTACCGCTCTATACCGCAACTGGCTGGAAAGCCGGTTCTATCCCGCAGGACGAATTTATCCCTGTTTTTGGCGGCTATGCGGATTTGCCATGGGAACTACATATCGGAAGACTGCCGCCCATGCCTGAGTACTTTTTTCATCATATTCGAAACAACGAGATAATGGATGATAATTTATGTCTGAAGATAAGCGACTATAATGTTGACTTTTCCCGTTATCCTTACGCCACCTGTGAAATGGGTGCAGGAATTCAGATAACGTACCATCGCCGACCCGTTGTCAGTGCCGACGACGTCTGCGCACTCACAATGGTCAAGCTCGGCAATGGCTCAAATCTGATGGGTTACTTTGTATTTCATGGTGGTACTCATCCGGACGGCAAGAAAACCTCGATGCAGGAAGTTTTCGGCCGGCCATGGAAACTTGATTACCCAATCAAATCTTACGATTTCCAGGCACCCATTCGGGAGTTCGGCCAGGTTTCTGAATCTTATCAAGGCTTCAAAATCCTGCATCTGTTTTTGAATGATTTTGGACATCTTTTAGCTCCCATGATTAGCGTTTTGCCCGAAGAGCGACCTGCGAACGTAAGTAACACAAAGACCTTGCGCTTTGCCGCCAGAGTAAAAGATGATACCGGTTTTCTCTTTTTCAACAATTACCAGCGACTTACCGAGATGAATGATTTCGAAGATTGCCGCATTGAATTAAAACTCAAAAAAGAGACGCTGCTGCTGCCGAGAAAACCTTTTGCTGTCAAAAAAGGAATATACTTTATTTGGCCCTTTGATCTGAAAATGGCAGATGCTGTACTTAAGTACGCAACTGCACAGCTGCTGTGCAAAGTTCGGGAGAATGATACCGACACATACTTTTTCTTTGCTATCAACGGTATTGGTGTTGAATACGCCTTTGATTCGGCGACTATCAAAAGCATCAAGGTCTCCCGTGGAGAGACAACTTCAGCTAACGGGCGAACTTATATTTCCGGCCTGAAACCTAGTATGGATTGTGTAATCCATATAGTTACCATATCTGATATTAAGGTCAATATTGTTACCCTGACCGCCGAGCAGGCAAAATACTGCTGGAAGGGTGAAGTTTGGGGCCGTCAGAGAGTTTTTCTTACCAAATCTAACCTTCTCTTTGACCGCGGACGACTTAGAGTTTACAGCACTGACCCAGCACAGATGTCCTTCTCAGTTTATCCGGCGGTAAACGAAGGGCTTTTTGACGGGCTTCGCGAATTGCGCCGGGAGGGTAATGGCTTATTTACTCGATATATTCTGACAAGGCTCTCCAAAAACGTCCCATTGACACTTAAAATTTACGAGCCGGAGGAACACCTCCCGGCGGTATGTCCAGCCCCTGTGCTCGCCAGCATTGACTGCGACAATTCGAAGGATTGCGGCACCAATAATATCAGGCAATGGTCGCTACAGGTTCCGCAAGATGCCTTAGACGGGCTTAGCGAACTCTTTTTGCGCATCCATTATGCGGGAGATACTGCCCAGGCTTATATTAACGGTCGGCTTGTAGCTGATAATTTTTACGACGGCCTGCCATGGGAAATCGGGTTAAAGCGGTTTGCGCCCGAAGTTTTCCAGACTGACCTTGTTATTCAAATTACACCTATGCGAGATCGGTCACAAATATATCTGGAAGACAGGGCAAAATTGCCTGAAGGCAAAGAACCCAATATACAAAAAATAGAGGCTGTGCCTGAATACTCCGCAATTGTTGTCCAGTCACAAGTACCTTCAGTAACCGAAAAAGGACCCGAGTATATCTTCAAGTAATGATTGAAACTCGCTTTATGTTGAACCACGCCCTTGCTTATGAGGAAGAGCTGGGGTATATTGATGGCGGTATCGTTTATCTCCTATAACTCCTGTGGGATAAAGGTTATTTTGATAACGAAAGGTATGTGATGAGCGGCACTACTAACTTAACCGGCCATTTTACTCTTCCAGTCCAAAAAGGAATGGATAAAGAAGTCCAGATGTTATGTAAGAAATGGGGTGCTGATGCTATCCGTGACAGTGACGGAACCACTCTATCAGCGGAAATACTCAATATGGGACATGAAGTCTACTCTACTATTTGTCTTATCAGAGCAGACCAGCAATGGGCCAAGGCTCATCCATACCAGTGCCAGCAAAAGTATCTTATGTCCTTCCCCGTAAGCTGCCAAAGTAGTGAAGAATTAAGGATTAAAATCCAAAAGGGCTATAGCTATGAGCAGTTCAGGATAGACAGCAAACATGATCCCAAAAAGTATTGGGAAGTTATCGACAGAACCACCGGAGAAGTCGTAAGCACAAATAATTGGCAATACTTAGAGCCAAGTCAGGAAGTTCTTATCCGAAATCCAAAAAAATGGCACGTTTATACAGTTAATTTCCTCGTCCATCAGATTTGGGAAACCACGTCCATGTACAATTATATTACCAATAATTGGACAGGAGAGCATCAAATGGGACTAGACCCTCGCCAACCACAAACCTATAAGCACCTGTTGGAATACCTCGACCAGTGGCTTCAAACCCATCCGAAAACTGACGTTGTTCGCTTTACATCCATGATGTATCAGTTTCCCCTGATTAAAAATGAGAACAGGGAAACTGTGTACCTGGAATGGACCGGGTATCTGGACGCGGTGAGCGCACTGGCAATGGATGAATTTGAAAAAGAAAAAGGCTATCGCTTGCGCAGTGAAGATATTGTTGATGAAGGTTACTTTAACAACTCCTCCAGGGTCCCGAAAAAGGAATTTCTTGACTGGATGGATTTTACTAAAAAGTTTGTAAGAACCTACGCAAAGCAATGCGTGGACATGGTTCATAAGTACGGCAAGAAAGCGGTACTGTTCTTCTGCGACCATTGGATTGGAACAGAGCCCTACATGGAAGGATTTGTGGAACTCGGGTTCGATGGAATAATTGGGCCTTGCTTGAGCGGTGTTGAACTCAGAAGAATTACAGATGTACCCGGAAATATGATTAAGGAAGTCAGATTATATCCCTACTTCTTTCAGGTTAATCTTCAGAATGAACCGGTTTTTCAGGAAGGCGGCGACCCAGTTAAGGAGTGCAGGAAGTGGTGGAAAGGGATTCGAAGGGCTTTGCTAAGGCGTTGTGCGGACAGAATCGGTTTTGGCGGTTATTTGGACTTGGCTGTGAAGCACTCTGATTTCCTGGACTATGTGGAACAATTGGCTGACGAATTTAGAACTGTACTGTATAGGACACAGAAGACACTTGCCTATAGTATTGGTAAGAAAGTAGCAATGCTCGATGTTTGGGGAAAAACCCGCTCATGGATGCACAATGACAATTGGCCCGAAGGTCACATCCCGGAGTGTTTGAGCGGCCTGCCGGCAGAAGTGGAGTTCATCAGCTTTGATGACATACGCAAAAACGGTATCAGTGATGATATCGGCGTAATTATTAATTGGGGCAGGGCCAATAGTGCTTGGAGCGGCGGCAAGAATTGGATATATCCTGACGTTGTTGAAAAAATCCGACAGTGGATTTACCAGGGCGGAGGCTTCATAGGTGTCGAAGACCCCACTGCCTGCGAATACCAAGGCAGATTTTTCCAGCTTGCTGATGTCTTAGGTGTTCAAAAGGAAGTGGGAAATACTCTCGGCTGGGGCAAGAACATAAGACCGGCAGTGAATAAGACGCACTTTATCCTCGAAGATTCTGCAGG
>Ga0315294_10001315_pt1 | contig 26921 bp, 25 predicted proteins | sample YL17G13_40_MG_FD_203626 | JGI IMG/M metagenome (GOLD analysis project Ga0315294, IMG submission 203626) | Sediment microbial communities from Yellowstone Lake, YNP, Wyoming, USA - YL17G13_40 | ecosystem: Environmental > Aquatic > Freshwater > Lake > Sediment | place: USA: Wyoming | collected... | reverse complement strand
GCTATGGAAATGGCTCTGCAAACGGAGACATGGTATATGACTGGATTCACATGAATTTTTCCTATAACAAGACTTATTGTTCCGGAACTCCTTACGTTGATGGTTCAGGAAGTTGGACAATAACTGCAGCGACAATCTGTGACGATGCCAATTTCAATGTCACAGGAAACATAACAGTCAATCCTGCAGCTTCCCTTCTTCTAAACAACACAACAATCTGGATGGCAAACACGGTCAACAACTCTAACATACAAGCAAAAGGAAACCTGACAATAGAAAATAATTCTGAAGTAACTTCCAATTCCTCTACAATATTCTATTACTGGAACATAACCAACACTACAAAGATATTTATAAAACATTCTAGGATTTCCCAAATAGGAGTCTCTGGAAGAGGAATAATCATAAACGGAACTTTCCAGGGAGGAAACACGCCAAATATTTCGATAAGTAACTTGAGTATAAATAAGACAGCAGCTTACGGACTCTATCTGCACAATATCTCTGCTTCAGGGACTGGCGCCAATCTAACCATAGAAAATTCCACGATAAATACAAGTTCGGATGGAATAGATTTGCATGACATTAATGTAAGTAAAATTTATAACAATACGATAGATGCAGGAGGAGACTCTATAGAGCTCTTGTATTCTGTGAATTACACAAACATAACAAATAATGTAATGTTCGGAGACATTTCTGCAATGGCTGCTGCTTTGGCCTCTAATGACAATGAAGTCAACATCACGAACAATACAATATATGGAGGTAGTTCAGGAGGACTCTATCTTGATGGTTCAGGATTAATGTCTAAATTCTACATATCCAACAATTCAGTCTATTCAGTGACAGCAGGAACAACCTATGGTATACTTTTAGGATCCTACATTAACAATTCCTCTCTATTCAACAATACGGTTTACAATGACACAGGATACGGAATAATTCTACAGGGAAATTACACACTTGTCAAAAATAATCTAGGAACGTGCAGTGCTACCAATTGTTATTCGTTAGCAGACAGTGGAAAATGGAACACAATCACAAACAACACCTTTAACACATCATACGGCGGAGCAGCCGTCATGAGTTCTAATAACAGCAATTATACTAACAACACGTTCTTCACAACGACCAACAAGGCAGCCTTAAAATTAACTAATACTCAAAATGCAAGATTTGAATCAAACATAATCAATAGTACAGGGGGTAATTCCACAGAAGTATATTATCTCTCTACTGGTAACCCTATTATAGCCAATTTTACCAATGACAAGTTTGGAAAAGGAAGTGGAGATCCTTCTTGGTTCTTCTTTATAAACGGGACAGGGGGACAAATAAACTTCCTTAACAGAAGTTTTCAAGGAGTTGTGCTCGGAGCAGCCGTCTTCTTTAATTCTTCAAATACAAAAATAAACGAAACTGTAAGCTGGTATGTTGACATAAATGTGTCAGACGATGAAGGAAACCCAATATTATATTCAAACGTCTCTATATACAACAACACCTCTGTTTATCTGATATCTAATCTAACAAACTCCTCAGGATTCACACAGACACAAATAATAGAGCAATTTGTGCAAAACAACACTTCAGCATACTTTAGAGGCAACCACAACTTCTCAGCTACAAACAACACTACTGATTTTGCTCCAAATTCCACTGTAATCAACATAACACAAAGCATGCAAGTAAATATAGTTAGGCCACCACCCACTGCTCCGAAATATTGGAATGAGAATGTGAATATCTCTACAGGAAGCGAATACAACCCTAATAACGTCTATAACTTCTCAATAAAATGGAATGCTTCAGATGGTTCCATATCTTATGCTAAATTTGAGACTAATCTATCAGGAGCAGCACAAAATTACACATATTCAACGACTCCCTCTCTTCAAAATGTTTCTGATCAGAACTTCTCTATAGTCTGGACACAAGCGCAGACAGCAGGAGCAGGAAACTATTATTACAAATGGTATGCCAATAACACTAATGGATTTTGGAACAATACATCCTCGATAGCTTATTCTATAATTGCAAACACAACAAATCCGATGCAATTATGGCTAAATGGGTCAAGAGCGAATAGAGCTGTCACTTATCCTAATGCCAACAATGCTACAGCCAACATGACTTATACACAATCAGGTACAGCATTATTATTCAAAAACGACACATCAATAACAAATCCTGACGATGTTCTATATGGAGGAGGTTTCTACATATTCAGAGCGAATACTTCTGGAAATGCTAACTATTCAGCAAACAATACAGGAGAGAATTGGAATCTGACAATCAGTAAAGCTACGAACGAAGTACATTTGTATTTAGATAATATAGAGTATGCTAGCAGAAGTTGTACATATCCTTGTACTACTAATGCCACGGTTACAGCCAATGTTTCTCCAGCACTCTATAGAAATAGTAGTTCTGTGGCTAATCCAGAAATAATACAATTGGCAGCAGGTGTTTATAATTATTCAGCAAATGCAACAGGAAATGCAAACTTTACAGACAATACAACAGGCACAAGTTCTTCTTTGTTGATAGAGAAAGGAGCAACAAGCATACAATTATGGTTGAATGATTCATCTGCAAACAGAAGCTATAAACAAGACAATATAGCAAACTTCACAGCCAAAATAAATGTATCAGGACTTCCAATCTCCTTAATTTCTAATTATACCAATTGGGTGAAACAGGATGGAACGACTACTATTTACAATATTTCTACTTTGTCATCAACAGGAACCAACTTCAACATGACCGCTAACTATTCTGCTGATATTGGTACAAACTCATCTAATTATACAAACTCATCTGCTACATGGTATTTCAATGTAACCAACAATCCTCCTTTCTGGATTGTGAATGCAGATAAGAATTCTTCCACTCCAAATCCTTTTGATCCTGTGAAATTCTTCTCGCAATGGAATGATGATACGACTCTATCAAAATACGTATTCGAGCATAACATGACTGGAACGACTTCGTGTTCAGCAGGAGTCCAAAACGAGACTGCACAAAGCTTCCTTACAAGCAATTGGACAAACACTACAAGACTAATAAACGAGACTTGTGAAAACTCCATAGTAGGATTCAAGTTCTATGCAAATGATACAGCTAATCTATGGAACAATACTACGACAGCAACAATATCTGTCCAGAATATTGCTCCAAGAATAAATCTTTCTCAGGGAGTTAATGCTACAAATGGAACAGAATATAATCCAAATAGGGCCTTCAATTTCTCTGATAACTCAACAGACTATTCAGCGAACCCAACAATGAACTTCGTATCAAATATTTCTGGAAGCTGGCAAGTCTACACTTCAGGATCTACTCCAGCTGTCACGTGTTCAGGGACTTATGACAAGAAATGCTACATAGTCTTTACTCAAGCTCAGACTGTAGGAGCAGGAGTCTACGCATTCTATTGGAATTCGACGGATGGAAGCATAAAGAACAATACAGCCAATGCTACACTAACAATAGCAATAAACTCAACAAACCCAATGCAACTATGGCTGAATGGATCAAGAGCGAATAGAGCAGTAACATATCCTAATGCCAACAATGCTACAGCCAACATGACCTATACACAATCAGGTACAGCATTATTATTCAAAAACGACACATCAATAACAAATCCTGACAATGTCCTTTACGGAGCTGGACTCTATGTCTTTAGAGCAAATACATCAGGAAACGCTAACTATTCAGCAAACAACTCAGGTGAAAATTGGAACTTGACTGTGAATCAGAATACTTCTACTTCAAACTTCATGAACCTGACAATAAACACAACAGAAGGAAATAAGAACTATGTCTATCCTTCCCCATCCTCTACATATGGAAACAATTCAATTGCTCAAATAACATTCAATCTATACAAGAATGGATCATTGATTGGAGCAGGCAATCAATGGGACAACATGACTTATGGTGGGGGATTATACGTCTATGTCTATAATACTTCAGGGAATACAAACTATTCTTCTGCTTCTAAAAATTATAATCTGACAATAACACCAGCAGCTACAAGCATAAAACTCTACATAAATGGCACAGATTGGACTAGCGATAGGACCTATACTTATCCAAACGCAACATTAATTAACGCAACTATAAACGTTTCTGCTGTACAATCTTCTATAGTTTTAACAAGAAATGGAACTCCTCTTTCTAATCCAGAGAACAATCTACTAGGAGCAGGAATCTATAACTACACAGGAGCTTATGCAGGAAATCAAAATTATTCTGCTTCCAATTATCAAAGGATATTGACTATAAACAAGAACACATCAGTAAGCATTACACAGTATTTGAACGGATCTACATGGACACAACAAGCAAATAAGAGTTATCCTAATGCTACAAACATGAATGCTACTTCCAGTCATCCTGATGTCCAAAGTAAAATAAATCAGTATATGAATAGGAGTTTGATAACAAATCCTGAACAGATACTAAGAGGATTTGGTACATACAACTACTCAGCTAATTTCTCGGATACGGATAATTATACTGTGACTCAAGTATGGGAAATCTTGAACATAAGCCAGGGAAGTCCTTTGGATTATATGAACCTGACAATCAACGGGACAGAAAGCAATAAAGCCTATACTTATCCTTCTGCCTCTTCAACCTATGGAAACAGTTCTATATCGCAAATTACATTCAATCTCTATAAAAATAATAGCTTATTAGGATCGGGCAATCAGTGGGATAATCAAACATACGGAGGAGGATTGTATATTTACAAGTATAATACCTCTGGGAATGAGAATTATACAACAGCACAAAAACAATACAATCTTACAATAAACAAAGCAAATAACATAATCCACCTTTATCTCAATAATTCAGAAAACAATATGAGTTGTACATATCCTTGCGTGTCAAATTCAACAGCTACAGCAATTATTTCTCCTTCACTATACAAAAATGGTTCATCAGTCTCAAATCCTGACATTATCCAATTGGGAGCAGGATACTACAATTATACGGCTAACGCGACAGGAAATGAGAATTATTCTGACAATACTACAGGAGCAACATATTTCTTGAATGTGTCAAGGGGAGCTACAGGTATTAATTTGTATTTGAATGGAACAGAGGCTAGCAGGAATTATGAACAATACAACATAGCCAATTTCACAGCAAAGATAAATGTAAGTGGATTGACAATAACCCTTCAGTCTAACTATTCAGGATTCAGTCCTATAAACAACGATACTGTTGTTTATAATATTTCTAATCTGACAACTACTGCAAACTTCTCCAATCTGACTGCAAACTTCTCAGGAAATCAAAACTATTCATCGTCTATAACAACATACTTCTTCAACGTGACTCCAATTACTCCTAAATTGAATATGACATTAGTAGAGCCTGCTGAAGGTTCCACTAAATTGGTAAAGGAAGGAGACTCATTCCTAATCAACGCCACTATAAAATGTAAAGATTCGGACTGCGGGACAATAAACGCAAATGCAAGATACAATGGAGTAGTTATAAACGGTAGTGGAATATTGTTTACAAATGATACTGTCACGAGGTCCTGCACTTTAACTATTGACCAAACATGCTGGGTTAATTGGACAATCTCTACAACCACAATAGGAACATGGAATATTGATGTCAATGCTTCTGGTGTAGTCTTGAACGAGACTGCAGATGCCACTCTATCTGTCTACAGGCTTATAATTCAGACTGGTGGAGGAGGGGGAATTTCTCAACCTGGTATAGGATTGTTGCTTGATTTGGAGATTACTAATCTGACTCCATACGTATTTGCTGGAGATAATTTAGATTACACAATAAAATTAACAAATGTAGGAGAAATAAGGAGTTTTGATGCTGTAATTCATAAGAAAATCAAAGACCTTAACAATAATCTGTTGCTTCAAGACACAATTACAAGATCAATGACGGATAGTTTAGAAATTTCAGATTTTATTAATATTCCTAGAGATTTCGAATTCGGTAGATATCTTTTTGAATTAGAAGTAGATTATGAAGGGAAGAAGGCTTCGGCTGTCGCAACCTTTGACATAAAGAAAGAATGTATAATAATGAAAGGGACTTCTTATGATTTGTTAAGAAAAATGAATGCAATATACACCAACGAGCTCAGAAACGTGACATTGGAATTCGACAACATATGCGACGTTCCATTGGGGAATCCAGATCTTTATTTGGATGGAGCATTATTGAGGCTATCAACAATCCCGTTACAAGGTCTTGAAACCGCAGTAGATTTCGATAAATATGGTAAGCATAATGCTACTTTTGTCTATACCCAGGGTCGTTCTGAAATACTCTTCTATCTGGATAGAAAGACTTCTCTGCTACCATTTGCCATTATGATTATTGCAACAGCAGCAGTTGGAGTAATTGGATTTTATTTATATAAGAAATATAAAAAGAAAAAAGAAGTCAAAGAACCGGAAAAACTAACGGTTACACCAGAACCGTTTAAATCTGAGGAAGTCAGGGTTAATATCAAAGAATTAAAGGAGAAGATTGAAGAGAAGATTAAAGAAAAATTTAAGAGGAGATTGGAGGAGGAAGAAAATGGATGAAACCGAAAGAATAGCAGAGGAAATAGCAGAGGATACAGTAGAAATTGTCTCGGAGAAGATTGGTAGACTGGAAGAAAGAATTAGAAACCTAGAGATATCTTCTATAGAATCTGAAAGAATGATATCAGAAAAGCATAATGAATTGCTGATCATTATACAAGAGCTAAAAGATGAAGTATCTTCTATTAGAAATAAGGCTGAAAACGAGAACATTTAAGAAACCCCTGAGACAAATATCCTTAGTGAGATAGATGGGTGAATGCCAAAACATCTAAGACCAGAGATTTCTTTAGTGCTATTTCTATAAAAATATATATAAGGTTACATAAGTGATTAGTATGATAAGCGATATTCTAGATGGCAAAATAACAGGGGAAGTGAAATTAAGAGGATGGATCTATAGGAAAAGAGAACAGAAAGATATAATCTTCATTATTCTCAGGGATTCTTCAGGAATAATTCAGTTAGCCTGCAAGGGAGTCAAAGAAGCTGATAAAGCTACAATAGAATCCTCGATAGAGATAAAGGGAAAAGTAAAAGAGGATAAAAGAGCTCCAGGAGGGTTTGAAGTAGAAGTGAAGGACTTGAAAATCGTAGGATTAGCAGAAAGATTCCCTATTTCTAAAGATTTATCAGAGGAATTCAAAAGAGACGTTAGGCAGCTATGGGTAAGGTCTAGAGAATTGACTGCTGTCTTCAAAATAAGATCGAAGGTCTTTGAAGCGATACATGAGTTCTTTCATAAAAAAGATTTTTACGAAACCCAATCTCCAATTCTGTTGTCTGGAGTCGCAGAATCTGGACCAGATCTTTTTGAGGTGAAGTTCTTTGATAAAAAGCTTTATTTGGCTCAGACCTGGCAATTGCATGCTGAGGCATTATTACCGTCTTTAGAAAAGATTTATACAGTAATACCTGCATTCAGAGCAGAGAAGACGAGAACTATAAGACATTTGGCAGAATACTGGACAGCTGAAGCTGAAGTTGCTTGGTATAGACTGGATGATTGTATAAAGCTTTCAGAGGAATTAATTTCTTATATTTGCTTGAAAGTTGCAAAGGAATGTTCAAAAGAACTGAAAGAATTAGGGAGAGATCCGAAAGATTTATTGGCAATAAAGACTCCTTTCCCAAGGATCACATATACGGAAGCTGTAGAAATTCTGGAAAAGGACGGCATGAAAATTGAATGGGGAAAGGACCTTAGGACAGAAGAGGAAAGACAGGTGATGAAACACTACAAAAAGCCTTTGATTGTCACTCATTATCCTAAGAAAGTTATGGCATTCTACAAGCCTAGAGACCCGAAAGATCCTGAAGTTGCATTATGTTATGACATTATCTGTCCGGAGATAGGAATTGAGATTGTAGGGGGTTCAGAAAGAGATCTTAGCATAGAGGAATTGAAAAAGTCTCTTAAAGCTCTTGGAGAAGATCCTGAAAAGTATGAGTTCTATTTTGATACAAGAAGATATGGGGCTGTCCCTCATTCTGGGTTTGGATTAGGAATAGAAAGAGTAATTTTATGGATTTGCAAACTAGATCACATCATGGATACTATTCCTTTTCCAAGAACTTTCTACAGGTATTCACCTTAAGATTCGTAAGCTCTTTTCTCGCCAGTACTCTTACGATAAAACTCTTTAACATCTTGTAACATCGATGGAGGATATCCTTCTAGTCCTAAGCAACCTGTGCATATGTCAAAATCTGTTCTACCTTGTTTTATCGACTCATGTAAAGCCTTTATACTTCCGTACATTAGAGAATCAGTATTAACATCTTTTCCTATGTCTTTTATACTTCTCAAATTACCATTTTCATCTGTAGCTATAAATTCATCATTGGATCTCATATCTATTCCTAAATAGCATGGGCGAATTATCGGAGGACATCCTATCAGAGCATGAACTTCTTTTGCTCCTGCTCCTCTCAATATCCTAACTATTTTTCTCATGTTCGTTCCTCTGACTAAACTGTCTTCAGTAACTGCAACTCTCTTATCCTTAACAGCAGCATCAACTGCTATCAAACTTTGATGAGCAGCATCGTCCCTTTCTCCTTGATTCTTCAATAGAAAAGTCCTTACGAATTTATCTTTCATCAGTCCCTCTTCTAATGGAATTCCAGTAACACGAGAAACGCCTGTTCCATATCTTCTTCCAGATTCAACAGAAGGACAAATACTATCGGCTTTAATCGAATGTTCTCTTCCTAGCGCTTCACCCATTCTTACTCTAACGTCGTGTACAGAAACTCCATTAATATAAGAATCTGGTCTTGAGAAATAAACCCATTCAAACATGCAATGATAGGGTTTAGCTTCTATAATTCTTTTTAAAACTGGTTTATCGTTTTTTGGATCAACAGAGAGTACAGAACCTCCAGGAACGTCCATGACATAGTCTGCTCCTAGTCTTTTTAGAGTAGCAGTTTCAGAAGCCAAATACCAAATTCTTTCTCTGTCTCTAATTTTCTTTCCTACTACTAACGGCCTTACCTTATGAGGATCAGTCATTGCAAACAAAAACGGGTCATCTTCTCCATCAGTTAAAAATATAGCAGAATAACTTCCTTTGGCTTCTCTCATCACTTTTCCTGCAGCAGCATAAACTGCTTCAAGAGTTGTGTCTTCTCCCCTCTTTCTATTTTCCTTGATTAATTCTCGTTGCATTGGTAACAATAGAAATTACACATCACATTTTGTTCTTGGTTTTCTTTTGAATGTTTTTGATATTTCTTGTCCGTTATAGATTTGCCCATTGTGTGCAGCAGATATGAAAAGAGGACTTGTGATGTATTCAGGCTGTGCATCCCTTTTATGAGCTTGGGTATCTTCACCACCACTTGTCGCATATCTAACGTGCGCAATTCCCATGCTCCCAAAATAATTGTCAGGGGATTCTTGAAGTTCCTTTCTAGTAAAGAGATCATTAACCATTCCATCAGTCTTTTTTGGAAAAATATTACTGCCGTCATAAGTCAGGAATCCGCAAGAAGTCTGGCCGCGGTTCTGCATTGACTCCATTCCAGAAAAAAGCTCTTTCACAACGCTAGATTCCCCATATATTCCAAGAATACCACACATGCTTCAGATACTGTAATAAAAGGATTTAAGCTTTTTTATGTTCAAAATCAATATTCATTTGGGCCCGTAGCTCAACTTGGATAGAGCGACTGGCTTCGGACCAGTAGGTTGAGGGTTCGAATCCCTTCGGGCTCGCTATTTATTTAAAGCGTACAATAGAATTCTTTTATGCTCCCATCGTCTAGTCCGGTCAAGGACGTCGGCTTCTCAAGCCGGTAACATGGGTTCAAATCCCATTGGGAGCACATTAATTTTTATGAAATACTATGCTTTAATCCTGGTTTTGATATGTACTGTAGTCTTTATTCTGCAGCAGTTTCTGCCAATAACCGATCCATTAGCATTAATTTCTTCTCAAGTCTTGAGCAGGCCTTGGACTCTCATAACATACATGTTTCTGCATGCAAGTGTCTCGCATATACTCTACAATATGGTTGCTCTGGGTTTGTTCGGATTCATTCTAGAAAACATCATAGGAAGCAAGAGATTCCTTGCAATATATTTTTTAAGCGGAATAATCGCTGGTTTAGGAACCATATTGTTCTATACAGCTTCCATAGGAGCTTCAGGAGCAATATTCGGAGTTCTTGGGACTTTAGGAATAATAAGGTCTAGGATGGTTGTTTTTGTAAGTTATGTTCCTATGCCAATGGCCTTAGCAGTAATTTTATGGGCTGCAGGCAGTGTTTTCGGATTGTTCTATCCTTCTGATGTGGCATATGCAGGACATTTGTTTGGATTGATACCTGGACTGGTTGCAGGTTTATTGTTAAGAAAAAGGTTCAAAGAAATGCCAAAGAAGAAAAAGAGGAAAGAGGAAGTGGACGAAGAATATTTAAAAGAATGGGAAAATAAATACATGAAGTAATTAACGCAGTTTTAATTATGCCGACGTGCCAGAATCAGGTTAATGGGGTAGTCTCGAAAACTACTGTGGCTTGCCACATGCAGGTTCAAATCCTGCCGTCGGCGCTCATTTATAGTATCTATCTATTTCTTTATCTAATTCAGATTCAGAAATATTGTCGTAATCTAACATTGATTTTGTTTTCTTTTTCTTAACTTTATCAGATTTCTTCTGATGAGTTTTTACCATATATAAAATACAAAAAAACAGATTCTTAAATATGTCTTATTTTAAATAGCTATTATGGAAATACTGCCCATACTGATTATAGTGGCATTAATTGCAAGTCTAGGAATGCTTTTCTATTTACAGGCACAGACAGCTTTTTCTCTTCCTCCTTTCTCATTTTCTACCCCATCCTCTTGCTTGGACGGCACGTCTTATGATGAATGTTCGATACAGAGACCAGAATTCTGCAGAAACGGAACATTGGTAGATTATTGTTCTCAATGCGGATGCGATGAGAATTCTATGTGCAATTCAACAACAGGATCATGCGAAGTCATTATTCCACAAAATTGTTCTGACGGAACTGTTTATAATAATTGTTCTACGACAAAACCAAAATATTGCTATAGAGGAATTCTACAAGACAGGGCAGACATCTGCGGTTGTCCTACAGGAAAAGTAAGAGATGATTATTTCGGCTGCACCTCCATAATGTGTTATCCGAATGACATGAAAAGCTGCAAGACTTCTGACAACTGCAATGGTTTTCAGACATGTTCACAAAACGCTTGGGGAGATTGTCTTAAGGCAGACGTCACTTGTACAGGAAATAATTCACAATGGAACTCCGGGGCGGATATGACATATTGGATGGCAGACTCCCAGACAACACGTTTGGAAGTAATACAGTCTTCAAAACCAGCTTGCATGAATACAATCTTTGTTGACGCAAAGGACGTTGATGGAAAAATAGCATACTATTATTCTGGTATGCCATCAAGCCTGTTAGCTAGTAGCTCATGGAATTCGAACACCTCGAATCCTATTTACAAGATGATGTCTGATGCGCATGCAAATAACATGAGAATAGCTGTAAGATTCTCTCTTTTCAATGACGAATACTTGTCATCTAGAAATTCAAGCTTATCTATAAAGAATCCAGGGAACGTCAGGACGAACTGGGTGGATCCTGCATGTCAGGAAGTTAGGAATTGGGAAATAAGTCTTTTAGAGAATCTGGTGAAGAATTATGATGTGGATGAGATAAATCTGGATTTCTCAAGATATCCTGATCCTGGAGTGGATGTTTCAACAGACGCTGTTTATCCTTGTTTATCAGGAAATAAGACAACTGTGATAAACAATTTTGTCAGAGATGCCTATGATAGAATCAAAGACATAAATTCTAGTGTGAAAGTTTCTGTCTCTGTTTTTGGTAGGACAGCTGATGGACCGGACAATAATACTGGACAAAGTATAGGAGATCTAAGAAATTATGCGGACTTCATATATCCGATGCTCTATCCGGATTATGCAGGAATAAGCTGCACGGACTTGCAAGCTTCCTATAGTTATGTCAATTCAAAGACTGTAGCTTCCATGCTATTGGGAGGCAATAAAATAATACCATGGGTCCAGGGATTCGGTAGCTGCGCAGGAAATACAGATGCTGTTGGAAATCAGATCAAAGCTGTCAAGGACGCGAATACTAAAGGGGTTGCTGTGTGGTGGTTCGTCTCTATGGGGACTTCAAATCCTGTTTGGAACAGGATTGCAAACTTTAATTGCTGATTCTAACTAAACTTTTATAATCAAACGCATATTATTAAAGAAGTGATTCTATGTGTCAGGCTCCTGTTGGAAGAATAATAAAAATTAACAAAGATAAAATAACAATTGAATGCAAAGGAGAATTAAAAGAATTAAAGTCAAAATTAACGGATGTAAAAAGGGGTGATTATGTTATGTTTTCTACAAACATTGCAATCGAAAAGGTTGAGCCTGAGGAAGCTAAAGTGATAATGGGAGAAGTATGAAAGTAAAGGATAGAATTCTGTTTTTGAAATATGCTTTGCCTTGTGCAGGAACACTAGTAAAAAGAGGAAAGGTATCTCAAGAACACATTGATAAAATAATCGAACAGATTTCTAATAATCAGGTTCCTAAGGAAGAAGTGGAGAAAAAATTCAAAGTAGCATTTGCTATGTGTTCTAATCTGGCTAAAGAAATGAAAAAAGACTCCATAAACGAGGAGGTTATAAGAAGATATTTTATTTCTGAGCATGATAAAACTGTGGATGAGAGATTCAAATTGATGGGGGATTTTGATCCTGTGGCTTGCAAGACTCGCATAGGAAAGGTATTAGAAGTGGATAAGGAATTTGCTGTTGTAGAAACTTCTCTGGGCAAAAAGAAATATAAAACAGTATTCACTAAAGACATTAAGAAGGAAGACAATGTCATTGTCCATTTTGACTTTGTTGTTGAGAAAGTGGTAAAATGAAGAATGAGAATATAGGAACATTGTTAGCGTTGTTGGCAGCAGTAATAAGCGGTATCTCGATACCTGCTAACAAACTCTTTATTGTAAATCTCGATCCTACAGTCTTTACAGCCATAAGAGCTGTTATAATAGGAACAATATTCTTTTTTATTTCACTCTACCAATCGAAGTTTGATTTAAAGAATTTCAAGAAAGTCTCATGGAAATATCTTTTTGCTATAGCCATAATAGGAGGCGTGTTTGCGTTTTTGCTGTTCTTTAATGGATTGAAATTAACAACAGCAGGAAGAGGAGCATTCCTTCACAAGACTCTACCTCTTTATACAGTTATACTGGCTTTCTTTTTCTTAAAGGAAAAAATAACAAAGAAAATGATTTATGCATTAGCTATAATGTTCATAGGAATTATTGCTCTTTATTTTTCACAGATAAATCCTGCAGAACTCTGGATGAATCCGTCATTAGGAGATCTCCTTATAATAGGAGCGACATTCCTTTGGGCTATAGAGAATATCATAGCTAGGAAAGCTATGATAAAGGGGGAGACAAACTATATTGTCTCGTTCGCGAGAATGTTCTTCGGAGGTTTAATCTTGTTTGGATTTGTATTGCTTTTCGGAAAATTCAATGTATTGTTGACATTATCAATAGAACAATGGACAAACATACTAATATCGACAGGTTTATTGTTCGGATATGTCTTCTTCTGGTACTGGAGCATAAAGAAGATAAATGTTTCAAAAGCAACAACTCTATTGCTTCTGTCTCCTGTAGTCTCCTTAATTCTCGGCATTCTCATGTTCAGCGAGCCTCTTCCTCTTTTTCAGTTAATAGGTTCCGCTTTAATCCTCGTTGGAGCATATTTTGTAGTTGGTGTGAAGAGTGAAGTCAAAGAAAGAATATAAGATTCTTGTTTTTGGAAACCCTTTGGTCAAAAAGGACAGTCTTCCATTGAAAATGATAGAAGAATTAAAGAAAAAATTCCCGAATATAGAATTTAAGGAGTTTGACCCTACTGAAGATTTGGAGAAAGAGGGCAGAGAATTAAACATAATTGACACTGTAGAAGGAATAAAGAAGACAGTGTTAATAACGAATATTGATTTGATAAAAGTCATGAAAGTATTTTCTATGCATGACTTTGATTTAGGATACAATTTAAAACTTCTAAAGAAGTTGAAAAAAATAGACAAAGTAAACATATTCGGAGTTCCGATGAAGATAAAGAAGAAGGAAGCATTAGAACAACTAATTGTATTGATTAAATCCAATTTATTCTAAGAAAATGTGAAGCGCAGCTCATGCAGGGATCGTAAGCTCTTATCAGTTTCTCAATCTCAAATTCTAGTCTCTTTTTCTCCATATCAATATTCTTTTCTACTAATTGTGCAATGTCTCTTTCCATATTTATCTGGTTCTGAGCCGTAGGAACTATGATGTTTCCGAATCTGATCTTCCCCTCTTTGTTTACAGAAAGCATATAATATAGGGTTCCTCTTGGGGCTTCTATCAGGCCTACGCCATCCCCTTCTTTAACCTGTATAGGAGTATGGGGCTCTTCCTTGAAGTCTGAAGACTCAAGAATCTTTATTGAATGATCTATGCTGTGAAGGATTTCTATTGCTTGGGCGAGATTATTATGAAAGATGTTTTTCGAAGGGAAGACATTAATGAATTTTGACATATCCTTTTTTGTATTTGAATCTAAATTGTTCTTGTTCAGATTCATTCTCGCTAACGCTCCCACCATGTATCCTCTTCCCTCAAATTGATAGCCAGAGGCTTGAGAATATGGGATAACGACTCTTGTCAAATGCCCCCAATAATCCTCCTCTGGAATCTTTAACCCTCTTGAATCTTTTATCTCTCCTTGCAAAAACGAATAGTCTTTTGTGACAAGAGACACAAAATCTGTGTCCCTCTCTAATCTGAAATTCGAGTCATAAAACATCTGAGCAAATTCCATTGTGTAGTCTCTTACAGACTTCAATTCCTTAATAATCTTTTTTATATCCTCTTGAGAAGGTATGTGAGAGAATCTTCCAACTTCTGTGAATGTTGCATGAATAGCCCTTCCTGCTACAATCTTTGAAAGATTATTTCCACTGCTTTTTACTGCAAGAGCTTTTTTAATTAGATTCTCTTGTGATTTGTCAAAATCCAAAATAGAGTCTTTACCTAGAAGATCTGGTAGACAAAATAAATAGAGATGCATAGCATGGTCCCTTATCATCATGCCATACATGGAAAGCTTCCTTAACAGCATTGTTTGCTCCGAAGGCTTGAGTTTGATAGCACTCTCAACAGCTTCCAAACAGCATGTAGAATGAGCTATACTGCATGTTCCACAAATCCTTGCAGTCATCTGTGGAAGAGATAGAGCAAGTTTGCCCCTTATAGCCTGCGTGAAGAACCTCTTATTCTCTATTATCTTCAATTTTACATATTTGACTTTCCCGTCAGCTATTTTTATATCTAGACTTCCATGTCCTTCTATCTTCGATATATTCTCTATTTTTATGTCCTTTTCCTTATGCATTGATACCAAACTCTTTTAGATATTTGTCAAGTATATTCAGAAAGATATTTTCGTCCATAGGGCAACCAGGAACCTCATCGTCTATATTCACAATCTCTTTGACGGTCCTCACTTTATCTGTTTGTTTGAATCTCTTGATAAGAAATGCTATTTCCTTTTTTCTCTCTTCATCAAAAATATTCCTTTGAGCAGCAGGCATCCCATTTATGGCACAAGACCCTATTGCTATCAATTTTTTTGAATTCTCTCTTATTTCTTTTAGTTTCTTTGCATCTTTCTCTGTTGCTATAGCTCCTTCTACAAAGGAAACATCAAGATTATTTATTTTATTTTTTCTTCTCAATACTCTTGCATACCTTATGTCCAGTAATTTCTTCCATTTAAAGAAATTTTCATTCAACAATTCTACAAAAACCATTGTGCTATCTTCGCAGCATGCGAAGGAGAACCAACCCATCCTCAACTTCTTTTTCGGCATAGCTAATTATTTAACAAGTCGTTATATAAGTTTTACTTCAGATTATCTTTGAAAGAATTAAAATTTCAATAATCTTTTAAGCTCTTCTACTTTATCCGTCCTCTCCCAAGTAAATTCGGGTTCGTTTCTTCCGAAATGACCATAGCATGTAGTCTTTCTGTATATTGGCCTTAATAAATCTAGATTTTTAATAATCATTCCAGGACGCATGTCAAAAATCTTTTTTACTGCTTCTAGTATCTTTTCGTCAGGAACCTTTCCTGTCCCGAATGTGTTTATTGTCATCGAGACTGGATGAGCGACTCCAATCGCATATGCTACTTGAATTTCGCATCTGTCGGCCAAACCTGCAGCTACAATATTCTTTGCAATATATCTTGCCATGTAGCTTCCTGATCTATCAACCTTTGTAGGATCCTTTCCAGAGAAGCATCCTCCTCCATGCGATCCAACTCCGCCATAAGTATCAACAATTATCTTTCTTCCTGTTAATCCTGTGTCTGCTAAAGTTCCTCCTAAGACAAATCTTCCTGTTTCATTTATGAAGAATTTTGTATTACTATCAAGCATGTGAGAAGGAATGACATGTTTTATGACATTCTCAATAATATCTTTTCTTATTTTCTCTCTAGAGATATCTTCGTTGTGCTGAGCAGCTACGACAACAGCATCCACTCTTTTTGGTTTTCCATCAACATATTCGATTGTGACTTGAGATTTTCCATCAGGTCTTAAATAAGGAAGGATCTTTTGTTTTCTGACTTCTGCTAACCTTCTTACAAGTTTATGTGCAAGAGTTATTGACAATGGCATCAATTCAGGAGTCTCGTTCACAGCATAACCGAACATCAATCCTTGATCCCCTGCTCCCATTTCTTCCAAAGGCTTGTTCACTCCCATAGCAATATCCGGCGATTGTTCTTCTATGGAAATTAGAACTCCACAAGTCTCCCAGTCCAACCCGTCTTTAGCATTGTTCAATCCTATGTCTTTTAGAACTTCTCTTATTATTTTTTTGTAATTAATCTTTGCTGATGTCGTGATCTGTCCTGTCACAATGACTGTCCCTTGCATTATGAGAGTCTCACAGTCGACTCTTGCATTCTTGTCCTGAGAAATAACAGCATCAAGAACAGCATCAGAAATTTGGTCTGCTACTTTATCAGGATGGCCTTCTGCAACTGATTCGGATGTGAACAAATATCTCATAAAATCATCTATATATTAGGACAGTCTATTTTTAAATGCTTAATGTAATCTGTGTTTTTCAAAGTATAAAAAGATTAAATCTTTTTATTACAGCTCAAGCATTATTTTCTTATGCATAGACTGCTTCAAAACCAGAAAAAGACAGTTCTTCTAGGAAATATAGCGATTGTCAGAGGAGCTTTGGAAGCTGGAATAGCTTTAGCTTCCACTTATCCGGGAACTCCTGCTTCTGAGATAGGAGATACTTTTGCAGAAGTAGCGAAAGAAGCTGGAATTTACTTTGAATATTCTGTTAATGAAAAAGTGGCAGTGGAGACAGCTGCAGGAGCAGCTTTCTGCGGAGTAAGATCTTTGGTTTCTATGAAGCATTTTGGAATGAATGTTGCCTCAGATAGCATACTTCCTCTTGTATATCATGGAGTGAAGGGAGGAATGGTGATTGTTGTTGCTGATGATCCTAATTGTTGGTCTTCCGGGCAATCTGAACAAGATTCTAGATATTATGCAAGAATGGGGCATATACCGATGTTAGAACCTACGAACCCTTCTGATTGTAAGGAATATGTAAAAATCGCTTTTGAATTGTCAGAGAAATACAAAATTCCTGTCATGATAAGGACAACGACAAGAGTAGGTCATTCTTCTGGGATTGTAAATTTAGGAAGAATAAAGAAAGGAAAACTGACAGGAAAATTCACGAATGAAGATAAATGGAATACAATGCCGCCCAAAATATTGAAAGTCCATCTGGAAATCCATGAAAAACTCAAGAAAATAGAGAATTGGGGAGAAAATAATCTAAATACTATAGTAAAGGGAAAGGGGAAGTTTGGAATAATCACAACTGGTATTTCCTTCAATTACATAATGGATTCCCTCAAAAGACTGAAGATGAAAGTTCCTATTATGAAAATGGGATTGACATACCCGCTTCCTGAAAAAACCATATTGAAGTTCATAAAAAATCTGAAATCTGTTTTGGTTATCGAGGAGTTAGAACCTATTGTTGAGAACGATGTAAAAAGAATAGCAAAGGATGCTAACCTTAGACTTAAAATAAATGGGAAAAACGTTTTACCAGTCTCTGGAGAATTTAGAATAGAGACTGTATCAAAGGCAATATGCGAATTAACAGGAAGGAAATTCTATTTGAAAGATAGGAAAATAGAGGTACCAATAAGACCTCCTATACTTTGTCCGGGTTGTCCTCATAGAGCAAGTTTCTGGTCAACAAAACATGTTGCTGGAGATGTTATTTTTGGAGGGGATGTCGGTTGCTATATCTTAGGAATATACCAGCCGTTGGAAACTCAGGATTTTGTAATCTCTATGGGAGCGAATGAAAGCATTCTTCATGGAATAAAAAAGGTTTCGAAACAAAAGACAATATCCTTTATCGGAGACAGCACATTGTTCCATGCAGGAATACCAGGAATAATTAATTGGACTTATAATAAATCAGATCATCTGTTAATTGTTCTTGACAACAGGACAACGGCAATGACAGGACATCAACCGACTCCGGCGACAGGAGAAACAGGGATGTGCGAGAAAACAAAGCCGATATCTATAGAGCAACTTCTGAAAGCATGCGGAGTTGACAGCGTCATTTCTGCGAATGTCTATAATGTAAAAGAGATGCAGGCTGCTGTCAAAACAATGTTGGCAAAGAAAGGAGTAAATGCGATTATAGCAAAGGGAGAATGTAGATTGCTCTTCATGAGAAGAGCGAGAAAAATGGGAATTAAGGTTCCTGTATTCCAGATTGATCAGGAAAAATGTACGAAATGTGGAATCTGTCTTTATACCTATGGCTGTCCAGCAATTCATAGGAAAGGACTGAAAGGGGAATTTTATATTGATGAAGATTTCTGCTGGGGATGTGGAGTCTGCTCGCAAATATGTCCGCCAAAAGCAATATTTCCAAAGGTGGAAAAATGAAAGAATTTAATGTTGTTGTTTCAGGAATAGGAGGGCAAGGAGTCCTAACAATAGCTGACGCTATTGTAGAGGCTGCAATGAAGAACGGTTATGATGTGAAAGGAAGCGAACTTCATGGTCTGGCAATGAGATTTGGACATCTGGAATCCCATATAAGATTTGGAAAAGAGATTCATTCTTCTATTGTTGAGGAAGCAGGAGCCGACTTAATAATTGCTTTAGAGAGACTAGAAGCTTTGCGGGCTCTTTATTATGCGAACAAAAAGACTATAATAATATTTGATTCAACAGCTGCAGTTCCTGTTCAACTGCATTTAGACAAGATAAAATATCCGGAAGTAGAAGAAGTCGTAAAGAATTTGAAAAAATATTCAAAGAAAGTATTCTACATAAACGCTGCAAAGGCTGCTAAGGAATTGACAGGAAAGACTGTTTTCTCTAATGTCTATACTTTGGGTTATGCGTTTGCAAAAGGACATATTCCTTTGAAAAAAGAGAGTCTTCTTTATGGGATAAAGCAGCTTGTTCCTCCAGATACTTTTGGTATAAATAAGAAAGTCTTTGAAATTGCAATCTCCAGAAAAAGATAAAATTCTTTATATACTATTTCTATAATTATAGTATGAAAATCGCTTTAGTTTTGTTAACTATAGTCTTGATTGCTGGTTGCCTAAATGTAACAGAGAGAATATCAAAAATAACTCTTACTATGCAATCGCTAGGACCTCTAGAATACAGAGGGACATTGACCCTTTATTCTTCAAAAAACGAGACTATGGGCGTGGACGGGGAATCCAATATCACAATAGTAGATAATGCAGGAAAGATTATTTACAATAAAACATCCTCGGTCCATAAAGAAGATTTTAACCCTTCTTATCAATTCAATGTTCTGGCATCGGAACTCGAGGAAACACCACAAACAATGGGAAGATTCATTCTAACATACAAGACAGGAATACAAAAATTTACAGAGAGCGTTTCAATACTTTTACCACTTTAATTTTTCTGATGTATTTATAATTTTGAAATACATAAAAATTTTATGAAAAGAAGAAGGAATCCGTATCCAACTGCAGACATAATTATTGAGAAGAATAAAAAAGTTGTTTTAATAGAAAGGGGAAGATTTCCATTTATTGGGAAGTTTGCTTTCCCTGGAGGATTTATAGAATGGAGAGAAAGGCCTGAACATGCAGCTGTAAGGGAAGCAAAAGAAGAGACAGGATTAAAGGTGAAATTATTAGACATCCTAGGTTATTATTCTGTTGAAAATGACCCAAGAGGACATATTGTCACAACAGTCTTTATTGCAAAGCCTATTTCAGGAAAATTGAAAGGAGGAGACGACGCTGCAAAGGCTTTCTGGGTAGATCCCAGAAAAATAAAAAGGAATCAAATGGTTAAAAACCATTTTATAGCTTTAAAAGACTATTTGAAATATAAAAAGAATAAAGGAACATATTGGTTAACGCGCCGATAGTCTAGTGGTAGGATACAACCTTGCCAAGGTTGCGACACGGGTTCGAATCCCGTTCGGCGCACCTTTTTAAATATCGACATTCTATTTTGTATATGCCAACATTCGGAGCATCAAATAAAAGTCAGTACAAATATTCTAGAAGAAAGAAGACTAGAAAGAGAAGACAATTTAGAGTTAGGTAGCTTCAAACTAACGATTTTTTAAGCTGTTAAAACAAAATCTAAATATGATAGATCCCCTGACACAAGATGACATAAAAACGATAATGAAAATCTGTAAAAAACTTAATATTCCATTGCCGAGCAAGCTAGAGGCGTTGGGAAAAGTTGACAATTTTGTATGGATGAAGTATACAGATTCAGAAAAATCAATAATAAACTTGTTCTATGATTTGAACGAAAAAACAATAATGGGAGAGATCAGAAATCAGAATCTTAATTTAAAAGATGCTTCAGATATAATCAATGTAGTTTCGAAGAAAAGGTTATAAGTATAAAATTGAAATAATATTCAGTGATTAGATGAGCTTATTTTCTAAGAAAAAGGAACAAGAACTTGACATAGAGGAAATAAGGAAAGGAATACTTCCTTCGAGGATATCAATGCCTCTTGAATCCTTGCCAAAACAATTCCCGGAATTGGAGAAATTCGACCCAAGAAGACCAGAATTACCTTTAGAAATGCCTGAGAAAGAGGAAATCAAACCATTATTTGTTAGGTTGGATGACTACAGAGAGGTTATGATGCATGTCAGGGATTTGAAAGTTATATTGACGGATTTGAAAAGAGTAGTGGAATTGCATAAGAGTATTGAGGACATGAGGACTCAGAATCTGAAATTATTAGAAAGGGTAGTGGATCAATTCTCTGGAATCGCTGACAGTCTGGACAACAGATTAATAAGACCGGAGTTATTACCTTCCTTCAGAGGAAGCAATATCAATAGGATGGACAGATACATAGCTGAACTGGAGGAAGAATTAAAGAGGGTAAAGCTGAATCTTGGCAAGTAATTTAAATATAGAATTGCTAATTTCTCTTCATGCGGAGGTGGCCGAGCCAGGTCAAAGGCGCTAGGCTTAGGTGTCTAAGAGCGAAGCTCAGAAGCTTGGCTAAGAAACCTAGTCCCTTAGTGGGTTCACAGGTTCAAATCCTGTCCTCCGCACCACTTTTGTTATTCTAAAGTGAATAGAAAGCTTTAAAAGGCATTTTAAGAATTTATACCCCTGCCCAGTATAAATCATTAGAGTTCACCAACTGTAAAAACAAAGGGTGGTCAGATGGCCAGAAGGAAGAGAAGAGAGGAAGAGCAAGTCACTAAGGAAGCCTAAATTCTTAAGGGTGCACTTTGAGTTTTTAGACGTGCACCTTTCCTAATTCTTAAGAGTTATAAATTACTAAGCTTATTTTATAGAGTGTAGTATGGCCGCTATAGTGTAATGGCAGCATGCGGGCCTGTGGAGCCTAAGGTCTGGGTTCAAATCCCAGTAGCGGCCTCCTAAATTATTTTTCCTGCGCCTACTACTGCAAATATTCCGATGAATTTTAAAATATAAACGTAAATTATGAATTTTTTTGTTTCGTATTTCTCTAAGCCAAAAAGTAACATAGCAAGTTCATCTGGGAGAGGAGTAGCAATAAGAATGGCTACAATCAAAGGAGAGATTTTTATCAGAAATTTATTTCTAATTCTTGGAATCTTTATTTTTCTTCCTCGAAAATTCCAGATTGTTTTTCCTGCCTCTTCTTTCACGAATTCATACATAATGAAATCCGATGCAGTAGCTCCGAGAGCTCCAATCAAAGCAAGAAGAAATATATTAAGGGATTTTCCTAAATAAAATAGAGTTGTTGTTGCTAAGACCGTCGTAGTCACGAAACTATAGAAAAATCCTGCAACAAGTCCTCCGAAATATCTATAATCTCCTAGTTTTGCTGATATAATTTCAAATTTTCCACTATAGATTAAATAGATTGTCAATAAAGATGTGATAAGGAAAAGTACTGCATTTTTATGTTTCCAGTCCCAAATAAAAAATCTTGCGAACTCTTTTCTGAGCTTTCTCATAATTAATTGTTAATTTGTTAGATAAAAATGTTTAACGAAAGGTTTAAAAGCTATCACCTGGCTTTATTATAAATGCCACAGTGGCGTCTGACACTGATTTGTGATGTGTCGTTTCAATTGTGGTAAAAAAATGAGTTCAAAATTCTTGTTTTGGATGAGGTAGTAGGATTGTTAAATTCTGTGTTAAAAGCAGGTTTAAGATTTAGGAGTGAGTGTCAAAGTGTGCTTACAATTCCGGTTGATCCTGCCGGAGATGACCGTTATCGGGTTTCGATTTAACCATGCGAGGCGTGAGCTATATGGGCTCGCCGAACTGCTGAGTAACACGTAGCTAACCTACCCTCAAGTGAAGGATAATCTTGGGAAACTGAGGCTAATACTTCATAGTTGTGAAAGGCTGGAATGCATTCACAGCAAAATCTACGGAGCTTGAGGATGGGACTGCGACCTATCAGCTTGAAGTGAGTGTAAAGTACTCACTTGGCTATAACGGGTAGGGGTTATGAGAGTAAGAGCCTCCAGATGCCTTCTGAGACATGAAGGCAGGTCCTACGGGACGCAGCAGGTGCGAAAACTTTCCAATTCGTTAGCGCGTGAGAAGGGGAGCCTGAGTGGTTATGCTTTGCATAACCTTTTCTTTTGTCCAAAGAGCAAGAGGAATAAGTGGTGGGTAAGACGGGTGCCAGCCGCCGCGGTAATACCCGCGCCACAAATGGTCATCTCGATTATTGGGTCTAAAGGGTTCGTAGCCGGTCTTGCAAGTCCCTGGTGAAATCTGGCAGCTAACTGTCAGGCTTGCTGGGGATACTACAAGACTTGAGACTGGGAAAGGATAGAGGTATTCCACGGGTAGGGGTTAAATCCTTTAATCCGTGGAGGACCACCTGTGGCGAAGGCGTCTATCTGGAACAGGTCTGACGGTGAGGGACGAAAGCGTGGGGAGCAAACGGGATTAGATACCCCGGTAGTCCACGCTGTAAACGATGTCCCCTTGGTGTTGCACGCTCTACGGGAGTTTGCAGTGCCGAAGCGTAGGTGTTAAGGGGACCACCTGGGGAGTACGGCCGCAAGGTTGAAACTTAAGGGAATTGGCGGGGGAGCACACAAGGGGTGGAGGCTGCGGTTCAATTGGATTCAACGCCGGACATCTTACCAAGGCAGACAGCAGAATGAAGGTCAGCCTAACGGGTTTACCAAACAAGCTGAGAGGTATTGCATGGCCATCGTCAGCTCGTACCTTGAGGCGTGCGCTTAAGTGCGTTAAATCGCTTTAAGTTACGTTTTTTACCACTGCACGTAGTGAAAGGCTTTTAAATTGCAATATTGCCATCCGTTAATTATGCAAATAAACACAGCAGACTTCGTATTTTCAAAAGTCTCTAAAAAATTGCCAGAAATATTAGAAATCAACAAGAGTTTTGCATACATCTTCGGTTTATGGAAAGCCGATAGATGTTCTACAGCAAAAGGTATTGTTGGACTTAGAAACACTAGTGAAAACCTATTAAATTTATTTGAAAACTTTATTAGAAGTTTAGATTTAGAGGTTAAGAAAAGGCAAGTTAAAGGCTATGGAATTACAAATGAAGTCTATTGTTGCAGTATGCCATTAAGACGTATATTCGAATATGTCTCAGATAAAAAATTTGAAATATTTCAAAATGTTTCAACGGATGTGAAATTGGCATATTTTGCAGGATTAATAGATGGCGATGGTAGTATACAGAGAAAAGGTAGTGATATAAGAATATTCTATAACATAACAGAATTAAAAGACGCAAAAACTGATTCAGAATTATTAGAAATTCTGGGCGTCAAGACTACAATGAAAATCAAGAATAATCATATAGTAACACACCTTCTAAAATCAAGAAATTTTGCAAAATCTATAAAACCTTTCCTAGGTTTAAAATTTTTGAACGTTTCTTAAGCGAGACCAACGAGCGAGACCCATGCCACCATTTGCTACTGTATTTTTAATGCAAGCACTATGGTGGGACCGCTGTTGATAAAACAGAGGAAGGAATGGGCGACGGTAGGTCCGTATGGTCCGATTGCCTTGGGCTACACGCGGCCTACAACGGTTAGAACAATGCGATGCAACTCCGAAAGGAGAAGCTAATCGCCTAAATCTAGCCTTAGTTCAGATCGTGGGCTGTAACTCGCCCACGTGAAGACGGAATCCCTAGTAAGCGAACGTCATAAAAACTTTTTGTAAAAAAGTTTTATCAAAAAGCTTATCAAAAAGTTATGGACTCGTTCGCTGAATACGTCCCTGCTCTTTGCACACACCGCCCGTCAAGCCATGCGAGTAGAATCTTGGTGAGGCTTAGTTCTTAACTAATTCGAGCCAAGGTTTTGCGAGTGGGGCTAAGTCGTAACAGAGAGTATAATGATAAAAGAATGGGCGAAATGAAAACCGAAAGGTTTAATGATTGAAATAGAGGTGAGTTGATTTTCCTTATGGGAAGCTCTCTACGAGAAGGTAGCCCTACGGGAACGTGGGGCTGGATCACCTCCTTAATATTTTTAACACAGATAACAAAAATCCTACTATCTCAGATTTATAAATAGTGGACCCGGCGGGATTTGAACCCGCAACCTCTACCTTGCATTTACCTTCCGAGACAACAAATGACTCGAAAAAGGGTAGCGATCTTCCGTTGATCTACAGGCCCATTCTAAAAATATATAGCTGAGGCTAATTTAAATGTTAAATAAAAAGAAAGAATTTACTTCTTTCCTAAAACAATCTCTATGCTAGAAACGTTCAATTTGTCTCCGCTTTCTGCCTGAACCTCTTCTGTCCCGATGTTCACTGCTTTGATTGCCATGTCTGTCAAGAATTTATTTTTGACAATCTCTGCTACGTCCACAGCATGCGAAATTGCTCTCCCTCTTGCCTTTAATATAACTTCACTTTTTCCATCATTGAATTGTGTCACGCAAGCCAGAACATAGGACATAGCTGGTTTCTTTCCGACAAATACTACGTTGCTGTCTGCTTGTCTTTCTGCCATGTTTATTCCTCCTTTACTGATCATGAATCTATGGTCTTATTGGTTGTGGTAATCCTGTGCAGCCACATATTGTAACTTTGCAATGAAGTGTTCTATTAGCTGTGTCAGAATCGCTATCACTTGACCAGATATTCAGTCCTCCATAAGGTCCGTCACATAATGCTTGCAAATTGTCTTCACTAGTCAAATTGCCATCTCCATTCACATCGTAATTGACTGGGTAGATGCTTGTTGGGCTTGTTGTTGTGCAACCCATATTCTGTAATTGTCCGCAAGCCTGACTCTTTGATGAAGCTAAACTGATTGCTCCTCCACCGCCACCGAATGCTCCTAGAAACAATGCTATTACTCCCAAAAGAACCAATACTGCAACTGCTACTACTACCAAGACATTTATTGGAAGTTCTAATCCCTTCATATCATCCTCTATTTTTAATTGGAATCCCTAAATATAAAGCTTTAACATCCGCACAATTCTTTGCATTCTGGCTCTGCAGGCTTGTTAAAATAGCATCTACAAAGCATCATAAGATTGTCTCCAACATCATCCCCACAATTTCCTACTCCTGAGCCAACTGCAACACTTCCGTTCTTGTCAGAATCAAAATCATTCGTATAGATATTAGAGGGGTTCTGGCAGCCTTCGCTAATTAATTTTTGGCAGGCGGAACTCTTGACTTGCTGTTCGACTACTACGTTTGTTCCAGGAGTCCACACTCCTAAAAAGAATCCTAATAATGCAACAATAACTACTACAGCAAGGAACAATGCTATAATGACCTCCATTGTAAATGAAAATCCTTTCATAAAATATCATTACCATTCCTTACTTTTAAATTAAGCTGGAGGAACAATATCTACAGAAATTTTTAGTCTAAGATAATCAAATGGAATGACTTCTACATCTGTCAATTGATTAGCAGGATCCAATTCTCCTTTGGCTACAGGAGCCAAACAATACATTTCTGTACTTGAAGGCGGGAAACAGCTTTTATCAATTATTTCTATGTCTAGTTTGTTACCATTCTCTGTTAATTTGAATTCTAAACCAGAGAATCTAGGATCACTATTAAGATTATCAGCTAATGCTGTAGGATTATTAAATAATGTGTTGAAGGCAGTATTCTCCACAATTTCTCTTCCTAT